>Ga0206943_1225_pt1 | contig 13039 bp, 10 predicted proteins | sample Alteio_BWOrgHeat_7_FD_153243 | JGI IMG/M metagenome (GOLD analysis project Ga0206943, IMG submission 153243) | Enriched cells from forest soil in Barre Woods Harvard Forest LTER site, Petersham, Massachusetts, United States -... | ecosystem: Environmental > Terrestrial > Soil > Temperate forest > O... | reverse complement strand
CGTGGCGAGGCGTGGCGTTGCTGGCGGCGGTGTTTTTCGGTTCGCTGCTGATTGCGGCAGTTTTAACGCCGCCGGTGTATTGGCTCGTGCAAGAAATATGTACGCGGACCGGCTGGGCGCAGTGGTTGCTGAATAAAGGCGTGGATGTTTATTTCGACCGGCTGCGCATGCTGGCGATTTTCTGCGGTCTGCCCTGGCTGATGTCGGTTTGCCATTTGTGGTCGTGGAAAGAGTTGGGGTTTTCTTTCCGCAAACTAGATCTGCGTAATTTTTCCATCAGCTGGCTCGGTGGAATTATGCTGATTTTCTGCCTCGCCATCGTGCAGGCTGTTTCCATCACAGTTTCCGGCGGTAATTTTTTGACAGCAGCTTTAGAGGCCTTGGCGGCGGGCTTATTGCTGGGTTTTTTGGAGGAGACGATTTTCCGCGGGTTGATTTTGCGGATTTTTTATACAGCTACGCGCAGCCCCTTGATTGCACTGGTGGCGACGTCAGCTTTTTACGCCTATACCCATTTCAAGGTGCCGTCCTCAGTCTGGCAAAACGTTCCGCCGGGAGTGCATTGGGATACGGGTTTTTTTGTCGCGTACTGGACAACCTTCGGAATCGTAGATGATTTCAACTGCGGGCAATTCATTGTGCTGTGGTTGCTGGGGATGGTGCTCGGGGCGTTGGTGCTGCGCCATAGCTCGCTCCTCCCGGCAATTGGCCTGCATGCAGGATTGGTAACCGCGATGTTTTATTACCGGGGCGCGGATCTGGCCAAAGGCTGGGGGGCGGCGATAATTCTCGGCGCGATATTTTTGATGCTGACGCAACGTAAACCTCAAACCGGAAAACTTTCCGATGGCACTTATCGCGGATAGCAGACTCTTCGCGGCCGGTCAGGCAGTGCTCGACGTGGTCTTCCCGCGTTGGTGCGTGGAATGCGGCTGCGCAGTGGAGGCGGGCGATTGCCAGCACGTTTGTGAATCGTGTCTGGAGCAAGTTATCTTCAGTCGCACACCGCATTGCGAGATGTGCGGCTGGGTATTTCCGGGAGAGCTGGTGGGATCGCGGCAGTGTCCGGGTTGTGTGGATTTGGAGCCGGAGTTCGACGCGGGCCGCACCGGGATGTTATTGGCCGGGACTGCGCGTACTTTTGTCCATGAATTGAAATATCGTGGAGGATGGCACTTGCGGGGGGACTTGCGCATACTGATCCGAAGGATGGGGCTTTTAAGAACCTTTGTGCATGGGGCGATATTAGTGCCGGTACCGTTGCACCCCCGGCGCTACCGATGGCGGGGCTTTAACCAAGCCCGATGGGTGGCGGAGGCGCTCGCCGTTGAAGGCAGTGCGACCGGGGTCGAGGAGTTGCTGGCCCGGGTGGTGGATACACCCACCCAGACGCGCCTTGACCGTGTAGAACGGGCCAAAAACATGAAAGATGCCTTTGAGCTTAAACCGGGTGCCAAGATCTCGATGGGGAGTCGTTATGTGCTCGTGGATGACGTTTTTACGACCGGGGCGACGCTCAACGAGTGTGCCAAGGTGCTCCGCCGGGCGGGGGTGGCCCAATTGGGTGTTGCCAGCCTAGGGCATGGCTAACATTTAGTTTCTAAAAGATTAATCCAGAACATTTTATAAAACTAATATCGCCAAACCCGGTATTTTTCTCGTAGATTCAACCCTTGCCCGGAAACATTTTTGAACACAGAGGGACAATGGTATGTCCCTTGCAACAGTATCCTTCCTGATTTACTCATGCCTCCGCTTTTCAGTAAACCCAAGTATTCGGCCGCGACGGTCAAGAAAAAGGACATTCCCAAGGGATTGTGGGAAAAATGCCCCATCAGCGGCGAAATCGTCTATAAAAAGGACCTGGAAGAGAACTGGAACGTTGTTCCGGTCAGCGGGTACCACTTTCCGCTCGATTGCCACCGGCGCGTCCAGCTCCTGATTGATGAAGGAACCTGGAAGGAACATGACACAGGCTTGCGCGCCGCCGACCCCTTGAATTTTACCGGTGAGGCTTCGTACCGGGATAAGTTGGCCCAACACCGCAAGCGTACGGGACTGACCGATGCGGCAATTGACGGAACGGGCGAGATGAACGGTATTCCGGTCAGCCTTGCAGTTATGGACTTTCGTTTTTTGGGCGCCAGCATGGGCGCAGTCGTCGGCGAGCGCATCACCCGCGCGATTGAGCGCGCAACGGAGCGTAAGATTGCTGTGATTGTCGTATCTGCTTCCGGCGGGGCGCGCATGTACGAAGGCATTCATAGTTTGATGCAAATGGCCAAGACCAGCGCGGCACTGGCCCGGCATGCCCAGGCGAACCTGCCATTCTTTTCCGTGCTGACGGATCCTACGATGGCCGGCGTGATGGCGAGCTATGCTTCGCTGGGTGATATTATTTTAGCCGAGCCGGGCGCGCGGATTGGTTTTGCCGGCCCGCGCGTCATCGAAGAAACCACGCAACAGGAACTGCCGGAAGGATTTCAAACGGCGGAATTTTTGCTCGAGCACGGGCTCGTAGACTGCATTGTGCCACGCAAAGAGATGAAAGCGACGATTACGTCCTTCCTGAAGTTTTTTGCGAACGGAAGTGCGAAGAAAAACGGAACGAAGGGCTGAAGGGCAAAGGGAAATAGAACGATAGAGTGATAGGGCGATAGATGCCGCTGCTATGATGAAGTTAAACGTCGGCGCTGGGTTTTGTAAAACGCTTCAGTTTAACTATTAAACTTCCCAACATTCTTTCAAGTTCACGAGTTTGGGCCAGAAACTTGTTGAATAGGCGTTCTTCGACAAAACCGAGGTTGCGCGAGATTTCCAGCTGGGTTTGTAGTTCGAATAGAGATCCGGCGGCAATTTGTAGAAAGCGTACGTAATCTGTTTTAGAATACCGTCCAAAGCCTTCTGCGATATTTGAGGGAATGGACACGGCGGCCCGACGAATTTGTGCCGTCAAGCCGTAGATTTCTTCTTTAGGGAAGGAGCGGCTTAAGCGATATATTTCAGTTACCATCGCCATGGATTTCTGCCAGATGAGCAAGTCCCGATAGCTTCTAATCAATAATTTATCATTCATTATAAAATATCATTAATTAATTAATGGACTGTCAATCCCTATCGCCCTGACACCCTATCGCTCTATTTACCTCAGTACCTGGGCATTTTCGGATCGAAAGCTTCGGCCCATTCGTGGATGCCGCCGCGCACGCTGCTGGTACGGGCTAAACCTTTAGCGCGGAGAAAGCGCGTGGCTTCCAAGCTGCGCGCACCATGATGGCAGAGGACGAGAATGGGCCGGTCGCGGGGGAGAACTTCGAGTTGGTCTGGTATCTGGGCGAGCGGGATATTCAAGCTGTTCGGCAAATGGCAAAGGGCAACTTCGTAGGGTTCGCGCACATCCACGAGTACCGGTGCGTTTTTAGAACTTAACCAGGCGCGCGCCTGGCGCACGTCCACTTCGATTGGAGGATTATCGTTATTGGGCAAAGGCGTGCGGGTTAAATTATTTTTGTCGCCGTGGAGTTCGCGCAAATCGCGGAGGAAGCGTTCGTTCGTGTTGGAGGATTTGCGTTTGAGGTCTACGACGACTGGACAACCGCCAACATAAAGCGCCGGGTCCAGCGCAGCAATGCGGGCATCAGGCTTGGCGCCACAACAAGGACAATTTGGGTCGCGTTTAATTTTAACCGTGCGCGTGGCGGCGGCGAGAGCATCGAATACCAAGAGGCGACCGCGCAAAGGTTCGCCGGTGCCAAGAATAACCTTTAACGCTTCCATCGCCATCAAACTGCCGATGACGCCGCAGAGCGCGCCAAAAACTCCGGCCTCCGAGCAGTTGGGCACTTCGCCCGGCTCGGGCATTTTGGGGAAAATACAACGGTAGCAAGGCGCGTTGTTCGCCGGGTCGAGCACGGAAACCTGGCCTTCGAACTGGAAAATGCTGCCATGGACGAGCGGTTTGCCGACGCGGGTGGCGGCATCGCTGGCGAGATAGCGCGTGGGGAAATTATCGGTACCGTCTACAATGAGGTCGTAGCCGGAGAATAAGGCGAGGGCGTTGGTGGCCGTAAGGCCCTCGGGATGCAGGCGAAGCGTGACGGCCGGGTTGAGATTGGAGAGGCGGCCGACCGCGCTGTCGAGCTTGGGTGCGCCGATGCCGCCGGTGTCGTGGAGGATTTGCCGGTGAAGGTTGTGAATTTCGATATTATCCGGCTCGGCCAGGCCAAGCGTGCCGACGCCGGCAGCGGCCAGATAATAGGCCACGGGGCTGCCGAGGCCACCCAAGCCGAGAAGGAGCACACGGGCGGCGCGCAGTTTCTCCTGGCCCTCGAGGCCCACGCCGGGCAGGGCAAGTTGGCGCGAGTAGCGGGTCAGCTCTTCGGCAGTAAGGGGTGGGCGCTTAATGGGCATCGGTGAAAGAGCAATCTAACATACTTCGCCGGAAAGAATCAAAGCAGAAGGGTGGGAAGAATTTTTGTCAGACTTTAGTTTCGGCGGCTGCTATAAGGTAAATTTTGAACCTCATGAGCCCGGATAGCCAATTGCTGCGCCAGTTCGTCGACGACCACGACGAAGCCGCCTTCACCGAATTGGTGCGGCGGCATATGGATCTCGTTTATACTGTGGCGCTGCGGCAAGCCAATGGTGACGCGCATCTGGCCCAAGATGCGGCCCAAGCCGTATTCGCCGATTTGGTACGAAAGGCCCCCGCTTTAGCCAAGAGGGAAACGCTGGCCGGCTGGCTGCACACCAGTGCGCGCTTTGCCGCGGGCAACGCTGTCCGCAGTGAACGACGGCGCCGGGCGCGGGAAGAAGCGGCCGTCCTTATGCAAGAAAACACCGTGACTGCGGATTCAAATTGGGAGCAGTTGCGACCGTTGCTGGATGAGTCAGTTGGACTACTGAAGGAGCCGGATCGTGACGCCATTGTGCTGCGGTACTTCGAAGGCAAAAGCCACCAGGAAATTGGCGCGATGCTGGGGCTGAGCGAAAATTTGACGAGCAAGCGGATTGAGCGCGCCCTGGAAAAACTGCGGGAGCATTTTTCCCGACGCGGACTAACCATTTCTTCCGCCGCGCTGACGGCGACGATGGCCACCAACTCGGTGCAGGCCGCGCCGGTAGGAATGGCGGGTAAAGTGAGTGTGTTGTCCATGACCGGGGCGGGAGTCGCCCTGCCAGGGGGAGTCTGGTCAGCCGCCATCACGACATTTTTTATGAATACCTTAACCAAAATAACCCTGGCGGCAGGCGCCGTAACCCTGCTCGTGTTTCTCTGGGTGAATAAATCTACTCAGGAGCAAGAAGTGCCGAGTGCCCCAGCCGCGAGCCCAGCAGTCGCTCCCAAGGTGATGGCCCCGACGATAAAACCTGTTGCGCCCATGGCAGTATCCAGCCCGGCGCCGGTGACCGCACCCGTGGGAGAGCCTGCTCCAGCGGCACCGACAACGCCAGCGAATGTCATCGTGCCGCGGCCTGGGTCGGATGCGACAGTTTCACCGACGAATCCCAGGACAGAAGTTAAAACGGCGATGGTTGATTACGTAAACCTGTTGCAGTCGGGTGATTATACGAAAGCGATTGAGACCTACATGCAGATACCACCGAACATGACCGGACAGCAATTGGTGGATGCGTTGAGTTCGAATCCGGATTTCCCCAAAACGGTGCAAATGCTGATTGATGCCACGACGGCCGCGCAGACCACCCCGGCGGTTTACGACGAGACCGGGACTTTTGCGACGTATAATCTTTCCCCGCCCATTGCGGGCAAAAAACTGGTGCGGTGGAAGAAGATCAACGACCTGTGGTATGTGGATGCGTTTGAGTGAGGGTGGGTAAGGCAGCGGATTTTGCCCGGTGGCAGCAAAAGTCAGGGGGTGGTAAAGAATTTTGTCCGGTTTGCGCATGGGTGGTGTATAAGGATTATATATACACTCCCAATGAACACCGACACGGAGCTTTTGCGGACATTTATAGACAAGGGCGATGAAGCGGCCTTTGCCGAGGTGGTACGACGGCAGGCAGACTTGGTGTATTCGGTGGCGTTGCGCGTGACGCGGAATCCGGCGCTGGCCCGGGATGCGACGCAGACGGTATTTACGATTTTGGCGCGAGAGGCCCGGTCGTTGGTGGGATACGACACTTTGGTCGGCTGGCTGCATACCACGGCGCGCCACACCGCCATCAACTTGGTGCGGGGCGAAGAACGCCGGCGCGCCCGCGAACAGGAGGCTACGCTTATGCAAAATGAAATCGAAAGCACGACACTCAATTGGGAGGCGGTGGGGCCGTTGCTCGATGAAGCGGTGGATGCACTGGCCGAGACGGACCGCAAGGCGATCCTGCTCCGGTTTTTCCAAAATCAAAGCCATCAGGAAGTCGGGGCGGTCTTGGGTTTGGGTGAAGATGCCGCGCGTAAACGAGTGGATCGGGCGCTGGAAAAGTTGCGAACGCATTTTGCGAGGATGGGAGTCGCGGCACCCTCGGCATTGTTGGCGACAGTCATCGCGTCTAATTCAGTCCAAGCAGCACCGAGCGAGGTGGTGACGGCGGCGACGAGTGGCGCTTTGAGTGGTGCGGTTACGGCTGGGGTCGCGGGCGGAGGCTTTCTCGCAACTTTTATGATGAGCACCCCAATCAAAATTTTTCTGGCTGTCGTTGCTATTTTGGCGGTGACAGCCGTTATGGTATTTAAATCTCATGGACCACAGCATTCCTCCACCCCGGCGGTAACTATTCCGGCAAAGGGACTGCAGCCGGTGGCGGCAGCACCGGAGTCGGTCTCGACATCCACCACGCAGGTGGAAGCGCCCAAGGCGAGTGTGACCGACGTATCCGTGCAGCAACCATCAGTTGAAGCAGTGAAAATTTCATCTACCCCAGCTGTAGCGAGCGCCCCCCAAGCAGCTGCCTCCACTGGAACGGCGACCACGCCCAGCCGACCCCGGAATAATGCTTCGACTATCTTGCCTCGTAATCTCGGCCCCGATCCGACCCCGCAGCCTGGAGATTTTAACGTCGGCCCGGTGGATTTCGGCGCGGCGCCGTATCGTAGTCCCGGAGTAACACGTCGGGTGCCTTATACTCAGGGGCGTGATTTGGTCCTGAAAATTTTGGCCGAACGTGACGGCACAGGGCAAATCTCCGGTTTAGCCATACCCAGCAGTACCCCGGTCGATGCGCGAGTGCCTTCTGGAATATGGGGTGCGGCCAATGTGACTTCGGGCCAGCCGATTCGCCTGTCATTGATTAATAAAGAGGTTGTAGACGTCGTCGCACAGTTTTCGCCCGATCCTGCGGACTTCGGGGTAAAGGATCTTGGCGTGGTGGACTTATCCGATGGCAACCCCAAGACTTATACCCTGAATTCTGGCGGCACCATAACGTTCAGCGTCAATCCGTTGGTGCCACATCAGGTACATGTGGCGACGCGTAACAAAGAGAATACCCGCGGTTTGGGCGGTGGCTCATTGTTGCCCGCCACGCCAATGCCAGCGAAACCATCGGTAATGGAATTGCAGAATGAGGCGGTGCGTTTCACGCTGGTCCCGCTGCTTTAATGGCGGGTTGATTTTTGCTTTTGTAAAAAGATCAGACCGCGTCATTAAAAAGAAGAAAGGGGCATTTTCTTGTCCGATTTGGGGGTGGGTGTCGTATACTGGGTGAAACACGACGACATCCATGCTGACCGATCGCGAATTATTAGGCCAATATGCCCGGCAGGGCGATGAGGCGGCGTTTGCCGAGATTGTGCGGCGGCATGCAGATTTGGTCTATTCGGTGGCCCGGCGGATGACGGCGAATGGGGCGTTGGCGCAGGATGTCACGCAGAGTGTTTTTACCAAACTGGCGCGGCAGGCGGCGGCGCTGCACCGCTATGAAACCATCGTGGGCTGGCTGCATACTACGACGCGCTACACGGCGATTGATGCCATTCGTGGCGAAGAACGCCGCCGTGCCCGTGAACAGGAGGCTTCCATCATGCAAAATGAAACATCCGCCCCGGCGGTGAATTGGGAGGAGATTGGGCCGCTCCTGGATGAAGCGGTGGGCCGACTGCGCGAGCAGGACCGCGAAGCCGTGCTACTGCGCTTTTTTAGAAACCTCAGCCATCAGGAAGTTGGCGCAGCGCTGGGATTGAGTGAAGACACGGCGCGCAAGCGAGTGGAGCGGGCTTTAGAGAAATTGCACACTCATTTTTCAAAACGCGGCGTGACGGCTTCGTCAGCGGTGTTGGCGGCGGCGATTGGCGAAAATTCAGTCAATGCCGCGCCGATTGGATTGGTGGCGCAAGCTACGTCTACGGCTCTGACACAAGCGGGTGGCGCCGGGCTGGGGAGCACCTTTTTATTGAGCCTTTTTTATATGAGTACCAAAACTAAAACTATCATCGCGGCGGTCCTCGTCCTTGCCATAGTCGCTACCCTCACTATCAAACTGGGAGGTTCGGCTGGGCCGCCAACTGAGACGAAGTCTGCGGTAACGACGTCGACGTCAATCAAGCCTGCCCCGGTGGCTGCCGATTTAGCCAAAGCAGGCACGGTTCAGGTGACTATGCCCACCATGAAGCCGGTGGCGGCGAGTTCAGTTGGCACGACGGGAGTGGACACTGTGACGAGCGGTACGTTGACCTTGGCCGCCCCGCCCCCTAATGCGGATTTGAAAACGGCTATTCCGGCTTTGATCCATTATCTGCAAACTGATGATTTCGTGCACATCATTCCGTTTTTGATGTCACCGGCCGATGTGCAGAAAGAATTGGCAAGCGGGCATTCCTTGCCGGAGTTGGCCGACGGATTCCGCACAGAACTCAAAAATCACGGAGGGCCGGATTATCTGTTGCAAGGCTTGCTGGCCGTCAGCGATGAGGCTCCCGTGATAGATGACACCGGGACTAAGGCGGCCTTCCTCTTGGATCCTGCGGTGCAAGGGCATAAGGAAATTCGATTCGTTAAAGTGGATGGCCTCTGGTATGGGCCGCAATAAGTTTGTCGATTGGACCTTTGCTGACGTTAATTTAGTGATAGATAAGAACTGTGGGTAAATACATCCGACTTCTGATTGTGGTCATCGTCTTGGTGGGATTGGTGTTGTTGCTGAGGCAATGCAGCTCACCGGATGCGGCGGATTCGTCTACGCCGACAGCGGTGAATGCGACGTTGGACAAGCTGGGGTTGCCGACTTCGAGTAATGGAACAGCGCCCAAAGCACCGACGTCAACCGGGCAATGAGGTTTGAGATTAGTTAGGTAATTTGCCACCTAATCGCCTAAGATGATGGAGTTGATGTAGGTTAAATTGCTTTGATAATCAGACGTTTATAAAATACATCTCGACGAGGCTGCTTATTTATGGTTCTTTGGGTAACGAACCTAAGATAAGACGTGACTGCTGACTTGTACCCACATTTTGAGAAGATGCTGCCCCGCGCCGATAAAGAGGCACGGCTGGGGCAACGTGGGGTTGTAGGCTGGCTCTATGGTTTGTCGGGTTCGGGCAAAAGTACGCTGACCTTGGGCTTGGAACGGAAGCTGTTTGCGGAGGGTAGGTCGGTGCAGGTGCTGGATGGCGACAACATCCGCACGGGTTTGAATAAGAACCTGGGTTTCAGCGAAGAGGATCGGTTGGAGAATATCCGTCGGGTGGCGGAAGTGGCCAAACTGTTTGCGCAATCGGGGGTGATTGTTTTGGCGTCGTTCATAACGCCGCGCGAAAGCTTGCGGCAGCTGGCCCGCGAGATTGTGGGTGAAAAAGACTTTTTGGGCGTTTACGTGAAAGCTTCGTTCGAAGCCTGCGCGGCGCGCGACCCCAAGGGACTATACAAAAAAGCTGCGGCGGGCGGGGTGAAACAATTCACCGGACGCGACCAGGAATTTGAGGAGCCATCCGCATTGCCGGCTGATCTGGTGTTGGATACCGAGAAACTCGATTACCCGGCGAGCTTGGAAAAACTTTACGCAACATTGCGTCCGAAATTTCAACGGTAAACTGAAAACTGGAATTCCAAAAACTTTTCTTCCATGCCCTCTTATCTCGTCAATCACCTCGCCCAGCTTGAAGCCGAGGCCATCTATGTTCTGCGGGAAACCGCTGCGCAATTCCAGCGCCCCGTACTGTTGTTTTCGGGCGGCAAGGACTCCATCGTCATGGCATGGCTGGCGCGCAAGGCGTTCTGGCCGGCGCGACTGCCATTTCCGCTGGTGCACATTGATACCGGGCACAACTTCGTCGAGACGATTGAATTTCGCGATGAGTTTGTGAAGCTGATGGAGGCGGACTTGAAAGTCGGCTCCGTGGAGGAAAGCATCAAGCAGGGCAAGGCCATCGAGGAACGCGGTCCGACAGCGAGCCGTAATAAACTGCAGACGGTGACACTGCTCGACACGCTGGCGCTGCTTGAGGCCGATGCCGCGCTGGGTGGCGGACGGCGCGATGAGGAAAAGGCGCGCGCGAAGGAGCGATTCTTTTCGCACCGTAATCATTTCGGCGAATGGGACCCCAAGAATCAGCGTCCGGAGCTATGGAATATTTTCAACGGCCGCAAACATTTCGGCGAACACTTCCGCGTGTTCCCGCTTTCGAATTGGACGGAGATGGACATTTGGCAGTACATCAAGCAACAGAATATTCCGCTGCCGAGTTTGTACTTTGCCCACAAGCGCCCGGTGCTCGAGCGCAGTGGCACGTTGCTGGCGGTGACGGACTTTATTACGTTGCAGCCCGGGGAAAAGGCGGAGCAACGCCTCGTGCGTTTCCGCACGGTGGGCGATGCAACGTGCACGGGTGCGGTCGAATCCTTGGCCTCAACGCTTGACCACATTATTGACGAAGTCGCGGCCGCTCGCGTGACCGAACGCGGTGGTCGTGCGGACGACAAGCGCTCGGAAACGGCGATGGAAGATCGGAAAAAAGAAGGTTACTTCTAAACCACCGGCACTATTGCTGAATTGCTCGATTGTTAAATTGCCAAAGCCCTGCTGTAGCCACTCGCCGTTTAACCATCCAACAATTGAGCAATCGAACAATTTAACAATAATTCTTCAACTAATAATTTTCAATGAGTACTGGATATCTGGACATGGATTTGCTCCGCTTTACGACGGCGGGCAGTGTGGACGATGGCAAGAGCACGCTGATTGGGCGCTTGCTCTACGACAGTAAAAATATTTTCGAGGACCAGTTGGAGGCCGTCGAGAAAGCCTCGAAGCAGCGCGGTACGGACTACGTGGACCTCGCGTTACTGACGGATGGCCTGCGCGCCGAGCGCGAGCAGGGTATCACGATTGACGTGGCGTACCGTTACTTTGCGACTCCGCGACGCAAGTTCATCATTGCCGACACCCCAGGGCATATCCAGTACACGCGCAACATGGTGACGGGCGCTTCGACGGCGAACCTGGCCATTGTGTTGATTGATGCGCGCAAGGGCGTGATCGAGCAAACCTGCCGCCACGCTTTTATCGCGAACTTGCTGCGCATTCAGCACGTCGTCATCGCCATCAACAAGATGGATTTGGTCGAATATAAAGAAGAAGTTTTCAACGAAATTACCGCGTCGTTCAAACAATTTGCCTCACGACTGGAAAATCTGGTCGAGATGACGTTCATTCCCATCTCCGCGCTGAAGGGGGACAATGTGGTGGATAAATCCACGAACATGCCCTGGTACCAGGGGCCGACGCTGCTTTATCATCTGGAAACGGTTTACGTCCGCCCGGATGCGAACCATGTGGAAGCGCGCTTTCCGGTGCAGTATGTGATCCGGCCGCATTTGGCGAAGTACCATGACTTCCGCGGCTACGCGGGGCGTGTGGCGGGCGGGGTGTTCCGTCCCGGTGATGAAGTGGTCGCGCTGCCGTCGGGATTCAAGACGCGGGTCAAGGGCGTGCACACGATGGAAGGCGAATTGACGGAAGCGTTTTCGCCGTTGTCGGTGGCCATTACGTTGACTGACGAAATTGACATTGGCCGTGGCGACATGCTGGTGAAGGAAAATAGCCCGCCGCAAGTTGGCCAGGCGATTGAGGCGATGGTTTGCTGGTTCTCGGAAACGAAACTGCGTCCACAGGGTCGGTATATTATCCGCCACACGACGCGTGAATTGAAGGCCGTGGTGAATGAAGTTCGCTATAAAGTGAACATCAACACATTGCACAAAATCGAGGACGACCTTTCGATGGGGCTCAACGACATCGGCCGCCTGAGCATCCATACTTCGGGGCCGTTGTTTTACGACAGTTACCAGAAGAACCGGGCGACGGGCAGCTTCATCCTGATTGATGAACAGACCAATGCGACCGTGGCGGCGGGGATGATTATCTAGGTTTACGCCACATTCTCCGGTTATTGTTGCGATAGGGGTTAAAATCCCCAAAAATCTTCCAAGAAAACGGGTAGCGCTGTGTCTTACCTGGAGAGTAACCCCATTCTAACGCACATGAAATACCGCATCGGGTTAATCATGGTATCGGCGCTGGCCGTTTTGAAGGGAATGTCAGCCGAAGTGGCTGCGGCCCCGGGTTCGGCATCGGACCAGGCCGCGACTGCGGCCATTGCGTCTGAGCCTGCGACCAAGATGGCTCAAACGTCGGGAGCTTTGCCAAAATCAACGACGGACGGTGCCCCTGCCGCTTCGTCAAAAATCCTGCAATTAGCCTTTCCGCCCTCGCTCCATTTCACTGCGGCACCAACTGGCGCGATTGAACTGGTGGCAGCCCGCATAAAATCTCTCGCCGCACAGGCACGCTACGCACCACAACTGTCGGGCCCGGCTCAAGTGCAGGTTCTGCCATCGCTTTCTTCGTATGATTTGAATTTGGATGCGTTGGATAAAAGCGGGAACTTGGACAGTGCCGCAAGTCTCACGGGTTTTTATTATCTCGTCGTGGCAGACGGTAAGCCCTTTGCCTCCACGACGGTGACGGCTGACGCAGCAGGAAAAAACTTGCGACTGGGACGCTTTACCATTGGGCTGGATGCAGAAGCCTCCATCCGTGCGCTTGGTCAGATTTCCACCCTGCCGGAGCTGCAAAAAGGAT
>Ga0206943_1223_pt1 | contig 13071 bp, 7 predicted proteins | sample Alteio_BWOrgHeat_7_FD_153243 | JGI IMG/M metagenome (GOLD analysis project Ga0206943, IMG submission 153243) | Enriched cells from forest soil in Barre Woods Harvard Forest LTER site, Petersham, Massachusetts, United States -... | ecosystem: Environmental > Terrestrial > Soil > Temperate forest > O... | reverse complement strand
GTTGTGCTATTGTTCCAGGTAAGTGTTAAATAACGCATTCCCCTGTTGGCCAGGCTGTCAATATAATCCATCCTGTCCTCAATCATGTGGCCGCCCTCTACCCCTATCATCGCTGCCAGTTTTTTCTTACGTACCGCCTTTTTCAATTCTTTTGAATTGCGCACCAGCGTTATCTTATCAGGATAGCGCGCGATAAGCGAGTATAACGAATCAATTTCGCGGTTAGCAAAAGCATAAGCGGTGCCAGTGCCATACTGCTCACCGCACCAAATTGAAAAAAACTGCGCGTCAAGGCCACCTATTTTTGCCCTTACCAGGTCAAAATTTCCGGTAGTTTGCAATTTACCCGGGTCAAGATGAGTAACTAATTCATTTGAAAGGATATCATTATGGGTATCAACCAAAATAGCTTTTTGATGTATCTTCATCGCATTTTGCGCGGATGCCTTTAAGATAAACAGCAGGAATAATAGCGTAAGCAGTTTTTTCATAATTGAAGGTAAGAAAATTTTAAAAGACAATTTGCTTTGTGTGTAAAATGATTGATAGGAAACGATTAATATAATTTCCTTAATTTTAGCCCAACATGACACCTATTACATCTAAACTACCCCAGGTAGGCACCACCATTTTTACAACCACGTCGGCATTGGCGGCCGAGGTTGGGGCTATAAACTTATCACAGGGTTTCCCGGATTATGATTGTTCGCCCGACCTGATCGAGCTGATAAACAAAGCCATGAAGGACGGCTATAACCAATATGCGCCAATGGCAGGCGTAATGTCATTACGCGAGGAAATTGCGCATAAAGTCGAAAAACTGTACGGCGGTAAATATGATCCGGTTACTGAAATTACTGTTACGGCAGGTGGCACACAGGCTGTATTTACAGCTATATGTGCTGTAGTAAACCCTAATGACGAAGTAATTATTTTTGAGCCGGCCTTTGATTGTTATGCGCCTGCTATTAAACTAATGGGCGGCATTGTAAAATCATTAGAGCTGGAACCACCTGATTACCGCATAAAATGGGACATGGTGAAAAGGCTGATCAATAACCGCACCCGGCTGATCATCCTCAATTCACCGCATAACCCTACCGCTACCATTTTACACAAGGAAGATATTGACGAATTGAGCGCCATTGTAAAAAACCAGGATATTTTAATATTGAGCGATGAGGTGTACGAGCATTTAATTTTTGATGGCGAAACCCACCATAGCATGGCCCGTTATCCCGAGTTACAACAACGCAGTTTTATTGTAGCTTCATTTGGTAAGCTGTTTCATGCTACCGGGTGGAAGGTTGGCTATTGCCTTGCCCCTGCTTTTTTGATGCAGGAGTTTAGGAAAGTACACCAGTTTTTAGTGTTTAGTGTTAACTCGCCCATGCAGCATGCAATTGCCGAATATTTAAAAAACGAACGGGTTTACTTGGACCTGCCCGACTTTTTTCAGCAAAAAAGAGATTATTTCCGCAAAGGTATTGCACAAACTCAATTTGAATTACTACCTTGTTATGGTTCTTATTTTCAGTCGGTTAAGTATGGTCACCTAACGGACGAAAATGATACTGATTTTGCATTGCGGCTTACAAAAGAAATTGGTGTGGCCTGCATACCTACATCTGTTTTTTATACACAGGCTACAGACCACCATGTTTTGCGGTTTTGTTTCGCCAAAAGGCAAGAAACGCTGGATGAAGCCGTTAATAGATTAATAAAGTTTAAACATTAGTACGATTTGTTGCGTAAAAGTCAACTACCGCTACCAAAACATGATGGAAAATTTAAAGATCACGCTATTTCAAGGATACCTTTTTTGGGAGAAACCGGATAAAAACCTGCAAAACATTGCGCTGCGTTTATCCGGCATACGTGAAAAAACCGACCTGATCATCTTGCCCGAAATGTTTAGCACCGGTTTTACGATGAACGCGGCAGAAATGGCCGAAACAATGGATGGTAAAACCATGAAATGGATGCTGGCAATGGCCAAACAATATGAATGTGTGGTAACCGGGAGTTTAATTATAGATGAAAATGAAAAGTACTATAACCGCTTAATATGGATGCGTCCCGATGGCAGTTATGAATATTATGATAAACGACACCTTTTTGCTTTAGGAAAAGAGCACCATACCTACACCGCCGGCAAGAAAAAACTGGTTGTAGAATTAAAAGGATGGAAAATTTGCCCGGTTATATGTTATGACCTCCGTTTCCCGGTATGGCTGCGTAATGTGAATGAGGCGTATGACCTGCTGCTTGTTATAGCCAATTGGCCCGAGCGTCGGGCATTACATTGGCGTACGCTAATACCTGCCCGTGCCGTTGAAAATCAAAGCTACGTAATCGGCGTTAACCGCGTTGGCCATGATGGCAACGAAGTTTATCACTCAGGCGATTCAACCTGTATCGATCCAAATGGTAACGTAGTGTATTATAAAAGAGATGAGGAAGACCTCTACACCTTCTCCATAATCGGCGATGAGGTTATTAAGGCGCGCCGCGCGTTTCCTTTCTTGAAAGATGCAGATACTTTTAAAATTGTATAAACCCGGCATACTTCAATTCATACAAATACGTTACTTTTACCGTCATAAACTAACTATTTTGTATAAATGAAGCCTTTATACCGCGCGATCCTATTCTCAGTTCCAGTATTGTTTTTCTCGTTGTCATCTTTAGCCCAAAGCAAGAGAGATTATACCAAACTTGTTGACCCTTTTATTGGCACTGGCGGGCACGGCCATACTTATCCCGGCGCTGTGCTGCCATTTGGGATGGTGCAGCTTAGCCCTGATACACGCTTAACAGGTTGGGACGGCTGTTCGGGTTATCATTATACTGATACGGTAGTTTACGGTTTTTCGCACACGCACCTTAGCGGAACAGGCATTGCCGATTATTGCGATATCTTGTTTATGCCTACAACAGGCGACCCGCAATTTAAAAATACCGACTACATGTCGGGGTTTAAAAAGAAGAATGAAGCGGCATCGCCTGGATATTATAAAACCAAACTTGATAAATATAATATTAACGTAGAGCTTACGGCTACTACGCGTGCAGGTATGCACCGGTATAATTATCCGAGGACCTCAAAGGCCAATATTATTATCGACCTGCAACACCGCGACGAGGTACTCGACTCATGGATAGAAGTGATAAACGACAATGAAATACGTGGTTTCCGCCGTTCAAGAAGCTGGGCACAGGATCAGTACGTTTATTTTTATGCCAAATTTTCAAAACGGTTTAAAACTTATGGTATAGCCCTTAATGATCAATTGCAAAAGGGGAAGAACAGAGTTGAAGGGAAAAATGTTAAACTGTTTCTCCAATTTGATGACCCGCACGAAGTAATAGCAAAAGTGGGTATCTCATCTGTTGATGAGAATGGTGCCTTTAATAACCTGGAAACCGAAATGCCTGATTTTGATTTTAACCGTACTGTAAAGAACGCTAAAGCGGCCTGGAACAAAGAATTATCAAAAATAGACGTACAAGGCGGCGCGCCAAGTTCGTCGCAAATTGCAGCACAGGAGTTAGCCGCGCAAAACCCTAATGTTCGTAAAACCGCAAAAAAGGAAGCAACTCCTGATTATGCAAAAATAAAAGAGGTTACCTTTTACACAGCCTTGTACCATACTATGCTGGCGCCAAATATCTATAATGATATTGACGGCACCTATCGCGGTATGGATCAAAAAATACACAGCGCCGTTGGTTTTGATTATTATACGGTATTTTCATTATGGGATACTTTTAGGGCCGAACACCCATTACTGAGTTTGATCGACCGCAAACGCACGCTTGACTTTATTAAATCGTTTTTAGCGATGTATGAGCAAGGCGGTTTATTGCCTATTTGGCCCTTAGCATCAAACGAAACTTATTGCATGGTGGGCAACCATTCTATACCGGTTATTGTGGATGCTTATGCAAAAGGGATAAGGGATTTTAATGCCGAAGAAGCCCTAACCGCAATGAAATCTGCCGTAAACCGCAACCAGTTTGGTTTGGATATTTACCGTAAAAATGGCGCGGTATTAGCCGACCATGAAGCTGAATCTGTTTCAAAAACTTTGGAATATGCTTATGACGACTGGTGTATTGCCCAAATGGCAAAAATGATGAACAAACCTGCGGATTATACCGAATATATTCAAAAAGCCCAGTACTGGAAAAATGTATTCAATAACCAAAATGGCTTTATGCAGGCCAGAGTAAACGGCGGCTGGTACACGCCTTTTGAGCCAACAGAAATAAACCGCAACTATACCGAAGGTAACTCATGGCAATATACCTTTTTGGCCCCTCAGGATGTTGAAGGTTTAATAAGCGCTATGGGCGGTAAGGATAAATTTGACGCAAAACTAAATGAGTTGTTTACCACTGCTTCAAAACTAACCGGAACACAACAGGACGATGTAAGCGGTCTTATAGGGCAGTATGCGCATGGTAACGAGCCCAGCCACCACATGGCTTACCTGTTTAATTTTACCAATGAGCCTGATAAAACGCAATATTATATCAACAAAATATTAGATGAAGAGTACAGCGATAACCCCGATGGCCTGTCAGGCAATGAAGATTGCGGGCAAATGTCGGCATGGTATGTAATGAGCTCGTTAGGGATTTATAACGTAACACCCGGTCAGCAGCAATTTCAAATTGGTTTGCCGCGTTTTGAAAAAGAATCGATCAAACTGGAAAACGGAAAGTACTTTAATATTACTAACCCGGGCGTTACCGTTAGCCGGAGTAATATTTATTTACAGGGCATGAACCTTGATAAAAAACCATACAATAAATTGTACCTTGACTATGCTACCGTTGCTAATGGCGGAGATTTTGAAGTATTTACCGGCCGTTTGCCAAACAGGCTATTTATGAACGGGCTTGAAAAACCATTTTCAAAAATTACGGATAACCTTATTGTACCTAACCCATATATTGTAGCTACTTCGCGGACTTTTGAAACAACCCTCCCTGTTGAAATAAAATGTGCTGATGCCGGTGCAAAAGTTTACTATACTTTGGACGGCTCTACTCCTTCTGCAAATTCAACATTATACACCGCGCCCATTAATATTTCATCAAATACCACCATTAAGGCAATTGCCATTAAAGATGGCAAGAGCAGCTTTGTTGATGAGGGTAGTTTTAAAAAAAAAGTAACGACCTGAAAATAACCTTACTCACCAAATACCTGCCTAATTATGCTGATGAAGGTGATAATGCGCTTATAAATGAGATCCGTGGCAATACTAACTGGCGTTTAGGCAACTGGCAGGGTTACCAGGGAAATGATTTGATAGCCGTGATTGATATGGGACGGGTTAAACCGGTAAAACAGGTTAGTTTAGGCACGTTGCAGGATAGCGGCGCATGGATTGTGTTTCCGCAATATGTGCAATACTGGGTATCAGATGATGGGGTTGATTATAAACTTGCGACAACAGTTAAAACAAAAGTTGATGTAAAAGACACCGAAGTGCAGACACAAGATTTTACAGCGCCATTAAACACCAATACAAGATATATTAAAGTGGTAGCCAAACAATACGGTCCGTTACCCGAGTGGCACGAAAGTAAAGGCAGCCCGTCATATATTTTTGCGGATGAGATTATAGTGGAGTAAGGACTAATTAATGATTGATTAACATTTTCTTAGCTCCCTCCAGCTTCTCCAACTCATCCTTAGGCAGCACGGGGTATTCCAATTTCAGTTCTTTAAGGGTTTGAAGTATAATGCTCGAAATGGCAATGCGAGTAAACCATTTTTTATCAGTCGGTATTATATACCAGGGGCATAGCTTAGTTGAAGTTGCTTTAATGGCCTTTTCGTATGCCTTCATATAATCGTCAAAATACGCTCTTTCTTCAATATCAGCTGATGAGAACTTCCAGTTTTTGGTCGGGTTATCTATACGTTTTAAAAACCGTTGCCTTTGCTCGTCCTTTGACAGGTGCAGGAAAAATTTGATAATAATGGTCCCGTTTACGGTAAGGTGTTTTTCAAAATTAGCTATGCTTTGATACCTATCTTCCCAAAACTTTTCATTAACATCTTTAACCTGCTTTATGCCAGGCATGTTTTCTTTTACCAGCAATTCGGGATGTACCTTAGTAATAAGCACATTTTCATAATGCGACCGGTTGTGGATACCTATGCATCCAAAGCCGGGCAAAGCCTTATAATGCCGCCATAAAAAATCATGATTCAATTCTTCGGCACTGGGCTGTTTAAAGCTATACACTTCACATCCCTGCGGGTTTAATCCTGATAAGGTATGCGCTATTGCACCGTCTTTACCGGCAGCATCCATCCCCTGGAACAGGATAAGCAATGCATAGCGTTTATCAGCGTATAATTTGGATTGTAACTGGCTGATTTCTTGTATAAGGCCTCCTAAAATACCATCCGCGTCTTCTTTTTTAAGATCAGCAGTATATGCGGTATCAAAATTATCAAGCGAGAAACCTTTGCCGCTGATTATTTTAAATTTATCAGTCATTTTTTTCATTGTAAAAATTTTGCTGTTTGCTAAGTTAACTTAAACTTTACCACTAAAAATTGCGTTATTACTATTTTGTTTTAATATTGGCTATAAATTAAAGCTATAAATTTTACATCTTTACCACATGTTCAGACGTATAAAAAACCGATATCTCAGATATTTCGTCATTTTCATATATGCCATTATTGTATTTTTTTGTGCCATCGAAGTAAATTTCCTGTGGCTCTTTGGCTACTCTCCTGATATGCAGGACATTAAAGACCCTATTATGTCAGTTGGGTCGCAGGTATATTATTCAGACGGTAAATTAATAGGCGAATATTATCATGAAAACCGCTCGCCGGTTGAATATAAAAGTATTTCGCCTTACTTAATTAACGCCCTGGTATCTACTGAAGATGTGCGGTTTTATAAACATGGCGGTGTTGACTATTATTCGTTTTTTACCAGCATCCTTTCAACAGCATCAGGCGACAGACGTGGCGCCAGCACAATTACTCAGCAACTGGCAAAAAACCTTTATTCAACACGTAAAAAGAAATCGCAGGGTTTGCTCAGGCATGTTCCTATACTGCGTACTCTAATTTTTAAATGCAAGGAATGGCTAACCGCTTATAAAATTGAGCATGTTTACTCAAAAAACGAGATCCTTACCCTATATTTAAATACAGTTCCGTTTGGTAATAATTCGTTCGGTATAAAAACAGCTACATTAAAGTTCTTCAACAAAATGCCCGATGCCGTTGACCCGGCGGAAGCTGCCACTTTAATAGGTATGCTTAAAGCTACATCAACTTATAACCCCATAAACAACCCCGATAAATCAATTGATCGCCGTAATACGGTATTGGGGCAGATGCTAAAGAATAAGAATATTACTAAAGATGAGTATGACAGTAATATTAAAAAGCCGATAGGGTTAGATCTAAGCTATGTTGAAAACAATTCGCAGGGCGACTCGTACATACGCCAGGCAGTTGAGAGGTGGCTTAAAAAATGGTTGGCAGATAATAATTACGATTTATACGAGGACGGCCTGAAAATATACACCACTATCGATTCGCGCCTGCAGCAATATGCGGAAGAAGCTGTAGCCGAAAAAATGAAAATGCTGCAAAAACGTTTTGATAACCTTTGGGGCAAAAAAAACCCGTGGCGTGACTCGAAAGGCAATGAGATAAAAGATTTTGTGCTGAAGGCCGAACAACATCTGCCTATTTACAACGTACTGAGTAAAAAATATCATGGCGATACCGTGCAGATAAAGCAATATTTTGAAAAGAAGAAGCGCATGAAGGTATTTACCTGGAATGGCGAAAAAGACACCACGTTCTCAAGCGTTGACTCTATTAAATATTATACCCGTATTTTAAATACCGGCATGATGACCATCGAACCATCTACCGGCAAAATAAAAGTATGGGTTGGCGGTATTGATCATCATTATTTTAACTATGACCACGTAAACCAATCCAAACGGCAGGCAGGTTCAACCTTCAAGCCTTTTGCTTACGTAACGGCGCTGGATAATGGCTTTACACCCTGCGATAAGTTTACCGATAAACCCGTAGCTATACACTATAATGATGGCGGTAAAGACCAGGTTTGGGCACCCAATAATGCCGATTTTAAATTCACCTACCAGGAAATGTCATTACGCTGGGCAATGGGGAAATCTGTAAACTCCATTACCGCGCAGGTTACGCAACAAGTTGGCTGGGATAAGGTTGTGGAGTATGCCCATAAATGCGGTATCGAAAGCCCGCTAAAGTCGGTTCCTTCGGTATCATTGGGTACAAATGATGTATCAGTTTATGAAATGGTACGCGCTTACAGTACATTCTTAAATAAAGGTCAAAAAATTGACCCGCTGCTGGTAACTAAAATTACCGATCAGGCCGGTAATGTATTACAAGACTTTACTTTAAAAACCGAGCAGGTTTTAAGCGAGGAAACCGCATGGCTGATGCTGTACATGTTTAGGGGCGGATTGGAAGAACCGGGCGGTACATCGTTAGCGTTATGGGATTACCCCGGTCTGTTTAAGAAAGATAACCAGATAGGCGGTAAAACAGGCACCTCATCTGATTATGTTGACGGCTGGTATATGGGCATTACCAAAGACCTTATTACCGGTATTTGGGTTGGCGCGGATGATCGCAGCGTACATTTCACCAATTCTGAAACTGGGGAAGGCTCACATACGGCCCTCCCTATTTTTGGCAGCTTTATGCAAAGGGTTTATGCCGATCCAAATTCGGGCTACACTTATGGCCCTTTCCCGAAACCATGGAGTAAAATAACAAAAACGTATGATTGCCCGTCGCCAAGGATAAAGGCCGATACAACTGCCGTTGATAGCCTGGGTATGCCAGCTGATACATCAGCAGTATTGCCAAAAGTTGACGGTGACAAGAAGGAAGTTAAACCGGAGGCTAACAGATAACTGTCAATTAGATCAAGGCTTTCGGGGTAATTTGGGAAATATTTCTGTTGTTAATTGAAACAATATGGGTATGGTAATTACAGATCTAACTAATTTGTCGTTTTGCTTTGCAGGAATAAACTTTTCCGGGATGGACCTTATTAAACGGATTGCCTCTTCACCTAAAGCTTGATCAGGTGCGGTTACTACTTTAATGTTGCTTAAACTTCCATCTTTTTCTACCACTACCATTGCGATGACTTTTCCGAATTTATCGTTATTGCGTGAAGTATCAGGATAACGAATATGTGTTTCAATGTATTCCAATAATTTCATCTGGCCTCCCGGATAATGAGGCTCTTCTTCGGTCGTTGCATAAATACTATCAAGTCCGTCTTGAACAACGGGCAGATCGGGCAAGTTGAAGGTAACCGGAAAAGTATAAGTAGCTTTTACCGGTCGTCCATTTTTAATAGCCGGCTTCCAGTTTGAGGAGAGTTTCATCACGCGTAACGCTTCAGCATAAATGGCTGATGAAGAACCTCTATTCACAATTATATTAGTTAAACTTCCATCCTTTTCTACGGTGAAGCTTACTACAACCTTTCCAGGGTTTCGCTCTTTTAGGTCTTTAGGAGGATAAACAAAATGTCTGTTCAGAAAGTCAAAAAAGGCAGCTATTCCACCTGGATACTCCGCATCTGACGAGCGGGGAACTTCGGTTTTAACACTATCTTTTTGAGAATCATTTATTTGAGCTCTTAATACATTTTGAAAGGACAACAAAAATATAATCAGTAAATATTTTTTCATTTTAAATTATGACAATTAATAAGGTAAACAGGCAACCAAATCAGCGCTTTTTTAGTAATAAGAATTGTAAATATAATATAACAAGTTGTTAAAATTATCTGGCAGGTAATTCGTTCATGTAAATATGAGGCAATTGTTTAAATTAGCGCCATAATCTTACCGCCCGGATGAATAAATCTTCTGTCGTTATCAATAAAGCAAACAAAGTTCTACTGGCGCTCATCCTTCTTATTAGTTTTGTAGCATTGCGCCTTAATGCAAACGCGCAATACTTTGGGCAGAACAAGGTTAGGTATAAGAACCTTAAATTTAAGATATACAAAACCCCCCACTTTGAAATATACTATTACATTAAAAATGATAGTATGATCAAACGTTTCGCGCAGGAAACCGAACTTTGGTACACCCTGCACCAGCAGGTTTTTAGGGATACGTTTAAAAAGCCCAATCCAATTATCCTTTACGCTAATCACCCCGATTTTCAGCAAACTACGGCTATTGAAGGCCAAATAGATGTGGGCACCGGGGGTGTTACCGAGGGATTAAAAAACCGGGTGGTTATGCCGGTTATGGAAAATAACCAAATGACCCGGCATGTGATAGGCCATGAGTTGGTTCATGCTTTTCAATATCATTTATTATTGGAGAAAGATGAGGCTAAATACGACAATATCAATAGTTTGCCCTTGTGGATGATCGAGGGTATGGCCGAATACCTTTCATTAGGCAAAAAAGATGCTTATACCGCCATGTGGATACGTGATGCCTATTTAAATCATGATATCCCCACTATAAAACAACTTACCGAAAGCAATAAGTATTTCCCATATCGTTATGGGCAGGCATTTTGGGCCTTTATAGGTTCAACTTATGGCGATACGGTTATTATGCCATTCTTTAAAAACACAGCGCGGTTTGGCCTACAATATGGCACCAAACGCACTTTTGGCTACGATGATAAAACACTGTCGGCCCTTTGGAAAAACTCGATAGAAGCCACCTATAAGCCGTATTTAAAGGATACGGTGCAGTTGCCTATTGGCCATTTATTAATAAATGATAAAAACTCAGGTAAAATGAATATCGCCCCTTCGGTAAGCCCCGATGGTAAGTATGTTGCGTTTTTATCAGAGAAGAACCTGTTTACTATTGATCTTTACCTGGCGGATGCTAAAACCGGGGAGGTAATAAAAAAGCTCACCAGTAAAGTTTCCAATTCGCATATTGACGAGTTTAACTTTATCGAATCGGCAGGCACATGGTCGCCAGATGGTAAACGGTTTGCTTTTAGCGTTTTTAACAAGGGCCGAAACAGGATGCTGGTAGTTGAAGTGCCCAGCGGGAACATTATTGATGATGTTTCGATGGGCAAAGCCGAACAGTTTAGCAATCTTTCGTGGTCGCCGGATGGTAAGGAAATTGTGTTCCAGGGATTATCAGAAGGCCAGGGCGATCTTTATTTATATAATTTCGAAACCAAAAAAGTTAAGCAACTAACCAATGATAAATATTCAGATAACCAGCCAAGTTTTTCGAGGGATGGCAAAAAGATCATATTCACGAGCGACAGGACAACGTATGACCAGTCTTTATCGCAGGAGATCACCTTCAACTTAGCCGAATATGACCTCAAAACCGGGAGGATTACAGATATTAAGGTATTTAATGGGGCCAATAATTTAAACCCTCAATATTCATCAGACGGTAAACAGGTTTACTTTTTATCAAACCGGGATGGGTTCCGCAATATGTACCGCTATACGTTAGGCAACGGAAAAGTGGAGCAAATGACCGATCTGTTTACCGGTATCTGCGGGATAACTGAGTACTCTCCTGCTTTAAGCATATCAAATAATAATGATATTGTTTATTCGTATTACCGCGCGCAAAAATATTCGATATATAATGCCAAAGCTTCTGACTTTACAGCGGTAACAGTTGATGCCGGGAATACTAATTTTGATGTAGCCATGCTACCTCCTTCGCGATCGGTTGGGGTTGATCTGATCAACTCAAACCTGAACAATTACCTGGCCTATAAAAAGTTTCCTGCCGACTCGATAAAAACGCAGGCCTATCAGCCGAGGTTTAAGTTAGATTACCTGGCCAGCAATGGTGTGGGTGTTTCGGCAAGCGCGTTTGGTACAGGTTTGGCAAGTGGAGTGCAGGGCGTATTCAGTGATATATTGGGTCGTAATCAAATTTACGCAGGCGCTGCTGTAAATGGTGAGATTTATGATTTTGGCGCTCAAATATTGTACTTAAATCAAAAAGGCCGGTGGAATTTTGGCGGCGGTTTATCACATATACCTTACCAGTTTGCCAATTATAACGTGGTATCAACAACCTACCCTGTAAATGGGAAAAACGTGCCTGCTACCGAAGAAAGATATGATCTGATCCGCATATTCCAGGATCAGGTGTCTTTGTTCACCTCCTACCCGGTTTCAAAAACAACGCGTGTTGAGTTTGGCGGTGGCGCCTCTGAATATTATTATCGGGTTGACCGGTACAGTACTTTTTACGACACTACTGGCAACGTACTAAATTATCAAAAAACGCATATATCAAACGCTGCCTACAATGCAGATCCGTTAAATAGCGGTACAATTTTAAAGCCATTCACTATTTACCAGGTTAATACCTCGTTAGTGGGAGATAATTCATTTTTTGGCGTTGCATCACCGCTCAATGGTTTTAGGTACCGTTTGCAGGCCGAGTATGATTTTGGCACATACCAGTTTTTTGCTCCTACTATTGATCTGCGCGAATATGTGCGTGTTGCGCCGGTTACTTTTGCGGCCCGTTTGTACGGATATGGCCGTTTTGGCAATTCAACGGGCTTATACCCTTTATATGTAGGTTACCCGTTTTTAATACGGGGTTACGAGGCGCAAACTTTTTATAACGGCAACAGCAAACCAAGCAACGGGTTTACTATTGATCAGCTATCAGGTACCCGTACTACAGTAGCTAATTTTGAGGTGCGCTTACCTTTTACCGGCCCCGAAAAATTATCACAAATAAAATCGAGGTTCTTTTTTTCAGAGCTTAACTTTTTCTTTGATGCCGGTTTAGCCTGGAATGCGGGCGACCAGATCAAATTCCAAACCGCACCCGACCGTATAGGCACCGATGCAAGCGGAAATGGGATATATAATGCTAACCAGCGTGTACCGGCGCTCAGTACCGGCGTTTCGTTACGTGTAAATATTTTTGGTTATTTTGTTTTGGAGCCTTACCTGGCTATGCCGCTTAACCGCAATGATGTTACCAAGCCCGTTTTTGGTATTGGGTTTACCC
>Ga0206943_1222_pt1 | contig 13112 bp, 11 predicted proteins | sample Alteio_BWOrgHeat_7_FD_153243 | JGI IMG/M metagenome (GOLD analysis project Ga0206943, IMG submission 153243) | Enriched cells from forest soil in Barre Woods Harvard Forest LTER site, Petersham, Massachusetts, United States -... | ecosystem: Environmental > Terrestrial > Soil > Temperate forest > O... | reverse complement strand
GGATTTGCTGTAGACACGGGGTCGATGGTCATCACGGTCCCGTCATAGGAATACGAAAGGAGTGACTTCTGGTCCTGTGCGATGCGATAGCCGACATAAAGCAAGTTCGATCGGTAGCCTGTCTGTTTGTAGTAGTCGTTGCAGAACTTGAAGAAGTCAGTGATGGCCGCGGGGAACTCGTCTTCAGGGAATGCGAAGAGGCTGAAGGTGTAGCGGCTGTCGTCAGAGACGGGAGGGTAGTGAATGATCTGATCGCCGGGAATGGTGTAGTCGCTGGTGACGATGTTCTCAAGCTGCAGGCGCCATGCGGCGTTGAAGGCATCGATGATGTGGTAGCGGATGGATGGGATCGAGACATTCTGTGTGATGTCGTGACCAAACTTTGGTCCGGCTTGTCCCCAGATATGATTCCGCAACGCCCAGGCTGCATGATTCGGCTCGCCGGTTGCGCCGGGATTGTACTTACGGAACTCGACTGTGATTTTGTTGTCGAAGGGGAAGAGGTAATACATCATCGAGTAGTTCAGCGCCCAGAGGTCGGGCAGTTTGGCGATGAAGTCTTCGAGTTCGTACGTGGTGTGATGCACGTGCATCGGCGTGAGCGGTTTAACTTTATATGTCACCTCGTAGGTGATTCCGAAAAGGCCATAGCTTGAGCGGATCTTCTGCATCAGGTCGGGCTGCGCATCTTCAGTCACTTCGAGCAAGTCGCCGCTGGGAAGCACCATCTTTACGCCTGTCACGTAAGAGCCGACCTGGCCGTATTCGCCGGGGAAGGACGCGTCTTTCGTTCCTGCGATAGATGCGCTTCCGGCGGAGAGGCTGCCGATTTCGGTGTTGACGTAGAACTGCAGGTTCTTTGCTTCAAGGGCCTTGGCCATGTCGAGATGGACGGCATCGGCCTGCACCGTAAGGCTATCGGCGCCGATGCTGAGAATCTGGTTCATCTTCATGCGGACGAGCGTGCCACCATCGGCCACGCCGCAGGGCGAGGTTGAGTGATTGGAGCCAACTGCGCGAACAGGTGACGGATACTTTACCGGGTCCTTGAAGACCGCAATGATGTCATCGACTGAATTTGCATCGACGATGACTGCAGGATGGGAAACGACGTTGCCAAACCAGTTCGTAACTGTATTTGTAGCCATGCAAATACCTCGCGACGCGTGAAGATTCTCTTCTTGGTAGTAGTGCTCAGGGGCGAGCGAACGTGTCAGAGCATCGGGCGGAGCAGAAACGAAAGGGGCCCGGAGACGCACTATAGCGGTGAAGGCGTCTGCCTGTGATTCGCCGAAACTATATCGGAGAATCCATCAAAGTCAAGCTGGAACTCGAAGCTGTGTGATAGTATGCCGCCGTTATACCGGCCATGATTTAGTAGGCGGTATGTTCGGTGCAGGCAGTCTGCGGGTATCAGAGATTCTTCCGGAAGATGGAGCGCTATGACTCCTCGAAAGCGTGCCTCGATTCTTATCCCCCTGGTTGCGATTGCTGTTCTGTCCCTTGATACCGGCCGAGTAGCCCGGGCACAGAGCGCTTACACCTGCCCGAGCGGAAAATCGAGCTGCTATCAATCGGGCTACGCCGGGCTCACTGAGCTGCAGGAGCACGGACGCGATACATGGTACTTCTGGACGGGCGGTGGTCTCGATACGGATGGAAAGACCGTTGTCGGCGATCAGGCGCTGTGGCGCATTCTGGCCATCGAATCGCATGGAACATTTGATCTTCTGCAATCGATCGATTCGAGGTATCGGGGGCAGCGCTTCAAACTATTCGGCGTGATCAGCGACCCTGACTGCACGAAGGCCACGCATCCCGATAAATACGGACTGTGGCTCGATGACTGCTCCAGTCCCGATGTGCCGCACATGCCTGATGTTCCCGGAGAGCCCACCGGTGTGATGGGATTGCGAAAATTCCTAAACCCGAAATTCAAGGAATCCGAGTGGGACGTGAACAAGTACATGACCGATCCGGCGAAGGTTGAGCCGCCATATCTGATCGGAATGGCTTGTGGATTTTGCCATGTGGGCTTCAATCCACTGCATCCGCCTGCCGATCCGGAAAATCCTGAGTGGCACAATCTCTATCCTGGAATGGGCAATCAGTATTTCAAAGAGCAGCTTTTCAACACCGCAAAATATCCACCGTCACGCGGGCTGAAGAACAGCGACTTTCGCTGGCAGATCGCGAACGCTCAGCCTCCGGGGACATCGGAGACCTCGCAGGTCGCTACCGATCACATCAACAATCCGAATGTGATTAACAACATTGCCAATCTCAATGACCGCCCAAAGCACCATGAAGTGACTGCGGATGGAGTGGAAAGGGATGTCTATCATATTCTGAAAGACGGCGCGGACTCGATCGGTTCCGCATGCCTGGACGATGCGACTCCGCTTCCCGGAGTGAATGACACGGCGTGCGCGGGACTTCGCGTTTACGTAAACATCGGCATGTGTGCCGCGATCTGGACTACGCTGCAGGATCCGGTCTACGGGCTGAAGCGGCCGCAGTCGGTCTTTGATCCAAAGAAGGCGCGCCAGGAAAGCAGCGCATGTAATACGGCATGGCTTGCAACGCAGGCAAGAACAGTAGGGCTGGAATCTTTTCTGCGGACGCTGACTCCGCTGCACCTTGCAGATGCCGATGGCGGAGCCGTTTTCCTGCCGAAGGACCAGCAGGTGGTCGCGCGCGGCAAAATCGTGTTCGCGGAAAACTGCGCAAAGTGCCACTCGAGCAAGCAACCACCGCCGGATTACAAAGGCGATCCGACGGACTGGTTCCGGACGGCGGTGATGCAGGATGATTTTCTGACGAACAATTTTTTATCGGATGACGCGCGGTATCCGGTGTCGGAGCTGGGCACGAACAGCGAACGGGCGATGGCCAGCAACGCCACGGAGGGACACATCTGGCAGGAGTTTTCTTCCGACACTTATAAGCAACTGCCAACCGTTCACATCACGGGGCTGGTTAATCCGCTGCACACCGACCTGACGCTGCTGCCGGTCGATGCCACAGGAGGACGTGGCTATTACCGCACGCCTACGCTGGCAAATATGTGGGCAACGGCGCCGTTTCTGCACAACAATTCAGTTGGGTTGTTCAACAATGATCCTTCTGTTGCAGGCAGGATGGCCGCCTACCAAGACGCGATGGAGAAGATGCTATGGCCGGAGCGCAGGCCCGGATTGAAGACGATTCGCAGAACCACGCAGGCCAGCACTTTCAAGTACGAAGAAGGTGGAACCGTGTGCATCGCCAGTCATACGCCGATTGACGTGATCGCCAATGTCGATCTGGTGACGCCGGAGAAGTTCCGCGAGGATAATTTCTGGACACGGTTTTTTTGCCACCTCACCGGAACTGGTGGTTTGAACGGGCTGTTCCTGCTCTCGGACAACGCGCCGGATTTTGTGCAGGACCGCGGGCACACCTATGGATCGAAGCTCCCTGATGCGGACAAGCGCGCTCTGATTGAATATCTGAAGACGTTCTGAAGCGCCGACGGCGAGTGTGCTAGCGTGAAGGAGAATGAGTCGTCGCAAGGCTGGCAGCCCCTCTTTTTTCTTCATACTCGTCCTGCTCGTTCTCGTTTTTCTTGTCTTGCAACGCAGCTACAGATCGCACCGCACGCCACTTCGTTCGTCGGTAACACCATCCAACTCCAAGCCGCGTTTCTATCGCGACGAGCAGCAGCCTGGCGGAGAGAGAACTGGCCGCAGATCGGAACCGATGGCTTGTGGTGCGCTGGGAATTAAGTGCGACTCAAGCTACTTTCAGCAATGGCAGGCGCCAGCCGAGAATATGTGCAACACGAAGATGCGCAATGGCTATCCGGTTCCCGATGCCGGCTGTACGCCGGGCGGGGTCGATGCTTCAGTCACGGCCGAGGTTCTGAGGAATCCGGCATGGAGAACGGCGTGCGTCCGCAACTGCCAGATGAGCGAAGCCGAGAAGCACATCACCTATAAGTGGTACGGGATCGAGAAGCCGCGTGCAAATTCCGGTGAAAACCAGGTATGCGAACTGGACCATCTGGTGCCTCTCGAGCTTGGAGGAGCGGACGGTCTAGGAAATATCTGGCCGGAATGCGGACCGGATGCAACGACGCTCGACAACCGTTACTTCAAGGTCAAAGATCGTGTGGAGAATTATCTGACTGAAGAGGTGAAGGCTGGACGCATGTCCCTCGATGCCGCTCAGCGCGGAATCGCCTCTGACTGGACGCAGTTTCTGGCAGAAGCGAACCGTTACTGTGCTCACGGAGGACATTGTTAAGTCCTGAGCGTAGGTTCAGAACTGCGCCCGGCCGTCGCTCATCTCAAAACTTGAATTTCAGCGCGAATCCGATAATTCTGGAACTCCAAATAATCCGATACGTAGAAGTTCCGCTACTGAGCAGATCATTTGTGGAGTCTCTTCCTCTGGAATTGAGTCTCAGTATTGATTGCAACCGCAATCAACTTGTCATTGCCTTGTCAGAACTCATGTTGTCTTTGTTTCGCCTCGAAGTCTTTCTGCAAGAGTTTTTACGAAGTTTTTCCACCGTTGGACCCGGCATGGTTCGCAAAGCGCGCATTGCAGCTAAGCGTATCTATTTGTAGGAATGTGGGCATCGATCCGCCTGCGAGCCGCCGCAGGCACGAGTCCGTTGAATTGAGCAATGCCTGCAATCAATCTGGATATCTTGGTGTGCGTTTTTAAGAGTGACAGAGCAATTACATCTGTATGACATGCGCAAAGGCTCGTCTGCCTATACTCCGACTTAGTCAGGAAGTACTTCGGGGGAGAAAGATGCCCGCGGAGTCAGTTCAGCGGAGAAATGGAGTCAGATATCTTGCGTTTTGTTCACCAGTTGAGGCGACTTCGTTTCATCCTCGCAGCGGCGCTTTGTCTCCACGGATTTGGTCACATGACTGCCCAGGATACGAGCGATGCCGAGAACCATGCAGGACATGTTCCGGTAATTTCCGGCGGCGTTGGTTATATCCATAGCGTGGATGGCGGCGTCCCAACCCTTGAGCCGCAGATCATCCCGGTCCTACTGGTTCCTTTTGGCTCGCATGTTCTGCTGGAGTCGCGCACTGAGTTCTTCGGGTTCTTCCAGCGCGAGAGCTTAACCTACGGTCCATTCACCGGGAAGGTGCTCAAGAATGTCGACTATGCACAGATCGACTGGCTGGCAAATACGCACGTCATGGTTACAGCAGGCAAGTATTTATTGCCTTTTGGCCTCTATAACGAGCGATTGGTGCCCATCTGGATCAGAAATCTGCAGGACGCTCCGATCGACGCAAACATAGGCATCCTCACAAGTGGCGCAGGCGACGGAATCATGCTGCGTGGAGTCGCTCAACAAACGCCGAATTACACGCTGCAATATAGCGCGTACTTCTCGGCGCGGAGCAGTATCAATCAGCTTCAGGCAGCGCGAACGGCGGGCGGCGATGCGAGCATCTATCTGACTCATCCTCGCCTTGAGATAGGTACGTCGTATCAGCGATTTCTCCAGGATCGCGAGGTCAACAACGTGGCGGCCTACGTCTCGTGGCAACCTGCCACAACTTCACTCGATTTGAAGGCCGAATACGATTACACCCATACCGGAAATGGATATTGGCTGGAAACGGCCTACCGTTTCGACAAGCTCCAGATTCCTCTGCTTCTGCGGCGCGTCCAGGCCGTAGGGCGAATGCAACAATTCTTTGCTTTGAACGGCGGAGGCAACGCGCTGCCACGAGTCAACACGCAGCAGTTCGATTTTGGCCTCAATTATTACTTCCGCGACAATTTCCGACTTGTGTCGAGCTACGGTAGGAGCTTCAGTTCACAGCAGGATGCAAATATCTGGAACGTAGGCGCTACCTACCGCTTTACGCTGCCGCTCTGGCCTGAGAGGAAGAAATGAAGCGTTATATAGTAGCTCTCTCATTGTTGATTGTTTTGTTGGTGGGGGGAATGGGTGCTGCTGCGCTCCAACAGGACTCATCGTCGCCGCGGAACGATCCAAAGCCCTCAACAACCAGCAAGAACAACGTCCAGGCTGAGGAGGTTACAGGCGAGGAAGTTTTTCAGGCGAATTGCTCGCGCTGTCACTTGCCGCCAATGAGTATTCCGCAACGCGTCACTGGAACGATCATCATGCACATGCGGGTGCGTGCGCGCCTGTCTCGTCAGGACGAGCAATTACTGCTCAAGTACATGGCGCCTTAAACAGCGCGACGCGACGTCGAAATGAACGTTGAAGGCAATTCTTCAGGAATGTGGGGGAGATTAATTCTCATGACAAAGGTATCAAGATTTGCGGTGCTGCTCGTCCTTGGCACTCTCGCGCACCCGTCCTCAAGGCTGTGGGCTCAGGAGGCAGGCCAGACAATCGAGGTCCACGCCAAGCGCTTTAGCTTTGAGCCTGCGGAAATCACAGTCAAGAAAGGGGAGACAGTTAAGTTACATCTCGTTTCCGACGATGTTCCTCACAGCCTCTTGATCAAGGATCTCGGAGTCAATCAACAGGTATCTAAGGGACACCCGGCGGACGTTACATTCACAGCAGATAAAGTCGGGGATTTTCAGGGGAAGTGCGGAAGATTTTGCGGGAGCGGGCACGGTTCGATGATTTTCACCGTTCATGTGAAACCGGACTGATGCGGCAGTCTTGACGAGCCGCAAATCTACTCAGGTGATGAATTTGACACAGACTACAAATAGCCACTTTCGATACTCGACCGAGCCAAGCGATAAAGGTCCGACGGACATTCACGCCAATAGAAATCAAATCATATGTTTGAAAAAGTCGCCGATGCTAACTGCGAACGGCTTGGAGGTTGCTGAAACTTCACTCCTGCCGCAGACAGAACTTCCGTTGCGAGGTACATATTTCCCCCTTGGATTTCCGCTCGACGTCTTCTCGAACTCACCAGCAGTGATTGCCGCCGCAGAAGAAAGCTGGAAGTTTTTTCAGCCAAGGTTTACGCAAACACGCATGGAAATTCGTATCGCGGTGCAAAGCGATGAGGATGACAATTCCACGCTGCCTCCTGCTCCAGTCGGCTGCTTGCAGTCGAATCTTCTATTGTGCGTGGCTGATGCTCACAACTTCATCGTTTCTGATTTCAACAATGGCCTTTCATTCGGAACGATCACGAAGGTAACTGCGAACTCCCCTTTGTATCTTCGATATCACTTCCTGGAAGCCGCGGCGCTTGCGACGATTACATCTCTGCATGCAGCACCTGTACATGCAGCATGTGTTTGCCCGCAAGGTGTTGGAATGCTACTTTGCGGTGTCTCTGGTGTAGGGAAATCTTCTCTGGCGTATGCAGGCGCTCGTTCCGGCTGGACCTTCATATGTGACGATGCAAGCTATCTCCTGGGAAGCGCTGATCGCGTAGTCATTGGGAATGCTCATAAGATACGATTCCGCGACTCCGGAGTTAAGCTGTTTCCTGAACTCGAAGGTAAGCCGATTACTCCACGCGCGATTGGAAAGCCTTCTATCGAGGTTCATACCGCTGAGCTGCCGGACCTTAAGACGTCTGATTCCGCAACTATTGAGTATGTCGTCTTCCTGAATCGGCGGAGCCAAAGCGCTGATGGTCTCGTTCCGCTTTCACGTTCCTCCGTCATCTCATGGTTCATGGAATCCGTTATCGCTGCGACCCAAGGCCGCCTCGCTCAGGAAGCCGCGGTCGATCGCTTGCTCTCGGTCCCAATCTTTGAACTGCGTTACCGCGATTTGGACTGGGCCGTTGAACGGCTGGAGCGACTGGCGGCTACAGGAAGGTAAGGCTTGATGGATCGTCATCCGATCGGAAATGGAATGTGCGCGCCGCGGATCCCGCGGGAGCTAGCTGCCTTGATTGCAGCCCTCCAGCTTAAGGGAGCGACGACAGAAGCCCTTTTGGAACTCGAAGAGCACGAATGGGAGTCGCTTCTGCGATTCTGCGACCTGGCGCACTTGACCTTGCGGCTGGCTCAAGTTGATACGAGCGGCTTTCCCTTGTGGGTAGTAGAGCGTCTGAAAAAAAATGTCACCGATAATGCTGCGCGCTTTGAACGCGTCAAAGCCACCTATAGGGAAGTGGCTGATGCCATGGATCAGGCCGGCGTTGAGTACCTTGTGATCAAAGGCTTCACGCAGGCTCCAGAGTATGTTGCTGATGCTTGTCTCCGCGTGCAGTCGGATCTGGATATCTATTGTCCGAAAGAAAGGATCGTCCAAGCCAAGACAGCCTTAATGGGCATCGGCTATCAGCCGGAGGAGACTATTGACTATAGCCGCGCCGATCATCTGCCAACCATGATTCGACCCAGCAACTGGCAATGGCGCGGCAATGCGTTTGATCCTCACATGCCGCTTTCGGTCGAACTGCATTTCTGCCTGTGGAATGAAAGTGTTTACTGCCTCTCCGTGCCAGAAGTGGACCACTTCTGGGAACGTCGCATCAAGCGAACGCTCGGAGAGACGTCCTTTCCCGCTCTTGCTCCAGTGGACCACGTCGCTTATCTGGCGATCCATATCCTCCGTGGTCTGCTAAACGGCGACTGGGTGATTCATCATGCGCACGAACTGGCTACGTTTCTGCAAGGAAATGCAAAGAACGATGAGTTCTGGCACGCATGGAAGCAGACTCACAGCCGTTCCTTTCGAGCTTTGCAAGCCATCGCGTTCTCTCATGCCAGATCGTGGTTTTGTTGTGATGTACACGAAGAGGTTCTGGATGTCAGTCAGGAGCTTGACCCGAAAATTCGAGAATGGCTGAGTCGTTTTACCGGATCGTCCCTTGAGGGGATGTTCCGCCCGAACAAGTCGTGGATATGGCTGCATACTGCGTTATTAAACTCCCCAGAAAAAAAACGCCAGATGCTCAGGCGCGCACTCGTGCCGTCGCGAATTCCGCGCGCGGATGCGCCCGCGGTCCAGTTTGAGAACCGGCGGCCGCGACGCACCGAAAGTCTGCATCCAAGCCTTCGATACACTGCTTTTATCGTGTCTAGACTTACGGTGCATGCGCGGTTGATTCCAACGACGCTTTGGCAGGGCCTTTGCTTGTGGTTTTCGCAGCGCCAGCTAAAGCGACAATTCTGGACTTTTCTTGTTGCCTCTTTTTTTTTAACTGGGGCCTGTCAATCTACTTCTTTCTATTCAATCTGTTTCTAGTCAGTCACGGCTATACCGAGAAGAGATTGGGCCTGCTTACCAGCGCCATGGCAGCAGGGAACTTGATAGGAGCCATTCCCGCAGGTCGACTCATCCAGAAAAAGGGCCTTTTGTGCGCCTTGATTTGTTGTTTCCTGTTAACTCCGTGCATCTTCTCTGTCCGCGCGATAGTGTTCGCTTTTCCGTTTCAGCTTGTCCTGGCGCTTCTCGCGGGTGTGGTGCTTTCGCTGTGGGCAGTCTGCATCTCTCCCACGGTGGCCCATGCGACAAACGAGCAACAACGCCCGTTTGCTTTTAGTCTCGTCTTTTCGCTCGGCATTGGGGTAGGAGCTTTAGGCGGGCTGGCAGGCAGTCGGCTGCCCGGCTGGTTTGTAAGTTTTCACACTATGCTGCCCAAACTCGGCCCAGATCAAATGACTCTTCTTTTCGCGTGCGGCATTACGGCATGCGCAATCGTGCCGGCTGCGAAGCTCTCATTTTCCAACATTGATATCCCGGCGCAGACTCGGCCTCTGCTGTCCCCCTTTCTACGCCGCTTCCTGCCAGCTGTTGCGATCTGGGCCCTTGTTACGGGATCGTTCAGTCCCTTTGCCACGGTTTATTTTGCCCGGCACCTGCATATGCCATTGCGCTCGATCGGCACGGTCTTTACTGTTTCACAGTCGGCGCAGGTTCTCGCTGTGCTGGCTGTACCCTTTTTGTTCCGGCGCTTTGGTCTGATTCACGGCATCGTCTTTACACAGCTTGCTGCCTGCCTGTGCCTGTGCTTGCTGGCAATCGTCGGTAGCCCGCAGGCCGCAGCCGCGATTTATGTAGGGCTGACGGCTTTTCAGTGGATGAATGAACCTGGGCTCTACAGCCTGCTCATGGGCAAGGTGCCTGCAGAGCAGAGAGGAGGAGCATCAGCATCGAACAGCCTCGTTATGTCCATCTCTCAACTCATCGCCGCGGCTGTGGCGGGATGGGCCTTCGATCGATACGGATATCCTTCGGCGCTCTTCGGCATCGCAATCATTGCGCTGCTTGCAGCCGGATTCTTCAGAGGGATGGGAGGGGCGGAGACGCGCGCTACTCATGTTGTCAACAAGACTTCTCAGTATGTTGACCCACGATCAGGGAAGTAGTCTTCGCCGTACTTGTTCTTGTGAGCATTACCTGCTCCGTTTTCTGTGAGCTGAATAACACCAAGGTCAGTGTGGCTCGATCCGATGTGCACGCGTCGAGTCAACGCATTGAGATCCTTTGCATTTACCCCTTCCGCCCATACTCGCATCTCATAAGTATCTGGAGGAACGTTGTGCAGTTCTATATTCCCCTGGGCATTAGAGACTGCTACGTACGGAGTTGCGAGAGCGATCACGACAGCACTCATCTGAGGATGAATATTGCAGAAAATGTAGGAGACTCCCTCATGATCGAAGCGGACAGTTTTGTCGCTTCCTTCGTCATACAGTCCGAGATCAAAGCGCTTGCCGTTGAATTGTGAAAAGACATTGTGGAAGAACGGGTCCATATTCGGGAAGTCGACCGAACTTCCCAACGGCACAACTAATAAGTGCGGATTAAAGCTTTTATCTTTTTGTATCAGTCGAAAATGTCCGGGTCTGGCGGAAGTTGCCGAATCAGACGCAATTGGGCTGAGCCACACCACAGCGCCAGACGACTGAACATGCGATGCCTTCTGCTTCGTCGCGCGACTAATATCGACATGAGCCACCACGTCGGCTGATTGAGAAAGTCCCGTTCTGCTGGAAAGCAGCACAAGTAGAGCAGCGAAGAATCGCACGGAGATTGAAAGCATGGCACTCATCTAGAAGAGATATCCTGCGGCGAGGCCGAGGCTTTGGTCTGAGTTGGCCGGGCCTGAGATAGGCCAGCTATAAATGTTTTTGTACTCTGCGGAGAAGAGCAGATACGTCTTTGGGCGATAGATGACGTTCGCAAACCCAGTGCGATTTCGAGCGAGATTCTGATAGGCGTTCAGCTGCGATTTCAAGTCTGAACCACGTAGATTGCTTGCGAATGCATTGTCATCGCCGATCGCGAAATTGGCTTCAAGTGAACGAGTCATTTTGATCTTGAATTGTCCCCAGCCGCCCTCTGCATTCAGGCCATTCTGGATCGTATCGTTGGCAAACGGCACATAGTCTTTGAAGGCGCCTCCGCCAAGACCGCCAATACCGCGGCCTCGATAGAACTCTCCTGAGAGTTCAAGACGCTGCGTGAATGGAATTCGCCAGTCTACGGTTCCTGCCCATGCATCCAGATGATGGTTATACTCATACGCTTGCCGGCTGTAATAGCCGCCAGCTCCCATCTCAATTGCGTGATCGCCGAGTGGTATCGCATAGCTCAGCCGGGCCTCGTATCCCGGCTGATGGCTTTGCTCGGATGGACTGGGAGTGGGTATACCAAATCTCGTGGGTGGACCGGGGGCAGGAACATCAATCAGGCCAGCTTCGATACCGAGCTTGCGGTTAGAAAGCAGCGAGGTGTCTTTGAATTCGAGTTGAGGAGACCAGGTCCATAAATTGCCCGACCATGCCAGGGCCGGCTCTCCAACGCTCAGAAAAGATGTTGGCTGAAGTGGTGAGATCAGGGGCCTGTCAAAGGCGGCGACGAGCGAACGATGCGACCACTCTAGATTCGCGTGCGCTGTGCGTAATCGCAAGAGTCCGGCGCTGGTAGAGTAGTCGGCATACGGAACGCCGCCGAAGAAGTCGACATTGATATCCGCTGATGAGCGAGCTCCCCAAATTGAAGGCCCTGTCGCTTCGAGTCCGAGAATTGTCTGACGGGCGGTTGCGCTGAGACTGCCTTGTGGCTGGTTGCCATATGTTGGGCGCGCTATAAGTGGCAGGTCGGGATCATCAACATTGCCGCCATTTAGTTGGGAGGTAAACAGAAGCATGCCGGAGATGCGGACAGGGTATTTCGAGAGGCTTTCGAGTTTGGTCTGATCGTGCTGCTTTACCTCTGCCTGCAGAACATCGGTCTGCTCCTGCAGTTGCTGCACGCTTGACTGCAGCGCCGACGCGGCCTGGGTCGGCTCTTCGCCGACGCGGGTCTGGGCGAGTTGATCTCTCAGCGCCTGCAACTCAGCTCGCATTTGTTCCATCTCATGCTGTGACTGGTCCAGTTTCTGGCGCATGCCGTCCACTGCGGCCAGGAGCTGATCCATTCGCTGTTCCATTCGTGCAGAATCGCTTTCGCCTGGAGCACTATCGGGGTGGGAGCTCGATTGTTGAGCGTCAACCATGCCCACACCGAGAAACACTGTAAGGGCAAGTATGATGCCGCGGATGCGTCTTGTTCTTTCCCGATTCATGGTTGACGTCCTTGAGTAAGCGAAGTCTTTCCGGGAGTCTCCCTTAGTGGTGGGTGACCGTTGTTTCGTGATTTTGAACCAAATCTGCAAGCTTTCGTAGAGTAGCTTTCGCAAGTGAAAGAGAGAAAACCGTCCTTCCGGGTTGGGACTCCTCAAGAGCCACGCTGCCGCCGTGTTCCTGTGCAATTTTATTGGCCAGCGTCAGTCCCAGTCCGGCGCCCCCCTGCTTGCCTTCGCTCACAAAGGGCTGAAACAGTGTCACGCGAATCGAGTCTGGCACGCCGGGGCCGTTATCCGTAATGTACAGCCTGATCCATTCTTCTGTTTCTGAAAGAGAGATGTGAACGGATGCCGTGCGCGCATTCAGTTTTGCCGCCTGACACCCGTTGAGCAAGAGGTTATAGATCGCGCGTTCGACTTTGAGCGCATCCATCCATATTTCGATCTGGGGCAGGGCGTCGAAGGCGAAGCTCACGTCCTGTGCATCTGGGTGGGTACGGACCAGATGCAACGCGCGCTCTACCAGGAAAGGCAGCGACTCATAAGTCGGCTGGAGAGCCTGGCCTGTCCGGCTGAATAGCAGGAGGGAATCGATCAGTTCCGTCATGCCCTCTA
>Ga0206943_1221_pt1 | contig 13147 bp, 10 predicted proteins | sample Alteio_BWOrgHeat_7_FD_153243 | JGI IMG/M metagenome (GOLD analysis project Ga0206943, IMG submission 153243) | Enriched cells from forest soil in Barre Woods Harvard Forest LTER site, Petersham, Massachusetts, United States -... | ecosystem: Environmental > Terrestrial > Soil > Temperate forest > O... | reverse complement strand
GATTATTTCGAAGAGAAAACAACAGAACCCAACGATATTTTAAGCAGAGAGATATTGATGAACCTGATTTCAAACCTGATCCTTTTTGAAGTGGAAGGATCCGATGGAAAACAATTTCATTTTAGAATTTCCATGGAGTCAACGTCCTCCTTCCGTTATCTTGACTGGCATTTACAAAACCAGCTGCGGGACCTGTATGTAAATTATTTTTACCGTCGTCAGGATAATTTCTGGAAGAAAGAAGCCATGAAAAAACTTCCGCTTTTAAAAAGATCAACCAATATGCTGGTCTGCGGAGAAGATTTGGGCATGGTGCCTTCCTGTGTGCCCGATGTGATGAAAGAGACCGGGATACTCAGTCTCGAAATCCAGCGCATGCCAAAGGATATTACAAAGGAATTTTTCAATCCTGCTTCTGCGCCTTACTTATCTGTCGTTACACCTTCAACTCATGATATGAGTACGATCAGGGGATGGTGGGAAGAAGACCGGGTTAAGACTCAGAAATTCTTTAATGAAGAACTGGGTCAGTGGGGTGAAGCACCTTATTTCTGTGATGCCTGGATTAATAAAGCCATCGTGCAGCAACATCTTCACTCTCCTGCTATGTGGAGCATTTTTCAGCTTCAGGATTTGCTGGGTATGGATGAAAATATAAGAAGGGAAAATCCAAATGATGAGAGAATTAATGTACCCGCGATCCCGAATTATTACTGGCGGTACAGGACGCACATCTATCTTGAAGATCTCCTCAAGGCAAAATCCTTTAATGAGCAACTCAGGGAAATGATCAAATCATCCGGCAGGTAATGAACCCGATGAAGATTCAACATATTCCTTATAATCTCCGGTTTAAATATCCATTTACGATTTCCAAAGGAACGAAGACGCATCAGCCAACCCTGATCGTCAGTATCGGGCAATTTGGGCTGATGGGTTATGGAGAAGCACCAGCGATTACCTATTACGGAATAACTGTTGAAAAAATGATTGCTGATCTTGAATTGAAAAAACCGGTGATCGAGAAATTTGCTTTCACGGAACCTTCACGGTTCTGGCATTTTCTGCATCATCTCATTCCGGACAATCCATTCCTAGTTTGCGCACTGGATATTGCGGCCTGGGACCTATATGGAAAACTTCAGAAAAAACCTTTATATAGCTGCTGGAAATTAAATATTAATGAAGGGCCGCTGACGGATTACACGATTGGTATCGACAGCGTGGAAAAAATGCTGCTTAAAATGCGGGAAAAACCCTGGCCAATTTATAAGATTAAACTGGGAACCCCGGAAGATATTGATATCATCCGTGCATTGAGAAAAAATACTGATGCCGTTTTGCGCGTAGACGCGAACGCAGGATGGAATCTTCAGGAAGCTCTGGACCTGATACCTTCCCTGCATGAATGTGGTGTGGAATTAATTGAACAACCGTTGGCAAAAGATAATCTGGAAGGCATGCGCGTACTCTATGAAAAATCACCCACTCCCCTGATCGCTGATGAGTCCTGCGTCTTTGAAGAAGACGTGGAAAAATGTCAGGGATTGTTTCACGGTGTTAATATTAAACTGACCAAATGCAGTGGTATTACACCCGCGCTTCGCATGATTGAAACCGCCAGGAAATTGGGCATGAAAGTCATGGCCGGCAGTATGAATGAAAGCACTATCGGATCTGCAGCGGTGGGACATCTGTTGCCGCTGCTGGACTATGTTGATATGGATGGCACACTTTTGCTGGATGAAGACATTGCCCGTGGGCTGATCATCGAAAAAGGTAAGGTAATCCTTTCGGGAAAACCCGGACTCGGTATTGAATACACTGGATTACCTTTGATCCCGTAAAATTTAAAATGATGGCGGAAGACTTAATTATAAAAAGAGGAACCAGGGAAGAACAGTACCTGGAACTGATCCCGCAGATTGCAGGACTTCTGGAAGGTGAACCGGACTTAATTGCTAATATGGCCAATATAACGGCAGCATTAAAAGAACAATTCGGCTGGCTGTGGATTGGATTCTACATAGTAAAAGATGATGAACTAGTGTTGGGACCATTCCAGGGCCCGATCGCCTGTACAAGAATAAAAAAGGGTAAGGGAGTATGTGGGGCCGCGTGGGAACAAATGAAAACCATTATTGTTGAGGATGTAAATCAGTTCCCCGGACATATCACCTGCAGCAGTTTCTCCAAATCGGAAATCGTTCTTCCACTGATCCGTAATAAAGAAGTAGTTGCAGTACTGGATGTGGACCATAGCCTGTATGCAAACTTTGATAAAACAGATGAACTATTCCTTTCGGAAATCATCGGCCTGATTGTCTTTTAAAATAAATTAAACAAACGTTTAATTATTATCAGGATATCTTATTTTTGCATTCCATTGCTTGCTTCCGGCTACTATGAAGTTGCTTTTTTAAGGGCAGACTTCGATTATTTTTCACATTTTATGAAAAGAATTATTCTATTTATTCCAGTAATGATTTTACTGGTTTCGGCCAATGCACAATCAAAGGATAGCTCCAGTACAAAGTCACTGGAAGATTGTCTCAAATATGCATTGGAAAATCAAACAAATATCCGGCAGGCATTGATTGATGAACAAATCACCAATCGTGAAATCAAGTCCCAGCTCTCTGAATGGTACCCTCAGATTAATTTTTCCGGGAATTACCAATACAATTTCCAAAAACCAGTCAGTATTTTTAATGGAGCACCTGCGCCCATTGGGACAGCTAATCAGTCAGGTGCTTATTTTGGACTGAATCAAAATATTTTTAGCAGGGACGTAGTCGTTGCAAAACAATCTGCAAAAGACGTCAGGTTGAGTGCAAAACAGAATACAATTAATTTCAGAATTGCAGTCGTTGCAAATGTCAGTAAGGCATTTTTTGACGTGCTACTTTCAAAACAACAGATTTCCCTGCTTGATACCGATATTGTACTGTTAACCAGAAGTCTGAAAGACGCTTATAATCAATACAAGGGTGGCCTCGTGGACAAAACAGATTACCAGCGTGCAACCATCACCCTGAACAATGCAAATGCAAGTCGAAAAACGGCATTGGAAACGCAGAAGTCAAGATTAGCGGTTTTAAAATTATTTATGAGTTATCCGGCGGACGGCATATTGGACGTGGTGTTTGACAGCGCCCAGATGAAATCAGAAGTGCTGTCATTCGATACGCTACAGGAAGTAGATATCAAGAACCGCATCGAATTTCAACAACTGGTTACTGAAAAACGGCTGTATGAGTACAACCTGAAATATTATAAATGGGGATTTTTGCCAACAGTATCGGCATTCGGAGAATACAATCTGAATTATTATAATGATCAGTTCAAGGATCTTTACCAAAACAACTTTCCGAATTCTTATGCAGGTTTGTCTGTCACCATTCCACTTTTTACCGGTACTAAACGAGTCCAACAGGTTCGGATAGCCCAACTGCAAATAGACCGGTTGAATTATAATTTTATTTCATTAGCTGACTCCATACGTACACAGTATGTTGAGGCCTTATCTTCATTTAAAGCAGATCTCAACAACTATTACGAACAAAAAGCGAATATGGAGTTGGCCCGTGAGGTTTATAATATCATACAACTGCAATACAGGTCGGGGATAAAAACCTATCTGGATGTTGTTGTTGCAAACAATGATTTGTTTTCGGCCCAGGTCAACTATACGAATGCCATCTTCCAGGTGCTCAGTGACCGGATAGACGTAGAGAGAGCCCTGGGAACTCTAAAATATAATTATTAATCTTCCTGTTATGAATTATAAACCGTTTATATTTTTAGTGATCACGGCCGCTGTGTTTTCCTGCAGCCATCCGGCACCACCTCCACCTCCTCCGCCTATTGCAGTAAATGTATATACTGTAAAAAAAGGAAGTGCCCAATACTATAATTCTTACCCTGCAACCATAACATCTGTGAACGAAGTGGAAGTGAGGCCTCAGGTTGCAGGTTATATCACCGGCATATTTTTCAAAGAGGGACAATATGTTAAAAAGGGGCAAAAGCTTTATACAATCGATCAGCAACAATATCGCGGGGCATATGAACAGGCTGTTGCACAATTGCACGCCACTGAAGCCAACCTGAGCAAACTTCAGCAGGATGCAGACCGTTACGAGGAACTGGGGAAACAGGATGCCGTCGCTCAACAGACTGTACAACATGCGGAAGCTGATCTGGAAGCGGGGAAAAAACAGGTTGATGCGGCAAAAGCCAATGTCAGCGCGCTCGAAGTGAATCTGCGTTATTCAACAATCTATGCACCTCTATCCGGAACGATTGGCATATCACAGGTTAAAATAGGTGCTTCGGTTTCTCCAGGTTCCACGCTGTTAAATACCATTTCATCGGATAACCCGATTGCAGCAGACGTTGCCCTGGATGAGAACCTGATTCCGTTTATTGAAAAGGAAAGCAGAGACAACAAGTTGATTGCCGATTCCATTTTTACTTTGACCCTTTCTGATCAATCCAAATATCCTTATCCTGGCACTATTTATATTATTGACCGCGCGGTGGATCCTCAGACTGCGACTATTAAAATACGTTTGCTATTTCCAAATCCGACGAATTTTCTCAGGGCTGGTATGTCGGCGAACCTTAAAGTTTTAAACAATAGTGGCGCAGAAACAATACTGATACCATACAGGGCTGTTGTTGAGCAGATGGCTGAATATTTTGTTTTTGTTGTAAATGCCGACACGGTAACACAGAAAAAAATATTTATAGGTCAGCAGATAAGGGATATGGTGGTTGTTAAATCGGGACTTGAAGAAAATGAAACCATTGTATTGGATGGAGTGCAGAAGTTAAGGAACGGAGCCAAGGTTAAAGTGGCAGCACCTGCATCACCCGGAGCTGATGCACCCGGTAGTCCGAAATCAGATTCATCAAAAAGAAAATCATCGTAATCCGATAGCAGCATGATTGCAGATACTTTTATTAAAAGGCCGGTTACGGCCATCGTCGTTTCCATTGTCCTTGTTTTGGTCGGGCTGTTGGCATTAAAGAGCCTGCCTGTAAGCCAGTATCCTGATATCACGCCGCCCACTGTTCAGGTGACCAGCAATTTTATCGGTGCCGATGCCCAAACAGTCGAGCAAACGGTCACGACGCCTATAGAAATACAGGTAAACGGAACACCGGGTATGGCATATATGCAAAGTAACAGCACAAACAATGGCCAGTCTACCATTACAGTTACGTATGAAGTTGGAGCAGACGTCAATACCGGTATGCTGGATGTTCAAAACAGGGTTGGCATTGCTACACCCTCGCTTCCGGATGAAATAAAAAGACTTGGTGTTACGACCAGGAAAAGAAATCCAAGTATCCTGCTGCTGGTAGCCATATACGCACCCAAGGGCACACATGCTGTAACATTTCTGGATAACTATACGAATATTTTTGTAAGGGATGTGTTGTTACGCGTGAAGGGAGTAGGGGATGTGTTTACCCGTGCGGATGATTTTAGTATGCGCATATGGCTCAAACCGGATAAACTGGCGCAATTAGGACTTACTTCTACTGATATAACCAATGCGTTGGCCGAGCAAAACGTCCAGATTTCAGCCGGTTCAGTCGGTGCTCCCCCGCAGAATACAGATCAGGCATTTGAATATTCCATTATTGCCAACAGCCGCCTTTCAACGGAAGAACAGTTCAACAATATTGTTGTCAGATCAAATCCGAAAGATGGATCGATCGTATACCTGAAAGACATTGCGCGTGTACAGCTCGGAAAATTCAGTTATGCAAGTAATTCCTTTGTGGATGGCAAAAGGGCATCTTATCTGCTGGTTTACCAGGCTCCCGGCAGCAATGCGCTGGCAACTGCTGAAGGTGTGTATGCGGCAATGGATGAATTGAGAAAATCTTTCCCTCCCGACATCGATTATGTTGTTCCTTTTGAATCTATATCAGTGGTACAGGTTTCCATTCGCGAAGTGGTGCAGACACTGCTCGAGGCATTGGGGCTGGTTGTACTGGTCGTGTTTTTATTCCTGCAGAGCTGGAGAGCTACGTTGATTCCTGTGCTGGCAATCCCGGTTTCCATTATAGGAACCTTTATATTTTTTATCCCGCTTGGTTTTACCATTAATACGCTGACCTTATTTGGATTTGTGCTGGCCATCGGTATCGTGGTGGATGATGCGATTGTAGTGGTGGAAGCTGTTCAACATTATATTGATGTTGATAAGTTGTCTGCAAGGGAAGCTACAGAAAGAGCAATGCATGATATTTCGGGACCCGTTGTTGCCATTGCACTGATCCTGGCGGCTGTATTTGTGCCCGTTGGATTCATTCCCGGAATCGTCGGAAGATTGTATCAGCAGTTCGCGATAACGATTGCGATCTCCGTTTTAATTTCTGCTTTTATTGCCTTGTCCCTGACACCGGCTCTTTGCACCATGTTGTTGAGACCCATGCATATGGATGAATCATCCAGAGGTTTAAATAAATTTTTCTACAAATTTAATAATTGGTTCGGAGGCGTGACGAACAGGTATACAAAGAGTGTGAATACATGGATCAAAAGATCCCGCTATGTGCTTGTTCTGCTGGTTTGTATTTGTGCTGGTGTGTTTCTATTATTCCGCTCCAAACCAAGTGGTTTTATTCCGCAGGAAGACGAAGGAAGATTGTATGTAACTTATGAATTACCAGAAGCATCGTCAACAACCCGCAGTATTGTAACCCTGAATAAAATAATGCAAATAATTGCTGAGACCAAAGGGATCAGACATTATGCGGCTCTCGGAGGTTTAAACGCCATCACTTTTGCCACCAAGGCAAACAGCGGAACTATTTTTACTTCGCTGAATCCCTGGGATGAACGAAAGGACAAGGATCTTCAACTGAAAGGTATTATTGCAACGCTGCAGAAAAAATTCGCGGAAATAAAAGAGGCAAATATCCTGGTTATTTCCCCGCCCGCCATTCCGGGACTGGGGCAGACGGGTGGATTTACTTTTGAGTTTCAGCAAAAAGGAAGTACAGATGATATCAAGGCATTTGAAAAGAATGTTTTTGCATTTGTTGCCGCAGTCAATAAGAGGCCCGAGATTGCCAGGGCTTACACATTCTTCAATGCGCGAACACCCGCTTACGCACTGGATGTGGACCGTGATAAATGTAAAAAACTGGGTCTGTCGCTGACTGATGTGTACAATACGATTCAAACCTATATGGGAAGTACTTATGTAAATGATCTCACCATTTATGGGAGAAATTTCCATGTGGTAGCTCAGGCAGACTCAAACTATCGGGGTAGCATCAACAATCTGAATACTTACTATGTAAAAAATGTTGCAGGAACTCTGGTTCCCCTGAGCGCCGTTACTTCATACAAAATTATTGAGAACGCAGCTCTCATTTCTCATTTCAACCTGTTCAGGACAGCTGAAATCAATGGGGATGCAAAGCCGGGATACAGCAGTGGTCAGGCTTTAACAGCTTTAAAGGAAGTAGCGGATCAAACCCTGCCTGCCGGATACGGTTATGAATTTGCAGGTCTGAGCCGGGAAGAATTAAAAGCAGGAAGCAGCACCCTACTGATTTTCGCATTATCAATCGTATTTGTATTTCTTTTTCTTGCGGCATTGTATGAAAGCTGGGAAGTTCCTTTTTCCGTATTGCTTGCTGTGCCGGTCGGAATGCTGGGGGCGATTCTGACACTGACCCTGATACCGTCCCTGGTAAATAATGTGTATGCACAGATCGGGATGATTACGCTGATCGGACTTTCAGCAAAAAATGCAATCCTGATTGTTGAATTTGCCAAAGAGCGCGTTGACCGTGGCATGCCTGTTATTGAAGCAACACTGGCAGCTGTTAAACTTCGTCTGCGTCCCATCCTCATGACTTCCATGGCATTTATCCTGGGTGTATTACCGCTGGCCCTGGCAACCGGTGCTGCGAGCGTAGCCAGGTCAACCATCGGTTGGACTGTGCTTGGTGGAATGCTGGCAGCCACTTCCCTGGCCATATTCATCGTGCCTGTGTTATTTGTCGTCATTACCAGACTTTCTTATGGTAAGCAAAAATTGGCACAATTGAAGGAACAGGTACCCGGGTTAACGGAATAAGCGGAAAGCGTAAAGCGCAAAGCGTAAAGCATTAAATAATAAAAGTCCTTCCAAAATGGAAGGACTTCTTTTTTAAAAAATATATTTTGATACCAGATTACTCTACTTGTTTAATGCTTTGCGCTTTACGCTTTACGCTTTCAGCTTACCGGAGTGTAATCGTTTTGGTAATACTTCCGACTTTTAAAGTAGCCGTATTATCGCAGGTTCCGTCACCAAAATCAATTGTTCCGCTGATACCCTGATTATAAACAAAGGCAACTACGCCCTGAGTAATATTCAAACAGGTGAAATTCCTGACGAGGGGGGTAGTAATGTTTAGCACCAGGCTGGATCCATCGGAAGAAGAAAATGCACTGTTTCCGCTGATCGCATATACGTCATCTGAAATATCAAACGGAGTACTAGCGCCAGCCGTTTGAGTATATGTTTTATTATGGCTGTAATGAAAATTAGTTGCATCAGGACATGTCAGGATACCATTGGTTACCAGAGTGGTAAAACTGACACCACTTTGTGTTGAATTATTTGTGATAGCATATGTGCCTTGTATACCATATCCATTTACAGTATACTGGTTAAAGGATACTGTAACAGTTGTACCCGGTGTAAATAATGGCCCGCTGAAAGTATAAATCAGTTTGCCGGTACGTATAATACCATCGATGCTGGCACAGCCAGTTCCAAAATCAAGCGTAAGCGTTTTTGGATATTGTCCGTGGACGGTATCACTGATCGTATAAATCGCACAGCTCAAATGACCGGTTCCTATTCCTTCGGTGCCGGTAGATAAAATAGTTGTCTTTCCGCTTTGAGATACGCCCATACTGCTGGCATTATCGGAATAACCGACAAAAGCATTGTTCAGCACGTCGTAATAAACATTTTCTGCTACGGTGGAAGAATCCGAAAGCGTTGCCGCTTTAGAATCATTTGATGCGGTTACGTTTGCAACATCTGATTTTTTACATGATCCAAGTACAAGGCTAATGACGGCCATCAGCACAATCATTTTACCAGCGGTTTTTAAAGGTCGGAAATTCATAGACTATTGTTTGGTTGATTCCCTCTAACGCTGGTCCATTCGGGTTATTTTATTAAGTTCAGGTTAATGTCAGAACATGGTAATATATTACTGATAATCAATATAGTACGACCGGTTAATTAAATATAAAATTTCCGGGTTATTCCGACTGAATTTTGCTTTTTTATTCCAGCCTGAACGGCTGTTCCTTTCTTTAGATTCTTTCCAGATTAGAGAAGAAGAAATCGCATTCAATCCGGGCATTGTCGTCACTATCACTGCCGTGAATTGCATTTTCACCAATCGAATCGGCATACAGCTGACGGATGGTGCCTTTGTCGGCCTTAGAAGGATCTGTAGCGCCAATAAGTCTGCGGAAGTCAGCTACTGCGTTATCCTTTTCAAGGATGGCGGCAATGATCGGACCCCGGCTCATGAATTCAACGAGTTCGTTATAAAAGGGACGTTGACGATGAATTGCATAAAATTCACCAGCCTTTTCTGCCGACAAATGGATCATTTTTAGAGCGATCAGTTTAAATCCGGCTTTTAATATAATATCCAGTATAGCGCCTGAATGCCCGTTGGCGAAGGCATCGGGTTTTATCATGGTGAAACTGCGGTTACTCATTTGGTTTTGTTTGGCGGGCAAAGGTAATACATTTTACAGCAGATTTGGGAATGGCGATTTAATTCTGCACCTTTGCAACCGTTTTACATGCAACCTATTACGGAAATAATTCCCTTACTGCAAAAGCCGAGAACCATTGTCATTGTAATGCATCAGAAGCCTGACGCAGATGCGATGGGTTCTTCATTGGGCTTGTATCATATTTTGATCGCGATGGGGCACCAGGTAAATGTCATTTCTCCTACCAACTGGGCCGATTGGCTCGGATGGATGCCGGGTGCTGAAAAAGTGATAGACTATGAACTAAACACGGTTCGGTCAAACGAATTGTTGAACAAGGCAGATTGGATTTTCTGTTTGGATTTTAACGTGTTGCACCGCACGAGAAAAAATGACAGAACCCATTCGAAAAGCGCCAGGTATCCGAATTCTGATAGATCATCATCAGCAGCCGGAATCAGAGGTATTCGCATATGGCATCAGCGATACGTCCAAGAGTTCGGCCAGCGAGATGGTTTTCGATCTTATTGAGTCGGCAGCGCAGGGTGCCAGAATCAACCGGGCCGTTGCTGAATGTTTATATGCCGGAGTGATGACCGATACGGGTTCATTCCGCTTTAGCTCGGCTTCAGCTTCTGTTCACCGGATGGTAGCGGTATTGAAAGATACAGGACTGGACCATTCAAAGGTTCATGAAAATCTTTTTGATAATTTCCTGGAAAACAGGCTCCGTTTTATCGGGCATGCTTTATTGAATCGTATGGAAGTTATGTATGAATACAATACTGCCTTGATCAGTATTCCGTGGAAGGATCTGGTGAAATTCCAGATCAGAACCGGAGATACAGAAGGATTGGTAAACTATCCGCTGACCATTCAGGGTATCAAATTTGCGGCTCTGATTATTGACCGCGATGAGGAAATCAAATGCTCTTTCAGAAGTAAGGGTGGCTTCGACGTGAATCAGTTCGCACGTATTTATTTTGAGGGTGGCGGTCACCGGAATGCTGCCGGAGGAAGGAGCAGTGAGACCCTGGAAGAAACAACCCAGCGCTTCCGCGCTTCAGTTAAAGAAAACGCTTTACAATTACAATAAATCTGCAATGAAACAAATCAATTCTTTTCTATTTGCACTCCTTGGAATTCTGTTACTGGTTTCCTGTGATAATCATGGATTAAATAAAACGAAATCCGGCTTATTATATAAAATCATTTCCGACGGTAAAAATCCGGTCGTTAAAAGAGGACAGTTCATCAAGCTAAACTTCAGTCAGAAAATAAGCGGGACAAAAGATTCTGTTCTGTTTACTTCTGACAGCAGCCTGCCGGCTTACGTTCCGATTGACAGTGTGCCATCGAATTCTTACAGCCCGGTTGAAATCTTTTCATTATTGAGAAAGGGGGATAGTGCTGTTGTGATTCAGCTGGCAGACAGTATTCAAAAAAAATCGGGTCAGCCTTTACCTCCGTTCATTCATAAGAAGGATAAGATTATCCTCACGCTACGCGTAGAAGACGTATTCGACAATGAAGAATTGGTGAAGAAAGACAGGGACTCATTGCTGGTAGGGTTCCATGCAAAGCAAACTCAACAGGTAGAAAATTATCTGAAAGAACATAATATCCAGGCAACAAAAACGACCAAAGGAACTTTTGTCGAAATAAAAACTCCGGGAGACGGACCGGTCATCGATTCCGGAAAACAGGTAGCTGTGATTTATACAGGCAGATTATTTCCTTCCGGAAAAGTATTTGAGACAAATGATAAGGAAGATGGTCAGCCCATCAAATTTGTGGTAGGTAGCCACCGAATTATTCCGGGATGGGAAGATGGCGTCCGTCTCTTAAAGAAAGGATCAACAGCAACGCTTTATATTCCTGCATTTCTGGCTTATGATCAACAGGTCGGACCAGGCAAAAAACCGTTTGAAAATCTCATTTTCGATATAAAAATCGTAGATGTAACAGATGCACCGGCAGAAAATCAAATGCCCACGATGCCAGGTGCTCAGAACAGGCCGAATATGCACGCGGCACCTGCACCTGTACATAAGAAATAGCTCATTCCGGGGACGTCCTATGCAGATGCGTAGGACGTCCACAGCCGGATTGCCTCGATGGCTTCCTTCACATCGTGTACCCGCAGAATCTGCGCACCACCCTGTAATGCCAGTGTATGCATGACGGTGGTTCCATTTATGGAATCTTCAGGTTTTATATTCAACGTTTTATAAATCGTTGCCTTCCTCGATAATCCAACCATTAGTGGCAGATCGGGCATACCCAATAATCTTAAGTTTTTGAGTAATAAGAAATTCTGTGTAGCGGTTTTGGCAAAACCAAATCCGGGATCTAAAATGACATCTTTCAGTCCCAACCGGATACATTCAGCTTTGCGCCTTATAAAAAAATCCAAAACTTCCATCGTAACATCGTCATAATCTGTCAAACCCTGCATGGTCCTGGGATTCCCGCGCATGTGCATGCATATGTACGGAACATGGTTAGCGGCCGCGAGTGATGCCATTGCCTCGTTTTCACCTGCGCCAATGTCATTGATCATGGAGGCGCCTGCACCGAGGGCAGCTTCCGCAACTTTATAACGGTAACTGTCAACCGAAATAACCGCAGAAGGAAAACGGGTAGCCAGCAACCGGATCGCAGGCACCACACGCCTGAGCTCGGCATCTACAGAAATCTCCGCAGCACCGGGCCGACTACTTAATCCTCCTATATCAAGAATGGACGCGCCTTCCGTCAACATCTTTTCAGCCTGATCCAGCAACATTTCTTCCGATCGTATGCGGCTGCCGGAATAAAAAGAATCCGGTGTTATATTCAGAATACCCATTACGATGGGATCGTTCCAGCAGAGTAACCGGCCCTTGCAGTTCAGTGAATACATATTGAATGCGTAAATTTAAACCTTCATTATTAAATATTAGTTTTGGGCATGAAAGATACCCTCCGTCAGTATGAAAATGCGGTGAAAGGTTGCCGAGACATATTTCTGAAAAAAACAGCGGATTATGGCACGTCCTGGCGCGTTCTGCGCATGATATCTATCCTGGATCAATTATATATCAAAGCCAAACGCATTCGCACTATCCAGGAAAAAGGTTCCCAAAGGGTGGGGGAGGATATTCGCGGTGAATTCCAGGCCATCGTGAATTACGGAGTCATAGGATTGATTCAGTTCGACATGAAAGACGAAGATGTCGAGGAACTTTCTATGGATAAAACAGCGGAATTTTACGATGAAAAGATTTCGTCCGTAAAAAAAATCATGGAAAATAAAAACCATGATTATGGTGAAGCCTGGCGGGAAATGAGTCAGGAAAGTTTTGTCGATTTAATCCTCATGAAACTACAGCGTAT
>Ga0206943_1220_pt1 | contig 13171 bp, 15 predicted proteins | sample Alteio_BWOrgHeat_7_FD_153243 | JGI IMG/M metagenome (GOLD analysis project Ga0206943, IMG submission 153243) | Enriched cells from forest soil in Barre Woods Harvard Forest LTER site, Petersham, Massachusetts, United States -... | ecosystem: Environmental > Terrestrial > Soil > Temperate forest > O... | reverse complement strand
GGTATTGGGCGCCGGCAAATTTAATTTTCGCGCAGGTTTGGTATGCGGCGTCGAGCGCGGCCTTGAGCGTCGGGGCAGTGGCGACAACGCTGAGCACGCGGCCGCCGCAGGTGACGACGACGTCTTCATCGCGCAGCTTGGTGCCGGCGTGCAGGATGTCCACGCCCGGCGGCAACGTGATGGGCGCGGGCAAAGTGATGACGTCGCCAGTGCGCGGCTCGCCGGGGTAATTGTGCGCGGCCATGACGACCGTCGCGGCAAATTCGTTTTTAATTTTGCACGCCGCGGGGTCGAGCGTGCCGTTCGCGCAGTCCCACATGATTTTGATCGGGTCCGTCTCGAGCAGCGGTAAAAGCACCTGGCACTCGGGGTCGCCAAAGCGGACGTTGAATTCAACGACGGACGGGCCGGAGGGCGTGAGCATCAGGCCGATGTAGAGCACGCCACGGTACTCGATGCCTTCGCGCACAAAGGCGGCAAGGGTGGGGCGGATGATCTCGGCCTCGATGCGGGCAAGCATGGGAGCATCCACGATGGCGGCGGGAGCATACGCGCCCATGCCGCCGGTGTTGGCGCCGGTGTCGCCATCGCCAATGCGCTTGTGGTCCTGGCTGGGCGGGAGGATGAGGTACTTCTCGCCACACACAACGAGCATCATCGAGGCTTCCTCGCCGGGCAAAAAGTCCTCGATCAAAATCTCCTCGCCGCTGGCGCCGAAAACTTTTTGGTCGAGCGCGGCGCAGACGGCGGTGGTGGCCTCGGCGCGCGTGGCGGCGACGGTTACACCCTTGCCCGCGGCCAGGCCGCTGGCCTTGATGACGATGGGCAGCGGCTTTTTGAGGAGGTACTGGAGGGCATCGTGGCTCGTCTTAAACGTCTCGCCATAGGCCGTAGGGATCTTGTTCCTCAGTAGGAAATTTTTCGTATAAACCTTGCTGGCTTCGAGGAGGGCGCCGGCTTTTTTGGGGCCGAAGGCGGGGATTTTGGCGGCGGACAGGACGTCCACGAGGCCCAGGCTGAGCGGAACCTCGGGCCCGACGATGACGAAGTCCACCTGCTTCTTTTTGGCGAGGGTGACGAGGCCGTAGATGTCGTCAGCCTTGATGGGGTGGCATTCGGTCTCGGCATCAATGCCGGCATTGCCGGGGGTGGCGAGGACCTCGCGCACCAGCGGGCTGCGCCGGGGCGGCCTTGACGAGGGCGTGCTCGCGCGCACCGGAGCCGATGATGAGGAGTTTGAGCTGTTTGACCGGTTCACCCATAAAGGACACAGACTAGAACAGGCGCGGGGAATTGGGCGAATGTTTTTAAAGATTGGCCTTAAACTCTTCGTCCGTAACGCCCGCTTGTTTCAAAACGCCGCGCAACGTGCCCTGGCTGATTTCGCGGTGCATCGGCACCACGCAGCCGTGGGAGCCGCGGCGCAAAATGGCATGGCTGCCTTTCTGACGAAGAAACACAAACCCCAACCGTGTCAGAGCCTTGACTGCTTCGGCCCCGGAGACCGAAGGGAGTTTAGGCATGAGCCGGCTCGATCTTAAACGTTTTCAGAATGGTGCGTTGCTTGGCGGGCAAGGGGAACTCTTCGAGGTAAAGCCCCGTAGCCTCCTTCAAGTTAGCCAAAGCCTCGGCCTGGGTCTTGCCCTGCGTGGTGGTGCCGGTCTCAGGATTATACGCCACGAGCCAATCGCCCTCGCTATCGGGATAGATGACGGCGGTTAATTTGCGCATAGGGATACTTTAGTCTTTTTGCGGGCTAGTGCAACCCGGGAAAAGGGAGGGCGCGGCCTTGACGAGGGCATGCTCGCGCGCACCGGAGCCGATGATCAATAACTTCAGAAGAGGCATGGAGGGATAGAACGATAGAACGATAGAGCGATAGAGTGATAGAGTGATAGGGCGATAGATTTTTTACCGCAAAGAAGCTAAGTGACAAAGGGAAAGCTAAGCAGACTATAGCAGAGGCTGACGAAAGCAGAAAGGCTTAGGCCACACTTGAACGCTTTTGAATAGTGTAATAAGGCCAACCTTATTGTCGATTGTGGCTAGAATTGTGCAGTAAATTAAAAATGCTATCCTTCGCATGACTCTTACTTCAAATGTGTGTTCAATGGCGGCTTCCATTTCTCAACTAAATAGGCTTCGATTTTATCTCGATTGGCCTCTTGCTGAACTACCATCGCATGGATATGTGTGGCCCCGAGTTTTACTGCCTCCTGCCATCTATCATGTCCAGACAAGCGAGCAGCAAAACTTTGAGCTTGTCCGATATAAAGCGGGTTCCATAAAAGCTGGCCATTTACGTTTACTTTTCCGCAGAATATATAAATCCCGCCAACGTCGTTCCATTTTACGTCTGGGGTAAAGACCATAAATTCATATTCAGCCCATTTTACTGTGTCATTCATGTTAATGTAATTATTTGAATATAAACTTTAAAAATCAATTTATTCGGCTTTGGGCAATCCTGCAGCAGGAGGTGACGGTAATTCAGTGGGAGGCGCAATAGGTGTTCTTGTTTTTACAAGAAAATGCTCTGTGCCCTGCAAAACCTTTAATAACTCGAGTTGGATCGAGGTCTGCAATTGGATGGAGTTTTTATGAACGCCAGGTTCAAAAAATTTGTCTATATCTACCTGCTCAATGCGATAGCCTAGTGCCCTGCCAATCTCCGATAAAAGTTGAAGGTATTTGTGATCTTGGGCTTGGGATTTTTCGGGATTTTGAAGGTAGTTATAGTATTCATGCCAGAGCGGAACAATCGTTTTATGCTGAGCGAACACCACGTCGATTAAATTCAGTGTCCGCGCCCAATCTGCAGCAGGAACAAGAGATTTGCGGTAGGCCATCAATGTTAGAAATAAATTTATCTTGGCTGCTTGTTTTTCTTTTCTCTCCTGCCACCACAAGGTAATTAATACCGCAAACAGGGGGCCAAGGAAAACTGCCGCAATCATTATGATGTCGGTCAGCTTAACTGATATACCATTGTCGGTGGCCACCTGTGCAATGACGTAAATTGTCATAATTGACACGGACAAAGTCGTACCTGAGCGAATTGCCGGGGGGCAATCCTGAATCTAAAACATTTGCATCTTATTGCAGTAGTCAGTGGATAGTTCAAGCTGTGGTCCAGCAAAACTGTGCTTCTTCCAATTGCTGTGATTTGACATGTATATGTGTTCGAGTGCGATATCAAGAAGACTAGGTCGGCCCGGAGGTCCGACCCTACCTAAAACCCCAGCCGTTTCTTGGGCGTCTCCGGTGGCGGGGCAAGTAAAGGCTGGAGCCGATTCCAAATCGTTTGCAGTGCCGTATCATGTTCGAGCCCTTCGACTAGCTCAGGGCGGGCTCCTTCGACAGGCTCAGGGCAGGGAGGGTTTTATCAATTTCGGCGAGGCGTTTGAGGATGGCGGCGTTGGCGGCGAGTTGCTCGCGCATTTGCATAAAGGCGCGGACGACGTAGATGCTCATACGGACGGCTTGGTCGCTATTGAGGATGGTGGCGGCCATGATGGCGCCATGCTCGGTAAAGGCGTAGGGTGGACTACCGACGTTACGCTGGAATGCAGTTGTTTTTTGCGACCGCAGGTTTGTAGATTGTTTTTTATCAAGGACTTGTGGGGATGCGGTCGCAAATTGCGACCGCATGTCTGGAATGTCCTCTGCATCAACGACATATGAAGTTGTGGTTGCAAATTGTGATCTCAAGTAGGCCCATTCCTTACGGGTTAGCTGAAACATGAAGTTCACGGGGAAACGGTCGAGGTTGCGCTTTACCTGTTCATTGAAGCGTTTCGTGGGCACGCCGTAGAGGTCAGCGAGGTCGGCATCGAGCATGACCTTGTGGCCACGGAGGGAGAAGATGAGGGTGTCGAGGGGTTTGTTGGCGCGTTTCACAATGGGGGATTGTCTAAAACGGATACGAAATAGGAGTCAAAGGGAAATTAAACGATGAAGGTACAGAGGGACAAAGGAGCAAAGGGGACAAAGTGGGCAGGCAAATAGAGCGATTGGGCGAGAGGGGAAAGAGTTATGAAACACGGAGGACGCGAAGAGCACGGAGGGGATTATCTCGCGCCAAGACGCCAAGGCGCGAAGGGACTGGATCCGTAGCGCGGTGCTTTACCACGTTTTTTCAGCAATCGAGTAATTTAGCGCGCGGGCTGAAGCACCGCGTTACGACAAGGCAGGGGATTTCTTTCGTCCCGCAAGGGGACTAAAATTATTCAACCTCAAATCCCACCCAAGAATAGGTGGGCTATTTTCTATTGTCCCTGCGAGACTAGAAAAACCCAACGTCCAGTCCCAACCTAACTCTGTTTGCGGCCCTTGATGCGGCCCCATTCGTGGATGCGCTCGAGGGAGGTTTCAATGCGGGTCTGGCGCTCAGCGGGTTTGACGGCGGCGAGGATCCAGGTGTTGTATTCGCGCTGGTGGACGGGGGGCATGACGTCGTAAACCTTCCAGAGGCTGGGGCGGGTCTTGAGGGCCTCGGCCAGCGCCGGGCAAGCGTCCATCTGTTTGCCGATTTGCATAGGTTAGCAGGATGGGGCAAGGCGGACAAAGGTGCAAGGGGTATTTAGGGGAAGGGAAATAGAGCGATAGAGTGGTAGGGTGATAGAGTAGAGCCGCAAGGCGCAATTGGACTGCCTATCATTCTATCACCCTATTCCCCTTCCCAACTTCACTACTTCCCCAGCACCACGGTATTCATGGATTTGGCCGGGGCGGTGATGGTCGTCATGCGGGCGTTAGCGTAGAGGGAAATCGGCAGGTCGTTATCCGTGTCGTTACTGAAGACGACGACGAGTTCGCGTTTCGGGGTGATGAAGGCGGAGAGATTTTTGACCGGACTGCCGGTGGCGGCGACGCGGTACGAGCCGGGCGGCACGAAATGCGAAAAGTGTTTTAGCGCGTAGAACTCGGGGTTGTAGATGATTTGTTTTTTCTGCGTGTCAATTTTGAGGAGACTGTTTTGCTTCCAGCCCCAGGTGCTGGTGGATTTTTCATTCAGGATCATGTTCCAGAATTCGTAACCGTTGGCGAAGTTGTTCAGGTCGGTGGCAATTTTGCCGAAGGTGGTGAAGGCCTGGGTCCAGGTATTCTCGCCTTTGTAGCACTCGGTTTCGGTCTGGAGCATGATTTTGTCGGGGTACTTCGCATGCGTGGCGGCGATGGCTCCCTGGCCACCGTATTGGTAGCCGACGCCGGTGATTTGCGGGCCGGTGACGGGATCGGCGAGGACGGGGTCGGTAAAGTCGGCGAGTTTGCCGCTGACCATCGTGCCGAGCCAGACTTGGACGTGGACCTTGTCCTTTTTCAATTGGGGCAAAAGGTAGTCGCGCAGAAAAGTATCGAGCTCGGTGCCGGACCACGCGCATTGGGGATAGTTGCCGGTGTTGTAGAGCGGCTCGTTCTGCGGGTGGATGGCGTAGAGGTTGATGCCAGCGGCGCGGTAGGCCTGGACGTATTTGGAAAAGTAGATCGCATAGGCAGCGAGGGTTTGCGGGTCCTGCTTCATGCGGCCACCTTTGTATGCGCCGTTGGTCTTCATCCACGTTGGCGGGCTCCAGGGCGTACCCCAGACGGCGAGGTTGGGCTGGTACTTCATCGCGGCCTTCATGTAGGGGATGAGGTGCGTTTTATCGCGCGCGATGGAGAAATCTTTCATCGCGAAGTCGCCGGGCGTTTCGTCGAAGGAATACCACTCGAGGGCGAAATCGTTCGCGCCCATGCCCATGCGGCCGAGAGTGAAGCCGCAGCCGGTGGCGGGGTCGAAGAGGGCCTTCAAAGCGGTGGCGCGTTGGGTGTCGTCAAGGGCGAGGAGGGCGTCCCAGCCGAGTTCGTTAAAGCAACCGCCAAAGCCATCTATGCGCTGGAAGCGGGTTTCGAGATCCACCGTGACGAGGTGGTCGGAGGAGAAATCAGTGGAGGTGGGCGCAGGCGTGGGCATCTCCTGCCATGGGGAGGCTTCGGTCGAAGAGACCCAGCGGGTGACGTGGAGACTGACGGCAGTGGGCGAGGGCGCGAAGCCGTGGCGGCAACTCGTAAGGAAGAGGACGGCGAGGAAGGGAAGAAGCAGGGAGCGAAGAGCAGGGAACGGGGGATTTTGGGTAGGGGGGGTATTCATGAGCAGGGGGATTGTCGGGTTGGGATAGGAAAAAGGCAAAAGGGAAAATGGGCGGCAAACTTTCCGCCTTTACGTGGGTGGGGGCGCGTGGTAGGGTTCAACTTTGGCGTTCCTCAGAACTGCCAGGGAGAGGTGACAGAGTGGCCGATTGTGCAACATTGGAAATGTTGTGTACTCGCAAGGGTACCGGGGGTTCGAATCCCTCCCTCTCCGCCATCTTTCGCTCCACGGGGAGCTGGAGATGGTGGGCCAGTTTTCTTGATGGAGGAAACGAAGCTGCGGACCGACTGTAAACCCCAGGCTTACTTGTGCCGATTGAGACCCACGCCGACCCCGTGACTATGCCAAGCGAACTTGCCGGCGGCGCAACGAAGGCGACTATTTTTGTCACCGGCGACAGCACAACGGGACTGAACCCGCCGAGCGAGAAGACGGGGCTCAAAGTTAGTTGGGCGGATGTATTTCAAGACTGGATTGAAACGGAAAAAACCAGTTATCACAATGAAGCGGTGCCGGGTTTCACGATGCGGGATTTTTTTCACCGAGGTCGGCTGGAGGAAATTTTTCACAAGACCAAGCCGGGGGACGTCATCCTGGCCTGCCATGGGCATTTGGAGTCGGCGCCGTTGGTACGCCGGCAGGGGCGGGCGCGTGGTTGCCTGCCCGGGGCGGGGGACGAAACAACGACGGTGTTCGACAAGTTTTTCAACCGCGAGGAAACCGTGCACACCTTTGGTTGGTATGTGAAGGAATATATCGGGAAGAGTTTGGCGCGCGGGGTGACCCTGGTGTTGTTGAGCCCGGCGGTGCGGTGTGCGTGGGTTGAGGGCAAAATTTACCGGACGAAATCGCGGCATTATGCCGATGTAATGCAGAAGGTGAGCATGGAGCTGGGCGGGCGGTATCTGGATTTTTCGACAATAACGGAAAATCATTTGAACGGCCTGGGCCAGGAGCAAAGTCGGCGGCTCTTTCTCGACGATGATGAAGCGCACACGAACCGGGAGGGCGCGAAACTTTACGCCCAACTGTTGGCGGCCAGCTTGCGGGAAAAGTACCCGGAGATTTTTGCCGCCCGGTTAAAAAGAGATTCGTGAACCGGCGGGTTTGCCGTTTTAATCCGGCTTCCGTTGTTTTAGTTTACCGCACCCCACATGATTGGCTGGCACCCCCCGTTTATTTTTGTGCACATTCCCAAGTGTGCGGGCTCGAGCGTGGAGCGGGCACTGACGCCGCTGGTCACCGGCGGGCGGCCCTACCGCAATCTGAACAAGATCGAGCGCGATAAATACTGGCTGCCGGGGCAGTCGCGGCTGCAGCATGCGAAGTTGAAGGACTACGCGCAGCACTTTCCACTGCAGGATTACTACCGGTTTGCCTTAGTGCGGAATCCGTGGGACCGGGCGGTTTCGCAGGTGCGGTTTATCGAGCAAAAAAAGCCCGGCGGTTTTGACAGGAGGCACTTTTAAAGAACGCCTGCGACAGTATTGCAGCCTGCAGCGGATTATCTTGCGGCACGACCTTCGCGCGAGCCAGGTGGATTATCTGCTGGATGATGCCGGGAAGATCGCGGTGGATTTTGTGGGGCGGTACGAAAGTTTACAGGACGATTTTAAAAAAGTGTGCACGGCGATTGGGTTGGCGCCGGCGCCGGCGCTGCCGCATATTTATAAGTCGGCCGGCGGGGCGCACTACAGCACGTATTATGACGAGGAGTCGGCAGAGTGGGTGCGGGAGCGGTTTGCGCGGGATATTGCGGCGTTTGGGTATGGGTTTGAAAAGGGGTGAGAGGGTGGCGAATGGAAAAGTCAAAATGGAAAATGGAAAAGTTTAATCTGCGAATAATACGAATTCAAAGGGGGGTAAACACGGAGGGCGCAGAGAACACGGAGGGCGGAGGGAAATAGAGCGATAGAGTGGTTGGGCGATAGAAAGATGGCGGAGGGTGGTGCTAAGAAAGTATTAAGATTTTGCAAGTCGCAGAAGGCGAGTGGCTTGGAGGGGAGCGGAAAAACGGCTTTCCGCTTGAGCGGGGAAAACGCTCCGGCCTATGCTGAGGGGATGAAACGAAATGATGTTCCCGTGCGCACGCCGGGCTCGACCGGGCCGGCCATGAACCCGACGTTGCTGCTGACAATGATGATTTGCAACGTGCTCACGTTTGTTTTTGTGACGACGCTGGGCGTGGGAATTCTGATTTCCAAGGGGAGCAATGCGCCGACGGGAGCGAAGGTGGTGATTGTGCTGTTGATTATCGGCTCGGGCTTTTATGCGCGGTCGTGGATCCGGAAGTATATGCGGGCGAGGAAGGTAGCGGGGAGGAGATGAGCCCTTCGACTGGCTCAGGTCGACGCGCAGTAAGGGAAATAGAGTGATAGAGCGCTAGGGCGATAGAAGAGTGCGCGGCGAGGATGAATGCGGCTGACTTGAAATCAGCTGGGGCGCAAGAAAGCTGACGGTACAATTTCTAACGCTTGGCGGTCAAGCTTGCGAGGCTGCGCACTACGGCGACTAGCTCTGCGGGTGCAACTGGTTTTGAGATATGCGTTTGAAAGCCCGCTTGTAGCGCCCGCATTCGATCCTCTGGCCGCGCAAGCGCCGTCACGGCAGCAGCGGGAGTCGAATGTCCCTCAAGAGAATTTCGCAGCAAACGGACGAACTCATAGCCATCCTGGTTGGGCATACCAATATCGCTCAAAATGACGTCCGGCAAGAAAGCCCTGAAGGCCGCCAAGGCCTCTACCACGGAAGAGGCGGTTTTTACTTCTGCCTTGCGGGCCGAAAGTATGCGTTTGATGACCTCAAGCGAGTCCCGGTCATCATCCACGGCCAGCACTTTAATTCCGGCCAGCGCAATGGGGGAATCCGTTTCAGGCGATTTCGGGTCCGGGGAACTTATTTCAAACGGATTGAAACTGTTGCGCGCAAGCATGATGGGGAGCGTGACAAAGAAAGTCGCGCCTTTATCCAATCCCGGACTTTCCACCCTGACCGTACCCCCATGGAGTTCCACCAGCTGTTTGACGATCGCCAAGCCCACGCCCAAGCCGCCAAAATGACGGGTGGTGGATGAATCGGCCTGGCGGAAGCGTTCAAAAACATGGGGAATAAATTCGGGATCAATGCCCCGGCCATTGTCGCTCACGGCGATTTCCACATGCGACTCAACCCGGGACGTAGTCACGGTCACTTTGCCGCCCTTCGGAGTGAACTTTACCGCATTGGTCAAAAGATTCCAAATAATTTGCTGAAGCCTTCTGCGGTCAGCCATTATTCCCACGCGCAGCTCATTGAGAATGGGAATAATAGTTATGTTCTTTACCGTCGCGGAGGGAAGGATCGTGGTAATGGCATCCCGCACGATCGTTTCGATTTCCAGCCCTTCAATATCGAGGGCAAGTTTGCCAGTGGAAATACGACCAAGATCCAGCAGGTCATCTATCAACTGGGCCTGCATCATGGCATTGCGCTCGATGGCATCTATTCCCTCTGTAATATTTTCTTCGGTGGCCCTGGTGTCCTTTACCACCTGCGTCCACCCGACAATGGCATTGAGGGGCGTGCGCAATTCGTGGGAAACGATGGCCAGAAATTCATCTTTCATCCGACTGGCAAACTCCGCCTGGGACCGGGCGACACGCTCGCTTTCCAGGAGTTGTTCGCGCTCTGAGGATAGACGTTTAAACTGCGAGATATCGCGGGCAATTTTTGAAGCGCCAATAATTTCCCCTTCCCCATTGCGGATGGGGGAAATGGTAACCGAAATATTGATGAGCTGGCCGTCTTTCCTCCGGCGAATAGTCTCAAAGTGGTCAACTCGCCGCCCTTGTTTAATGCTAAAGAGGATGTCCTGCTCTTCTTGCTCCCGGCCCGGGGGCAGCAAGAGGAGGATGGATTTACCCATCACCTCCTCGCGCTGGTACCCAAAAACACGCTCCGCCCCCTTATTCCAACTCGTAATAATGCCATTCAAATTCTTGCTGACTATGGCATCGTCGGACGAATCCACGATGGCAGCGAGAAGCAAGTCAGCAGGAGGCGGCCAAGGATTATTACTGTTTTTGGACACGGGGGAGGGCTTCAGCAAGAAAGCAATGCGGCAAGCGACATGCTTGCCAGGGTGATAATCACCAGGAGGCCAAGATAACGGGAAAACTTAAAAACGTCTATGGGGGTATGAACCTCCTCATCGGCCACCCTTTTTCGAAAAACATTTGCCAATTCTAGGAATGAGGAAGCGCAGCGGGCAAAGAAATATGTATTACGGCAACATCCGCCACAGGCCGTGTAGCAGGAATGAATTGCCGAGAATAAGATGGAGCCAGAAATAGCGGTCGCGGGGGAGAAGGCGGTTGTAGGCGAGGGTGAGGGGGGAGGCAGGCGCGGGCCGCGGCCCAATAGCCGGAGAAGACGTACGCGCTCATCAACCAAAATAAAATCGCAAAAGGGAGGCCGAGGCGGACCCAAGGGTCGGGGTTGCGCCATTGGCGAAGGAGAAAAATGGATTGATAGGCGAGGCCGAGCGCGCCGAGGAGGCCGAACAGGTAGCGGGAGTCGAGATTGCCGTGGGCAAGTTCGGTGGTGCAGGTGGCGAGGTGTTGGATGAGGCCGAGCGTGGGCCAGTCCATGGTGATGGCGCCGTCGTCGCCGGGGAGGTGAAAATGGAGCCAGGCGCACCACGCAAGGACGGGGACGACGGCCAAGGCGCGGAGGAAATAGAGGCGGAAATCGGGCGAGGATAAGGTGACTGGCTGGCTGCCTTGATTGGGTTTGCCTCGCCAGGAAAAACGTAGGGACAAAAACCAGCTGCGTGTACGGATGGTCGTGCTGGAACTGCGCGAGACGGTGCGCGATTGAGGAATGAATACTGCGGCGGGGAAGATGGATGTCTCGCGGATGAAGCCGCCGAGGAGGAAAAAGAGGGTGGCGAGGCGGGGGCGGGAGCGTTCGAGGGCGAGGACGGCTAACACTAATAAGAGAGCGGCGGGGAGGTCGGTGAGGGAGAGGCGGAGGCTGTCGAGCGCGCCGAGGCTTAATAAGCAAGCGAGCCAGACCATGGCGCCGCGGGGGGTGGCCGCACCGACCTCGCGCCACCAGACGGCGGCGAGGGCGAGCCAGGCGACGACATTGATAAGAGCATAGATATTAAGGATGCGGGCAGGGTTGCCCGCGCCGAGGACGTGGGCCGTGAGGGGAAGGAGAATTCTCCGGGCACGGTAGGAAGGATTATCGAGAGCATCCTGAATTTCCGGAGTGGTAATGTCCGGTTGGACGGCGATTTGGGCGTAGAACTGGCCGTCGTAGCCTCCGCCGGGGACGGTGGCGAGGGGGACTCCGTTGAGCTCGGTAATACGCATGGGAGCCTCCCAGTCAGTACCAAATTGGATGAGCGACGTGAACCCAGTGTTGTGGTCGTAGCGGAGGGCGACCATGGCCAGGACGAAGACGATGGCGCCCAAACAAAGGAGGGTGGGCCAGCGGGGGCGGGATGCTGATGAGCGCCAAGCAGTTGCGGCAGGGTCGGCCATGGAAAACGCTTATAATTAAAAAAGGGTCTTGTCGGTGACAAAGTTTTCTCTACCGTGAAAGGATAATTGCGCCCGCATCCCGTTAGCTCTGCGAGCTTAACCCACATGGTCACCAACACCGAATTTGCGTATAACAGCAAAGTGGAAGGAGAAGTCATCTTCTCCCAAGCGGATGCGGTCATTAACTGGGTGCGCACGAACTCGGTGTGGCCGATGCCGATGGGGCTGGCCTGCTGCGCGATTGAGCTGATGGCGGCCGGCGGCGCCCGGTTTGATATTTCGCGTTTTGGCATGGAAGTGATGCGCTTTTCCCCACGCCAGAGCGACTGCATGATCGTCGCGGGCACCGTCACTTATAAGATGGCGGAGGTCGTGCGCCGCATTTACGAGCAGATGGCCGCGCCGAAGTGGGTCGTCGCCATGGGGGCCTGCGCCTCGACGGGCGGGATGTACCGCTCGTATGCGGTATTGCAAGGGGTGGACCGGATTGTGCCGGTGGATGTTTATATCAGCGGCTGCCCGCCGCGCCCGGAGGCTTTGCTGGACGGCATGATGCTGCTCCAGGAGAAAATCCGGAAGGAACCCAGTTCGCGGGGCTTGTTTAAACCGCGACCTAATGAACCAGCCGTCGTGGGGGCGAAAGTCTAGCCGTGGAAACCGTCGTCGAGACGCTGAAGGCCAAGTATTCCTTCGTGACGCCGCGGCCCGCCAACGTGCCAGCGGTTAATGTGCCCGCCGAGCGCTTGCGCGAAGTGGCGCAGCATCTGCGCGATGGGCTGGGCTACGACATGCTGCTCGACCTGTGCGGTATTGACTGGGACCAAGTGACGCCGAAGTACGGGGTCGTCTACCAATTTTATCATAGCGCGAAGAAAGTATACCTGATGATCGCGACGCTGGCGCCGGAGGATGCCGCGCCCTCGGTGCCGACGCTGGCAGATTTATATCCCTCGGCCGATTGGGCGGAGCGTGAGGCGTACGACATGGTGGGGATTAAATTTGCCGGACACCCGAACCTGAAACGCATTTTGATGTGGGACGGTTATCCGTATTTCCCGCTGCGCAAGGATTTCCCCCTGGCGGGAATCCAGACGGAGTTGCCAGCGGCGGACGTAGCCGAAGCAACGGGGGCGAAGGTGATTGCCGCGCCGATGATGGGCGGGCCGTTCTACTCCGGCTCGGATGACCATCACCATATGTCCGAAGCCGAGCCGCGCGCGGCAGACCAGAGCTGGACCGAAGCGAAACCCAAACCGGGACAACAAGGATAACTTTTCATGGCCTCCACCACCGAAATTAATTTAGGCGACGTCGGCGCGCGCAATGCGGCCTACGCGGAGGAGCTGAAGGGCGACCGGATGACGCTGAACGTCGGTCCGTCGCATCCGACGACGCACGGGGTGTTGCGACTGTTGTTGGAGCTGGACGGCGACCGCGTGACGAAGTGCGAGCCCGTTATTGGTTATTTGCATCGGGGCGACGAGAAAATTGCCGAGAACATGACGTACAA
>Ga0206943_1219_pt1 | contig 13207 bp, 8 predicted proteins | sample Alteio_BWOrgHeat_7_FD_153243 | JGI IMG/M metagenome (GOLD analysis project Ga0206943, IMG submission 153243) | Enriched cells from forest soil in Barre Woods Harvard Forest LTER site, Petersham, Massachusetts, United States -... | ecosystem: Environmental > Terrestrial > Soil > Temperate forest > O... | reverse complement strand
ATCGAATTCGCAACGGCTCGGTATGCGTTGACTTTGCCAAATCCCATGCGCTGTTCCCAACTTCGGTGGAGGGGATCGTTTGTTTCTAATGTGTAATCAAAAGTTGAGGGTTCTGGAAGTCCAGCGGTGATGTTGTTGATGTCTCGCACTTTATCGGCCGTGAACGTGAGAATATCATACGCCTTCCTTTGAACGTTCCGTCCTGTTTCACCGAGACCTTTTTGAATGGACATCATCAATCCCACTACACCCGCTACCTCAGGCGAACCTTGGGATGTACCAGACTCATTCGGGTTATACATCCTGTCATCACTTGTTTCCAGAACCATGACCGAGTGGGATGGAGCAACAACGTCAATATGTGCATCTTCTTTTGCGGATATCCGCGTATTCGGATCGGTACTATTGTTAAACTTGTCGGTTCCATGACTGTAGTTCCAGTCGGAGGTAAACCACTCGAACCCAGACGTATAATGCGGATGCCGCCTAATAGGATGCACTGCGCCTGGGGTACCCGACGGCACCTCGTTCCCATGGCTGTCGACCCAATCTGGATCTGGTCCAGGGCAGTCTTGCAGTGGGCCGTCATCAAGCGCACCAACCGCTATCACCTTAACATCTTTCGTCCCATCGCTCGGATTATTCGGGTCTGGATAGACGCAAGCGGAAGGGTGAGCCGAACCGGGATTAGGTGAATTTACCCTGGTATTCCCACCGGATGCAACTTCGACGCTCCCTGCATCAATAACACTCTCATAAATCGGATTGTCAACATCCTTAACCAAGTTCCAATAAGGTTCCCATAAATAACTATAATTATACACATCTGGATGTGTAATGAGTTTCGATCCACCCGTCCCATTCTTGGCTAAACCATCTACATCAATACCCAAGAGATCCATATTAGGATTATTGCCACCTTGGCCTCCATCCAAAGCTATACCTAAACACTTTGGCGCTACTCCAGCTAAAGCTCCGCTCGGGGGAGTTGAAAGATTGTCATTGTTTACCAGAGCTATTGCCAACGGAAGCACAGTGGAGCCATGTGCTGTGCCTAGTTCGAAAGTAGACAATATCCTCCCATCACCATAATATTGCGGATCGCCGACTGGGGCATTTGAGTTTAGAACCATCCAATTCCCGTTTGGTGCCGACGACGTGCGATAGAGTATATCTGGGTGCGAATAGACCTCTGCATTTCCGCTCCAATCATCGTGATCAGCAATCACCACATTGCTTTTGCCCATGGTAATTTCCCAAGCCAGCGGGCAGTGCAAGCTATAAATTGACCATCCCCAGCCGCGGCTGTGCCAATATGAGAGGTATGTATACCACATAGAGGGAAAGAAGGGATCTGGATCGGGTGAAAGAGCTGTTGTAATTACTCCTGGAACCAAAGACCGCTCATTAGGAATACCCTCCATCCATCTTGGAAAACTATTGAAATAGGCATCAGGATGACCATTGGATAAACTATCTAAATCCGGAAAGGTTACCAAGTCGGCATCGATCGAATCGACGCACACATAGTTATCGAATCGCAGAGAGTACCAATTGCTACCCGTTACCGTCGAATCGATTATATTAGGGTAGATCTCTTTCAAATGGAATGTGCCGTACTTTGATTCAAGAGCAGCAAATGCGGATCGCAATGCACTGTATGCAGTATTGATGGCGCTCCAGGACAATTCTACTGTCGTATCATAAGGCGCCGGAGAACGTGAGATTACATAATACGCAAAGTTGATGACCCACAATTTGGTGGCGTAGTACTCCAGGTAAGTCGGCGACCCCATACACGAATCTACTAAGACTGAATCGCCGTTCGCATAGGTCGCCAGATGAAGGCTATCATAATAATGGTTAGGGAACGGTAATTTAAGGCAACCGCCGCCAGGACTAAAGGCTTTCGAATTCTGTGATGACACAAAAACGATAATTAGCGCAAAAGTTAGACTCAAGAATTTCACGTGGGAACCTCCATATTACTAGATTGAAATTACCGTGTAACGATGACACGCGATTTGAATGTATCATCGCAAACGACAATATAGGAACCGATCATAATTGTGCGGGTATCGATTGTGACTTCACCGGAACCGTGGTACTGCCCTTCGAAAACTCGCTTGCCAAGCATATCGAATAATTCAATGTGGCGAATAGACTGTCCATCCATGCGACGAATTGTCAAACTCGTCGTAGGAGGATTTGGAGCGATTACGATCGCTCCAGAATTTACTCTCTCATTTTGTACCCCGCTTGATAGATACCACTTCGGAAAACCGTCGAAGTAGGCTTTAGGATAGCCATTGGACAGGCTATCGAGATCGGGAAAAGTCTTCAAATCGGCATCGACCGAATCGACACAAACATAATTATCGAAGCGCAGATAGTACCATTTGCTGCCCGTTACAGTCGAATCGGCAATCTGCGGGTAAACCTCTTTGATATGGAAAGTGCCATATTTCGTTTCGAGTGCGGCAAACGCGGAACGTAACGCGCCATACGAAGTATCAATCGCTGTCCAGGACATCTCAATCGTCGTATCATAGGGAGCGGGCTGACGATGGATAACGTAATAAGTGAAGCTAAAGTACCACCATTTTGCCGCGTAATATTCAAGATATGTCGGCGAACCTATGCACGAGTCCACAAGAACTGAATCAGGGTTCGAGTAGGTTTCATTTTGGAGTGTATCGTGGTATTCATCGGGGTATTGTAATTTTAAACACGAATCACCTTGCGCCCAAGCATGGCCCATCGTTGCGAGTAGTATCAAAACCCCGAAAAAAGCTTTTTTCATAGCATAATCTCTCAAATCCAAATTAAGGAACACCCGAATGCGGGATAAGTTGCACAAGCTCTCCACAAAAAAAACTTTCTCCACCTCTTGACATTGCCCATTTACGTTCGTATATTAGTGATTGCTTTGATGGGCACCTGTCGGGGAAAGTATGAAGTTTGAATTATGAAGTATGAAAAAAGAGAGTATAGGAAATCGAGGGTGACGATAGTTTTCTATATGAACGAGTTCTCTGAGAAAACATTTGTTGCAACGAATGGGCGAAAACAGCCCGGAAACGAGGATTCGTCGGGAACTCACAAGAAAGAAAAACAGCACCTATTTCTGAGAGACAACGGATGGGGTTCGGAGCGCTAACTAAACCGCCCGCGAATCTGGAGCATCCGCTCTCGGACCCACGGCCAGGTATAGAGCGCGATCATGGCGATCATGGCTCCGCCTACGAGATCGACCACATAATGAAAGCGGAGATAGATCGTGGAGAAAATAAGACTGGTACCGATCACGGTGATGGGCCACCGTAGCCGCGATCGGAATTGGAATGCGAGGATGATCGTGAGGAGCGTTATATCGGTATGTCCACTGGGGAAAGCATCGCGGTTGACATGCTTGAGGATATCGGGCATGGTCATTCCGGGCATAATGCCCTCGCCACGGTCGAGCAACCTTCGAAGCGGCTCAGTAAGATACAGTCCGGGCAGCTCGTTCGAAAGATTCAAAAAATTATGCAGCGTCAGGCGTGGGCCGATCGAAGGAAAGAGCATATAGCCCAAATAGGAAAGCAGAAATCCATAAACGATGATAAAGACGACCTGCTCCAGCGGCTCGGGTTTATCGCCAGAGCGGATAATGCCGAATGTAAATGGGATGGTATGGTCAGCATCATGTTTCCGCGCCGTTTGATACAGCTCGATGGCAAGTCCGAGCGGCAAAAAGTAGAAGAGGAGGTAACAGATCATCAGGTATTCTGTCAGCCACGGCCATGTGGGAAAATGCTCGAAGAGCCAGACGGTCGGGTTCACGCCAAAAACAAGGCGATCGGCGGCGATGAACATCGAATCGAAATCGTGGCCATGAAGCGGATAGGAAATATACCCCGCGCTTGTGAAATAGATGGGAATGACAGGAAAAAGGTACAACAACCGAAGCCGCCTGGGCCACCGCCCACGCTCGCCGGTCGTTCCCACAGTAACAGACCACCAGCTCATGCCCGTAATAATGGCCGCCGCGATGACCATATTAACGACGACGTTCGGCCATTGCGTAACACGTGCAGAAGCGCATACGGCAATGAGGCTGAAGAGCACCGAACAAAAGATCAGAAGCACCTCATGCGGCCCAAACTCCGAGACGATGCGCGAAGCAAGCGCCATCCGGCGAGTAGAGCCAGCGTTCGATGTATGTGGCAACAAGGCTTCCGATTCCATGACGCGCCGTTAACAGCAGAAAACCGGATACGGCTCCTGGGGAAAGTATGAAGTTTGAACTATGAAGTATGAAAAGGGATAATTCAACTTTGGTGAATGGCTTGAGCAAGTTCGAGGAAATCGGCGATGGAAAATTCTTCGGCGCGAGCGGTAAGAAACCGAGCAGAAGCACCGGTCTCAAGTTGGGCCATTGCTTCAGACGAGATAAGAGCTTTCAAATTGTTTCGGACGGTCTTTCTTCGCATACCGAAAAGCCCGCGAACCAATTTCCGGAAGGCCGCTTCATCGAAATCCAGCGGTTTCGGAGTTCCGGTTCGAGCGAAATAATCGCGAGCGAAATCGATTTTCACCACAGCGGAATCCACGTTCGGCACCGGACGAAAGGCTCCGCGTGGAACTTTGAAAAGCGTGGTAACTTCCGCAAAGAAATTGGAGAGCACGGTGGGAATGCCGTAGGCTTTCGTGCTCGGTTTTGCCGTCAGGCGTTCGGCAACTTCGAGTTGGACGAGCAAATGGGCATCGCTCAAGGCTTCGCGTTCATCAATGAGCTTAAAAAGAATTGGAGAAGTAATGTAATACGGAATATTTCCCACGATGCGAAGTTTTTGGCCTTCGTTTTGGGCGAGTCCGAGCAGATCGGCTTCCAGAAAATCTTGCTCTTTGACTTCGAACCGGGTTCCGAAGGAATAGAACATTTCGCGAAGTTCGGGAACCGCCCGTGCATCCAGCTCGAACGCGATGAGCTTGTTCAGCGGGCTTGCAAGCAGGTGCTGCGTGAGGAGTCCTGTGCCGGGGCCGATCTCGATCACAACATCGCCGGCTTGCGGCGCAAGCGCATCGACGATCCGCTTATGCTTTGCGGAATCGACAAGGAAATGCTGGCCTAACGATTTTTTCGCTGGAAGATGGATCATGATTATTGATTATTCACAACAAGATCGTTCCTGCGACTCTTGCCTCATGGTCGAGCAGCCAGCGTTTGCGCCAGAGTTCGCCGGAGTATCCCGTGAGCGAGCCATCCGCGCCCACCACACGATGGCATGGAACGACGATGGCGATCGGATTCGCGCCATTCGCCCGCCCGACGGCACGGATGGCATTGGGATTATTCATGCGATTCGCAATGTCGAGATAGGAACATGTGGAGGCATAAGGAATTTTGGAAAGTTCGTTCCAAACTTCGTGTTCGAAACTCGTGCCTTCGGGAGCAAGAGGAAGGGAAAATTCCTGAAGGTCACCGCCGAAATACGAGCGGAGCTGATGAATGGCACTATCGGTAATTGTAGAAGGATTTGGTTCCTCGTTCGGAGTCGCATGGAAGCCGATCGAACGAATGCCGGATTCGTTGGCTGTTACGCGAACAAAACCAAGCGGCGATTCGAAGCTATCGTGATAAAGGATTTCCATGTTGTGTGGTTAGAACTCTCTGGCCACGCGCGCCGTTTCATTAATGCGTCGTGCTTTGACCGACAGCTTGCTGCGACGCGAGGAAACCTCTTATTTTTCTCATTAAATAATAGCTAAAGCGTGATTATACCATAACTACTTGCAATCACCTCGTCGGTCTTAAAAGACTGTCGAGGTGTTTTTTATGGATATTAATAAACTTACGCGTGACCGTGTGCTGGTTTTCGACGGAGCTACGGGCACGAATTTGCAAACGCAAAATCTCACTCCGGATGATTTCGGTGGCGAGCATCTTGCAGGCTGCAACGAATATCTCATTCGCTCGAAGCCGAGTGCCGTCAAGCGCGTACACAGCGATTATCTTTCCGCCGGAGCGGATATTATCGAGACGGATACGTTCGGCTCGTCTTCCATTGTGCTTGCAGAATATGGACTGGAATCCATTGCATACGAGCTTTCGAAAGAAGGCGCGGCTATTGCAAAGCGCATTGCGAACGATTTTTCAACAAAGGCAAAACCGCGATTCGTAGCGGGTTCCATCGGGCCGACAACAAAACTTCCCTCGCTCGGACACATTGCGTTCGATGCGATGCGCGAAACTTATTACGAGCAAATGGCTGGCTTGCTTGATGGCGGAGCGGATCTGTTCATTATCGAAACCTGCCAGGATCTCTTGCAGATCAAGGCCGCACTTTCGGCAGCGCAGGATCTATTCCGGGATAAGCACACACAGATTCCCGTCATTACTTCAGTTACTATCGAAACAATGGGAACGATGCTTATGGGAACGGAAATCGGCGCAGCACTTACGGCGCTGGAACCCTACGACATTATTTCCGCCATCGGCATGAACTGCGCGACGGGGCCGAAGGAAATGGAGGAGAACGTCCGCTTTCTTACGCAGACTTCCCCGCTGCCGGTATTCGTCATGCCGAATGCGGGACTGCCCGAAAACATCGGCGGCGTGGCACATTACCATCTCACGCCGGACGAGTTGGAAAAATACATGACGCATTTCGTTGGCGATCTCGGAGTTTCCATCATCGGCGGCTGCTGTGGAACAACGAAGGAACATATTTCGCGATTAGCAAGTCTTGCGGAACGCATTACACCAAAAGCGCGCTCGTTCGAATGGACGCCTTCGGCTGCATCCATTTATTCCTCCGTGCCGATGCACGTCGATCCCGCGCCGGTCATTGTCGGCGAGCGATGCAATACGAACGGCTCGAAAAAATTCCGCGATCTGCTGCTTGCAGAAGAATGGGACGCTGCGGTCTCGATGGCGAAAGAACAGATACGTGAAGGCTCGCACATGCTGGATGTGTGCGTTGCATTCGTGGGTCGCGATGAAGTGCGCGACATGCGGGAAGTGATGCAGCGTATGAACACCGCCGTAACGGTTCCCATTGTTATCGATTCCACAGAATATCCCGTGATCGAAGAGGCGCTGAAGCATTACGCAGGACGCGCCATTGTCAACTCCATCAATTTAGAAGATGGCGAGGAGCGGATGAAGCACGTCCTGCCGCTCTGCAAAAAATATGGCGCGGCAGTCATCGCGCTTACCATCGACGAGGACGGCATGGCAAAAACGCGAGAGAAGAAGTTCGAAATTGCCGAACGCATTATCGATCTATCCGTCAATAAATTCGGCATGAGGGAAGAAGATCTGATCTTCGATACGCTCACGTTCACGCTTGGTTCCGGCGATGAGGAGTTCCGCAAGGCCGGCATCGAAACAATCGAAGCGATTCGTTTGATCAAAGCCGCACATCCGAAATGCAGGACTATTTTGGGCGTATCGAATATCTCGTTCGGACTCAATCCGCATTCGCGGCATGTGCTGAACTCGGTTTTTCTTCATTTTGCTATCGAAGCGGGACTTGATATGGCTATCGTTCATGCGGCGAAGATCATGCCGCTTCACAAGATAGACGAGCGCGGGCGCGAACTTGCGAAGCAGATCATTTACGATGAGCGCGTATTTAATGAAATGGCAATGGCGTAACCGGAATTATTCATCCCCGATGTTCTTTCTAACTCAATATGATAAAACACATAACGTTCGCGGTCGCTCTTTTTTGCTTCTGCACTCAAGCTCGGGCGCAGAATCCTCCACAGTATCAACTGTTAAAGCAAACCACCATTGGCGGCGAAGTCGGCTGGGATTTTTTGAATATCGATCCCCAGAACCGCACGCTCTACATCTCGCACGCAACGCAGGTTGAGACGTACAATCTCGATAACGATTCGCTCATGGCGCCGATACTGAACACCGAGGGCGTACACGGCATTGCGATCGCCGATCGGGAAAAGCACGGGTTCATCACCTGCGGTAAATCGAATACTGTGTTGGAGTTCGGTTTAGTGAAACGCGATACCATTCAGCGCATCGCAGTCGGTACAAAGCCAGATGCTATTATGTACGATTATGCTACTCATCATGTGTTCGTGATGAACGCGGGAAGCAATAATATCTCCGTGCTCGATGCGAAAAGCGGCGCAGTGCTTGCCACGATCGCACTCGATGGCAATCCGGAGTCCGCCGTATCCGACGAGCGTGGCCATGTGTTCGTTAATATCGAAAGCTCGTCCGAAGTGGTGAAGATCAACTCAGGGAACAATATGGTAGAGGCAACGTGGAAACTTGCGCCGGGCGAAGGTCCGACGGCGCTTACCATGGACCGTGCAGCTAACCGGCTCTTCAGCGGTTGCGACAATCAAAAAATGATGGTGTTAAATGCAGCGAATGGCAAAATAACTCAGGTCATTCCCATCGGCAAGGGAGTAGATGCCGCAGTGTTCGATCCGTTTTCGAAGCTCGCATTTAGCGCCAATGGCGAAGGGAACGTTACCATTATCCAGCAGGCGGCCGGAAAATATCGCGTAGGACAAACGCTGGAAACCAAGCGTGGTGCAAAAACCATTGCGCTCGACCCGCACACACATGATATCTATCTCGCAACCGCAGATTTCGGGCCCACACCGCCGCCAACGCAGGAAAAGCCGAAGCCACGACCTTCGATTGTTCCTGGAACGTTCAGTGTGCTAAAGTACGGGCAGCCAGTAGTTGAAAATTAATTCGAAAGCAAGATCATCTTATTGACAGCGCTGCCGGAGTTCTGCGTTTCGATGACATAGAAATACGTTCCACTCGACGCATACGAACCATCGTCCTTGCGTCCATCCCAGAAGGCATCGGGATCACCGGGCTGCTGCGAAACCTGATCGAGCAGCGTGCGAACAAGCTGGCCGGTCGAGCTATAGATTTTGAGCGACACCACATCCGCGTTCGGCAGTTCATAATGGAACCGCGTGACCGGCCACGGTGAAATGGAATTCGGATCGACCGGATTGCCGAGCAGGCTATTCAAGCCATTGTTATTGTTCGTCGTAGAAGGAGTTCCTACAAGGAATGGATTCGGATAATTCTGCGACACGATGAGTCCGCTTGCGCCCCAATGGAGTTCCACGGTGTTGGAAGCATGGATCGAGCCATCGAGATCGACTTCCTTCAACTGATAGATATATTCTCCTGCCGAATGCGTGGAGTCGAAGAAACTATAATTAAGCTGTGTGCTGGAACTACCTCCCGGCGCCTGTGTAGGAACCTGCGCGATCTCCTCGAACGATGCACCGCCAATACTTCGGTATAGCGAAAAGTATGCACTTCCATTTTCGCTGTCGGTGATCCAATTTAACATCGTGCCGGTGGGCTTGGTTGTGCTCTGCTGTTTCTGATAGGTGAACGAAGCGAGTTCGATGGGAAGTGTGCCTGTGTTTCCTTCCCATATTCCGCGCCCGAACGTGGCAACGCGGATCGTCGTCTTATTGGCCTGCACTTCCACATCGCTGCAACTGACCAGCCCAATGCCCGCTCCGGCGATCGACCAGTGGGAACCAGTATCCATCGTGTAATAAATGCCGTTATCCGTCGCCGCGTACCAAATACTGAGCGGACTGGTGGAGTCCAGCGCCACACAGCTTACGCCGACCAACGGAAGCGCCGAGCCATTCACACCGGATGCGTTCACCCATGTACTGCCTTGATTTGTCGTGCGCATGACGCGGTTCCCGCTTGTCGTGTAAAAGCTTGCAAGCGCAAAATCGGTATTTCTGTTCGTAGTCACGATCGAGCTGACAACGGCGCTCGGCATTCCGGACGATTTCGTCGCCCACGTCGTCCCGCCATCGGTGGTAACGGAGATCTGCCCGTAGGTTCCCAAGTAGATCAGACTCGATGTAGAATGCGAGAGCCCGATCGAATGAATGTAATCGTTGAACGTAGCGCCGTTCTCGCTCCAGTTATTACCATCGTCGGACGAGAGCCACAAATGCTGCCGCCCTGCATACAGCACATGATAGGGTTGAACGCCATTGTAGGCAACGATCGACATTTTAAATGGTGTATCCCAAGCGGTATTATCGGTGAATTGACCGGATAGATAATTCCCATTCTTATCATAGATGGCACCACCCGGCAATTCGACAAAATAGGGATTCGAAGAATTTCCGGAATATGAAAGCGGCTGCATGCCATCGCCGCCCGCAACGGACACAGAATTCGTTCCGGTCACCAATTTCCAGGAACCCTGATCCTGCGCGCCGGCAAAGGTTGTTTTCGTATCTAATAGATCGAGGCCCAAATGATAGATGCGGTTCGTAACCATCTGAGTAGAGCGGTATTGCCAGGAGGTCAACCCCTGGCTCGGAACCGTGTAAGCTGTATTCTGCGACCAATACACGCCGCCATCGCAGCCATCATAGACGATCGAGGACGTCCGGGGATTGAACGCTAACGCATGATGATCGACATGCGATGCCTGCCAACCCCAGTTAACGTTATCGCTGAAACTGACCCACGACTGTCCTGCGTAGCTATAATAGGCTTCGATGCCTGCAATGAGGATCGTATCCCCATTCGCGCTGGATGAAGGGCTTACCGCGATCGTACAATCGTACCATCCCTGCGCGGATGGATTTTGTGCAATGAACAAGGTCGAGGGAACCGCAATGCTCGTCCACGTCGCGCCGTTATCGGTCGAGCGGAACAGCGAGCGTGTGATATTCGGCAGATCCCCATTCGGATTGGCCATCAGCACGAACACCCGCTCCGGATGCGCCCCCGAAACCGCGATCGCGCAACGCCCGATACTATCGCCGGTCGGGACATTGCCAAGTGCCTTCGACCACGTTGCGCCGTCTGTGCCGGATTTATAAATTCCGCACTCGGTCGAGGCGTTTCCCGGATTGTTGCCTTCGACAAAATAATACTCGGGAATTCCGCCTGTTATCGTTCCTGCCTCGATATCGAAGATGGGCTGCGAGGCAGTGAACACCTTCGTCCATGTCACTCCAGAATCTGTGGAACGGAAAACACCGCGGCTCGACGTATAGGACGATGCTAAAATGACATTGCTCTTGACCGGATCGACAAGCACTTTCACGATCGTGCCCTTCATCGTCGCTGCGCCGATATGAGACCACGTTCCGCCGGCATCGGTCGATTTCCAGATGCCGGTTCCCGTTAGCTCATCAATGCTTGCAAAGCCGTTACCTGTACCGACGTATAGTGTATTATGATTTTTGGGATCAACTGCGATCGATGCTATCGATTGATTGGGAATGGCAAGATCGGTCAGCGAAACCCAATGAGCGCCCGCATCCGTCGATTTCCATACACCGCCGCTCGTCGCGCCAACATACATGATGCTTGGGTTTGTAGGATCGAATGCAATCGAAGTAGTACAACCTGCTGTAAAAACATTTGCCGACGCTGGTCCTGTCAGCCCGATATTTGTCCATGCTGCGTTTGCGAAGGGATGAATGCCGCCATTCGCTGAGCCTTGATTAGGATTGGATGATTTTGCCGCCGATGATGCCGTGATCATATCCTGCTGCGATTGTTCGAAGGCGCGAACGCGGGCGTCGGCATCGAACGTACCGCTCGTTCCGGCGCGGCGCGTCATTTGGTCTAAGGCACGTGCAAAAGGCGCAGAACGGCGGACGGATTCTGGAAGTTTGTTGATCCCCTCGTACATTCCGGAGTCCGATGGCGCAGTAACGGCTTTATCGAGCCACTCCCCATTCTCACCCTCGGTCTGGGCGAGCGCCGTGGGTGTTAGAAGGACGGATGAAAATGCGGCGAAAACAATGCAAAAAATCAGTCGGTAAAATAGCTTCATTTGGCAGGATAAGGTATGTTTTAATATTCTATCTATATAACCGCGAATAAAAACATTTATCACGGCGTTCAGTTCAGACTCGAAATTATTAGATCTATAAGATATTTACCATGGGAGCACCAGGTCAAAAGCGGCTGAAACCCACAAAACGAATGGATGATGATGTCCTGACACTCACCCCCTCGTTATCTCACACCTTCGCACCGCTTGCCGAGCGAATGAGGCCTCAAACATTGGATGACGTTGCAGGGCAACGATCCCTCATCGGCTCCGGCAAACCGCTTCGGGTAATGATCGAGCGTGGTAAGCTGCATTCGATGATGTTTTGGGGTCCGCCCGGTTCGGGGAAGACCACGCTTGCCAATATACTCGCACGTTCGGTGAACGCACCGTTCTTTTCACTTTCCGCGATCAGCGCAGGAGTAAAAGATCTGCGGGAAGCCATCGAAGCAGCGAAGGAAGCAAACCAAACGTCGCAAGACCGAAGCGTACTCTTCATCGATGAAGTTCACCGATTCTCGAAATCGCAGCAAGATGCATTATTGGGAGCCGTTGAACATGGGGACATCACGCTCATCGGCGCAACGACGGAAAATCCTTCCTTCGAAGTGATCTCACCACTTCTCAGCCGGACACGGGTGTTCGTGCTTGAAAATCTATCGCGCGAAGACCTCGAACAATTGCTCGATCGCGCGATCGCGCAAGATGAGGAACTTCGCCCGCTGAATATTACTCTCACCGATGACGCCCGCCGCGCACTCATCGCACTCTCCGGTGGCGACGCGCGCAAAATGCTGAATGCCTTGGAACTCGCGGTGCAACTTGCAGAAGCGTCAGGAATCACTATCGACGCGATCGAAGCAGCATACGGTAGAAAAGCTTCCCGTTACGACAAAGCGGGCGAAGAGCATTACAATATCATCAGTGCATTCATAAAATCCATGCGCGGCTCGGACCCGAACGCCGCGCTCTATTGGTGCGCCCGAATGATCGAGTCAGGCGAAGATCTGGAGTTCATCGCGCGGCGCATGATCATTTTCGCCAGCGAGGACATCGGCAATGCCGATCCCAACGCGCTATTGCTTGCTACGGCATGTTGGGATGCCGTTCGCGCTGTCGGTTATCCGGAAGCGACGATCATTTTCGGGCAGGTGGTTTCCTATCTTGCATCGGCAAATAAATCGAATGCATCGTATATGGGAATTTTTGCGGCGCTCGAAGAGGCAAAAGAAAATCCCAACGAACCGGTTCCGCTCCACTTACGCAACGCACCGACTAAACTCATGAAATCGTTAGGATATAACGAAGGCTACCGCTACGCTCACTCCGAAGAAGGCCACTTCGCACGCGGTGAGACATACTTACCCGACACCATCACAAACAAA
>Ga0206943_1218_pt1 | contig 13221 bp, 10 predicted proteins | sample Alteio_BWOrgHeat_7_FD_153243 | JGI IMG/M metagenome (GOLD analysis project Ga0206943, IMG submission 153243) | Enriched cells from forest soil in Barre Woods Harvard Forest LTER site, Petersham, Massachusetts, United States -... | ecosystem: Environmental > Terrestrial > Soil > Temperate forest > O... | reverse complement strand
GACAATAAGGGGAACGGGGCTGATTTTGGCCGCAGCGTTCACCGGTTCGTGACCGGGCCAGACGAAGAGGTCGCCAAAAATCCAATAGTGCGCATGGGCGACGCCGTGGTAGGTGGAAAAGCCGGATTCTTCGACGACGCCGACGAGGCCATCGAAGTGATTTTCGCCCGCGACGCGCAGGACGAGGGCGGCACCGAGGCTTTGGCCATAGAAGATAATTTTGGTCTGATCAATATCCGTGCGAGTCTTGAGATAGCGGGCGGCGGCGACGGCATCCTGGTAAACACCTTCGCGGTAAGGGGAGCCTTGGGAATCGCCATAGCCGCGGTAATCGAACTCGAAAACATTGAAGCCGTATTTGGTCAGCCACGAAACGAAGGAATATTGGGCGCTTAAGTTCGCGCCATTGCCGTGGAAGTGGAGGACGGTGCCACGGGCGGGAATCGCAGATTTAAGAAAAAGGCCGCTGAGCTGGGTACCATCGGCGCTTTTGAAGGTCACTTTTTCGCTGATGAGGCCGTCTTTGGCCGGCGAGTTGTAAACGTCGTGCGTGGGGTAGTAGTAAAGAGAATCCGCCACGCTGCAGCCGTTGAGGAGCAAAAGCGCAATTGTTCCCAGGGAAAAAAGTTTTATCATGGAGCAACAAGGTTTGGGGGCGAGAGGGGAGCCTCAAACTTTGGCCGGGGACTGGTGGCGGTCAAGGCAATGCGGCGAGGTTTTACCCAACCGGTTTCCCTTGCCCACGGCGAAAATAACCTAAAGAATTTTACTTCCCTACCATACCCCATGAAGCATTCCTTACGCGCTGCGCTTTTTGTCCTGACGGTTTTTATGCCCGCATTCGCCGCGGCTGACCCCATTACGATTGACGCGAGCACCCCGCCTACTGCGCCGACTCCGCTGAACTTTGCCACGGGCGGGAAATCGCCCGATGGACACGAGCTAGCGGTGAACAGCCGGTACTTTACGCTCGATGGGAAGCCGTTTTTTCCGGTGATGGGGGAGTTTCATTTTTCCCGGTATCCGGCGAATGAATGGGAGGATGAGATTTTGAAAATGAAGGCGGGCGGGATTAACGTGCTCTCGGTTTATATTTTCTGGCTGCACCATGAAGAAACGAAGGGCCAGTTTGACTGGGCCGGGCAGAAGGATTTGCACAAGTTTGTCGAATTGTGCGGTAAACACGGGCTGTATGTCTGGCTGCGCATTGGGCCGTGGGACCATGGTGAAGCGCGTAATGGCGGCTTCCCGGACTGGTTGGTGGCGGAAGTGAGCCGACGTCGGTCGAACGATCCGACGTATCTCGATTATGTCGGAAAATTTTACAACCAAATCGGCGCGCAAGTGAAAGGGCAGTTCTGGAAGGATGGAGGCCCGATCATCGGTGTGCAGGTAGAGAATGAATATCACCCGGGCAGCGGTGGGCCGGAGCACATGGAGACTCTGTTGCAATTGGCGCACACGGCGGGGATTGATGCGCCGTTCTATACCGCAACGGGTTGGGACCGGGCGACGATTCCCACGACGGATTTCCTGCCGGTGTTTGGCGGCTATACCGAGCAATTTTGGAGCAACAGTTTGAAAGAACTGCCGCCGAATCAGAATTTTTTCTTCACGCACATTCGCGCGGAAGATAACGTGATGGGCGATCTGAGCCCGAAGAATGCCGGGTACAATAACAAGTATGATGGGTACCCCTTCCTGACGGCGGAGATGGGCGGGGGCATGGCGATAGCGTACCATCGCCGGCCAATTATGTATGCGGAAGACTCGACCGCGGCGGCGCTGGTGAAGCTGGGCGCGGGCATTACGGGACTCGGCTATTATATGTACCACGGCGGGACGAATCCGGATGGGCTGACCTCGCTGCAGGAAAACCAGGCGCAACCGGATCACGCCGGTTACAACGATATGGAGGCGAAGTCGTACGACTTTCAGGCGCCACTCGGGGAATTTGGGCAATTTCATCCGACGTTTTTTTCGATGAAGGTGATCCATCAATTTTTAAATGATTTCGGCGACAAGTTGGCGCCGATGGCATCGTATTTGCCGGACCAGATGCCCGCGAATACGACGGACGTTTCGACGCCCCGCGTGGCGGCCCGGGCGGACGGGAAGAGCGGCTTTATTTTCATCAACAACTACCAGCGAAATTATCCGCTGGATGAGCACAAGGATTTCCAGGTCGCGTTGAAGCTGGCGGATGAGACGGTGACGGTGCCGGAGAAGCCGACGACGATTCCAAGCGGCGCCTATATGATCTGGCCGGTGAATTTGGATTTGGATGGGGTGAAGCTTAAGTATGCGACGGCGGAGTTGGTGTGCAAGGTCAGCGACGGCAATACGGACACATTTGTATTCTCGGCGTGGCCGGGAGTGGAACCGGAATTTGCTTTTAATCAAAGTGAAATGTCCAGCAAGTATGAGTGGGTTTCTAACAATGTTAACAATGTAAACGGCCTTACAATCTTAAGTGGGTTTACTTTTGGCAATGTCGGTATGACAAATTCAGAGCTGAGTTTTCGAATGCCAAGCGGCAAACAAATCAAATTGCTCATTCTTTCCCGAGCCGACTCACTGAATCTTTATAAGATGAACATCGGCGGACTAGATCGGCTACTAATCTCACCCGCAGGTTTGTTTAACGATGGGGGGGCACTGCATTTGAGCGCACGCAACCCGAAGGACCTTACGGTGTCGATTTACCCGGCGCTGGATAAAGTGCCTGCGGGCTTTAAAGATGCGAAGAACGGTATCTTCGAGCAATACACGACGCAGGTGGATGAAATCAAGGCACCGGTCACATTGAGCCAGACGAAACTGGCGGGGCCATCGGTACCTGCCAAAGCGAGTCGGCGGACTGTGCTGGAGCCAGAGGATGCGGATTTTGACCGGGCGGGTGTGTGGTCGGTGAAGGTACCGGCGGATGTACTGACGCATGCGAACGCGAAGCCGATTTTGCAAGTGAATTACCAGGGCGATGTGGCGCGAATTTATGCAGGCAACCGGTTTGCGGACGATAATTTCTACAAAGGGCCGGTGTGGGAAATCGGCCTGTGGCGGTTTACGCCCGAGGAATTGGCGAAGGGACTGGATTTGAAAATCCTGCCGTTGCGTTCAGACACGAAGCTCTTTTTGGAAAAGAGCGCGCGGCCGACCTTCCCGGAGAATGGCGAAGTTCTGAATGTCAAAGATGTCAGCATCGCGTGGGAATATGAAGCGGTACTTAAGCCCTAACGGGATTGCCAAGTTATGGGGAAAAGCGTACTCCGGTAGAGTATGATTCCATCTACCCAGAATCGTAGGCGCCAGGCATGCGCATTGGCTCTGGGCTTGACTGCGTTGGTGCTCATGCCGAAGTTACACGCCGACGATAGCCCGTCCTATTGGAAATTTGCCGACCAGCCGCCGATGGGGTGGAACAGTTGGGATTGCTTTGGCACGACGATCACTGAGGAGCAGACGAAGGCGCAGGCGGACTACATGGCGAAGAATTTAAAGGCGCATGGCTGGGAGTATGTCGTGGTGGATATTCAGTGGTATGAAGATGGCACAAAGGGGCCGCGCGATATCCAAAATTATCTGGCGAATGCTTATCTCACGCCGCAGGAAGTGCGCAAATACCATGGCACGGCGCATTATAATCTGGATGAATTTGGCCGGTTTGTACCGTCGCCGACGCGGTTCCCCACAGCGGCGAATGGGGCGGGGTTCAAGGCGCTGGCGGATTATGTGCATGGGCTGGGGTTGAAATTTGGCGTGCATATTGTGCGAGGGATTCCGCGCGAAGCGGTGGAAAAGAATATGTCGATTAAAGGTACGCAATTGCATGCGGCGGATGTAGCGGATAAACAAAATTTGTGCCCGTGGAATCCGGATATGTACGGGGTGGATATGACGAAGCCCGGTGCGCAAGAGTATTACAATTCGGAGTACCAGTTGTTTGCGGATTGGGGTGTGGATTTGGTGAAGGTGGATGATGCCTCCGCGCGAAAGTACCAGCAGCCGGAGATCGAAGGCATTCGCAAGGCGATTGATAAAACGGGGCGGCCGATGGTGCTGAGCCTCTCACCCGGAGCGACGCCGCTGACGGCGGGGTCGAATGTGGAGATGAACGCCAACATATGGCGGGTGAGCGATGATTTTTGGGATAGGTGGCTGTCGTTGTATGAACAATTCAAACGGCTGGCCGATTGGACGCCGTACCGCGGGCCCGGGCATTTCCCGGATGGAGACATGCTGCCGCTGGGGATGGTGAAACTCAACCAACCGACGAAGTTTACGCGGGATGAGCAGTATACACTGATGACGCTGTGGAGCATTGCGCGTTCGCCGTTGATTCACGGCGGGGATTTGACGAAGACGGATGACTTTACGCTGTCGCTGCTCACGAATGACGAAGTGCTGGCGGTGGATCAAAAGAGCGCGAACAATCACGAACTCTTTAACCACGACAAGTTGGTTGCGTGGGTGGCGGATGTGCCGGGCTCGGCGGATAAATACTTGGCGGTGTTTAATGCTCAGGATGCTCCCGCAGGGGCGCAGGCGGTGCGGGTAACGTTAGCGGACGCAGGCTTTACGGGTGCGGTGCGCGTGCGCGACTTGTGGCTGAATAAAGACTTGGTGGAAGTGAAAGGCGAATTTGCGCCGATCATCAATCCGCATGGGGCGGGGCTGTACCGGATTTCTGCCGTTAAGCCGTAACAAAAACTTAGTGCCCGCCTTCGAGGTCGCCGGGTTTGAGCAGCGGGGCGAAGGTGGCCTTGTTGGCGGCCTTCATATAGGCTTCCTTGGGCTCAATGGTGCCGTCCTTGACGCGGGCCATGAGGCTGAAATCCATGGTCACCATGCCATCGGCAAAGCCGCTTTCGATGATGGCCTTGATGCTGGCGATGGCGCCGCTGCGGATGGTGTTGGGCAGGGCTTCGTGCGTGAGGAGAATTTCGTGCACAGCGCAGCGGCCCTTGGGCTTGCGCTTGCACAGGAGCTGGGCGACAACGCCGGCGAGGCAACTGCCGAGCATGACGCGCACCTGGCTTTGTTCCTCGGCGGGGAAAGTGTTGATGATACGGTCCACGGTTTTCGGCGCGTTGTTGGTATGCAGCGTGCCGAAGACGAGCATGCCCATCGAGGCGCAACCGAGGGCGAGCTTGATGGTTTCCAATTCGCGCATTTCGCCGAGGAGCAGGATGTCCGGGTCGTGGCGCATGGCGCCCTTGAGCGCGGCGGCGAAGGACTCGGTATGTTCGCCGACTTCGCGGTGGACGATGACTGATTTCTTGATGGGGTGGACGAACTCGATGGGGTCCTCAATCGTGATGATGTGCTTCGAGAGGTTCGTGTTGATGTAGTCAATCATCGCCGCAAGCGTGGTGGACTTGCCGGAGCCGGTCGGGCCGGTGACAACGACGAGGCCCTGGTCGAGATGGCAGAGCTTTTTCAGCGCCTCGGGGAGATTGAGCGTTTCGAAGGAAAGAATTTTCGCGGGAATCTGGCGGAAGACGGCGGCCTGGCCCCAGTGGTTGTAGAGGTAGTTGCCACGGAAACGGGCGACGCCGGGGATTTCGTGCGCGAGGTCGAGGTCGTGGCGCTCGAGGAAATCCTGCCAGCGTTTCTCGGGGCAGATTTCCTTGAGGAGGCTCTCCATCGTCGTGGCGTCGAGCATCTTGTCTTCGATGGGCACGAGGGAGCCGGAGATGCGGGACTTGGGCGGCAGGCCGACGGTGAGGTGCAAGTCGGAGCCGCCCTTTTCGAGCATCAGTTTGAGGAGTGCGTCAATGGCGGCCATGGTAATTTATTCTCTGGTTCCGTTAGAATAGAGATGTTCTAGACAATAGACGACACCTTTGACTCGATTTGCGGTGCATTCAGCCCAAATACATTTTTCATTTATTAATCCGCCTAGATTTTGGAAGAGACGCTGTTTTCGCAACGGCACAGTGTCAAAGGTCTTCCAATTTGCGACATCTTTGATTCGAAAGACAAGGGATCGTTGATATTTTTCGAATCCATCAATTACCCCATGCGAGCCGCATTCCATGCATTTGTACAATGAAGTCCAACTGTCGAGACTATCGATTTTTTGACAACGCTTCATTAATGCCGGCCATTCGTCCAGCGCTGCAACATCGGGAATATTTTGGCATTCGCAATTCATTGGGCAGTTTTCTTGTGCAGATATGATTAAGGATGTTTTCGCAGATAGTTATCTTTGCGAGATGCAACGAGATCCGCATAGTCTTCCAGCCTTTTCTTCATGCGCAAAAATTCACGGTAGGGCAGCACAGCAAACACCTTTCGACCGTTTTTCTTGAGAAATTGAATAGTCATGTTAGTGCGGAATTTTGTCGCGCAGGGAGCGGTTGGAAATGTTGCCGAGGGCGGTTTCGGCGGTAATTTTTTGTTCCTGCCAGAGGCCGAAGACGACGTTGTCCATGAGGCACATGCCTTCGCGCACGCCGGTTTCCATGGTGTTGCGCAGGCCGGAGGTCTTGCCGTCCTTGATGAGGGCCTGGATGGCGGTGTTGCTGATGAGGATTTCGCAGGCGAGGACGAGGCCGCCGTCGCGATTGGGCAGGAGGCGCTGGCAGACGATGCCGCGGAGGCTCTCGGCCACGCTGGAGCGGATCTGCGTCTGCTGCGCGGGCGGGAAGGCGTCGAGAATGCGGTTGAGCGTGGTGGTGGCATCGCTGGTGTGCATCGTGCCGATGACGAGGTGGCCCGTCTCGGAGGCGCTGATGGCCATCTCAATGGTTTCCAAGTCGCGCAGTTCGCCGATGACGATGATGTCCGGGTCTTCGCGCAGGGCGCCTTTGAGCGCGGAGGCAAAAGTCTTGGTATGCTCGCCAACTTCGCGCTGGGTGACGTTGCAACCTTTGGCGGTTTGCACGACCTCGATGGGATCCTCGACGGTGATGATGTGGTCGGTGCGCGTCTCGTTGAGGTGGGCGACGATGGAGGCGAGGGTGGTGGTCTTGCCGGAGCCGACGGGGCCGGTGATGAGGATGAGGCCGTTGTGGTAGGACAGCATCTTCATCAACGTCTCGCTGTGCTTGGCGTAGCCAAGTTCGGACAGGGAACGCGTTTCTGCGGGGACCATGCGGTAGGAACCGGATGAGCCGTTTTTGTGAAACATCAGATTGACGCGGTAGCGTTCGGCGCCCGTGACGGCGAGGGCGTAGTCGTAGTCCTTGCGCTGGAGGTAAGTTTTTTTCTGGCCTTCGGAAAGCAGGACGGTGTTGAGGCGCAGGGTATCTTCGGGCGTCAGGGGGTCGGGTGCGATAAACGTGAACGCGCGGTTTTTACGAATGAAGGGGCGGGCACCGGTGGAGAGGTGGAGGTCGCTCGCGCCGTGCCGGGCGGTGGTGCGGAGAAGTTCGCGGAAGGCGGCAGCCAATGAACCATCGTCCATCGCGGCAATTTGGTCGAAAGGGAATTTCGGGGCCGGGCCGGAACCAGAAAAGGAGGGAGCTGCACTTTTGGCCGAGGGAGCAGGGGCTTCCTCTTCCTCGATTTCAAACGGGTCGCCTATAGGCGCGCCTTTAGCACCTTTGGTTTCCGCTACTTCGGCGAGCTTTTCGAGCACTTCGACATTGTTGACTGCGCCGTCGTCGAGCAGACGTTGGGCAAAAGCGTAGAGGTCGGCGGCATCACCCACGCCGGCGCGGGCGGCGATGGCTTGGGCCTGGGTAAAATGGCCCTGGTCAATGCCGAGGCGGACAAACCAAAGTACGGCAGGTTGCATGGGAGCAGCGGAGAGCCCCGCCAGATTGGCAGAAATTTACGCCATGCCAAGCGCGAAGCAATTTACCGACACCTTTTTCGTAACCGCGTTACGATTTGGCCGCGGGCTTGACGTAGATGGGCTGAAGCTGGCGGACGATTTTTTCCAGAGCCGTGTAATATTCGTCTTCGTCCATCTGGTCTTTTTGCTGGCGAAGGTTTTCCAGATTACGCTCGAGCTCGAGGCGCTGGGATAACTGGTCGGGCGTCATTGCTTTTTCCTCCGGGGACTGAATCAGGGAAAGATTACGGGAGAATTCGCCATCGGGGGCAATATTGCCCTGGGGGCGACGGATGAGACGCAGACCCTGGAACCACGCAGCGGGGGTGCCGCGCTTGTCGCCATTGTCGTCAATCAGCGCGTGCTCGGTGGCCATGCGGTTATTCTCGGTGTAAAAATCCTGCACCTGGTGTTCGGCAGTGACAAAAGCTTCGAGGACGGAGACCTGGCCATCCTGGTCGAGGTCGGCCTTGGGGTCGGTGATGGCCGCGGCAAATTTTTCGCCGAGGCGGGCGTAGTCCACTTCCTTGCCGCTTTGGGTGGCGGTGACGACGATGCGGTTGGGCGCGGAGAGCGCATTGATGAACGGCGAACTAGCTGAACCACCATCCACAAACACTAGTGGACGGGTGAGAGGCTTGAGCCAGGTACCCAATTCTGCGGCAGAGACATCCACGCCACGGAGATTCATGCGGGCGTCTTTGCCGTCAAAGGTGCCGTGACCAATATAAATAATCCAAACAGGAATTGTGGAATTGGGTTGGAGGGCAGTGGCCCACTCGTGGAGTTTGTCGTGGTCGAGAGTGTTTTTTTCCGGATCGGCATCCTTTTCATCGTCGAGGCCGATGACGGTGCAGTGGGCGCCGGCCTTGGCGCAATTGTCCTGCCAGGTTTTGGCGGCGGCGGTGAAGCCCTCGGTAAAGGAATCGTCACCTGTGGCGCCGACGATGACACAGACCTCATTGGTCGGTGTGGCAGTGGCCGCAGGCGCGGTAGTGGCGCCGAGGAAACTCGTCGAAAGAAATAATAGACCGGCAGGGATCATGGTAAACCTTTCCAGCGCCGCCAGCCCCATTCGGCCAAAAGGCAAAGCAGTACAGCGAGGAAAACACTGCTTTGATGCCAGATGGGTTCGGAATCCTCCTCGGTGATCGGCGCGTAGCGTTTGGGGAGAGTTTGGGCAAATTGGTCAAGTTGGGCCAGGGGAACAACCTGGCCGTTGGTGCGGCGGGCGATTTCCGCCAGGAGGGAACGATTGGGGGAGAGCGATTGGAATTCGTCAATTGCGGGATCATTAACCCAGCCAGATTGCGCGTGGCCGAGATTGGTACCGGCACGATCCACGACATCGGCATCCACCAGATACGCGCCAGCATCGGGCGGGGTGAAGGTGGCGGCGAATTGGCCGGGGGCATCGGAAACCGGTTCGGCGGTGATGGTTTCGGATTTGAACGTGGAGCCATCTTTGTCCACGGGAGTGACGCGGGAAACTTTGACCGTGGCTTTGCCCAAATCGAGCGGACGGAATTCGGAGTCGTAGGCTTTGACGCGCAAGGTGACGCTGCGGCCGTCTTCAGCGGGCTCAATTTTCAAATCCACGGGCGCGGGGACATCGGTAACGAGCCAGCGCGCGAGTTGGCGCCAGAAGCGGCCCAAATCCGCCACACCGGTTTCGCCGCCAAAATTTTCCATCCACATATCGCCCACGGTGAGGCAGGCGACGCGGCCGCTACCGTATTTCTGGGCGATGAGGGCGGGGTAGGTACGGTTGGCCTCGTCAGTGACGGCAGCGAGCACAGTGGCGCCCGGCTTGACGCCATTGAGCGCGTTGGAGACGAGGAAGTGAGGCATATTTTCCAAGCGTGTGCGTTCGTCAGCTTCGTTGGCACGCACGCGCGTCCAGGGTTCGAGCCAGCCTTCGCGGGTGAGGCTCCAGGTCAAATTGCCCAAGGGAGGTTGCGCGGCTTTGCGGTCGAGGTAGACGGGCATGGCGTTGGCGAGCGGGGTGTTCAGATATCCGCCAGCCTCCATGGTGTCGGCACCGCCGAGGAAGAGCAGACCGCCACCGCGTTCCGCGGCAAAACGGCGCAGGAGCGCGAGTTGGTCGTTGGTGAAAAATTCGGCCTCCACTTTGTCGAGGATGACGGCGTCATACTTGTAAAGTTCTTCCGCGGAGTGGGGGAAGCCGGAGCGCAGGTCGTTTTCATCGCGGCCATTGACGATGCGCACGACTGGCTGGTCGTAGGCGTGGGTGTCGTCAGTCGGGTCGAAGCCACTGAAGAGTGGGTTGCCGTTTTCGCCATTTTTACCGATGAATTCGAATTTGGGTTCGCGTTTGGCCACACGGATGATGCCGGTCATCTGCATCTGCGGGTCTTCGTCGAGTGCGCGGTTAAGGAATTTGAATTCCCAGTTCGGTTCACCGGCGACATATAAAATGCGGTAGGCGGGGCGGCCGCGGTCCACCATAATGACGCGGTGGTTGTTCTCGGTGGTGGCTTCATCAATCGTTTTCCCCACGGGTGGAGCGACACTGAGCTCGAAAAACTGGGCGCCGGCGCCCAGCGGATGCCAGTCGAAATCTGCTTCGGCGGTTTGCCCATCGCCGGAGATGTGCAGCGTTTGCGGCTTCGGAGTCGGGTTGATGTCGCCCGGTTTCAGGGTGGGAGGATTGAGCGGCTTGACGCTGACGCTCAAGTCCTGGGAGCCGATGCCTTGATCGGTGACTTCCGCACGAACAGAGACGGGGGCGTCGTCGAACGCCGTTTCCCGGACATCCACGTGCGAGAGGCGAATGTCCCGCAGGCCATCCGGATTGCCCAAGGGCACGGGGTAAACCGGCGGGAGCCCGGCGAGGTCGGGCAGGCCGTTGGCAACGTCCGTGGCATCGCCATCGGTGAGGAGTAAAATTCCTGCGACGGGTTGGCCGGCGAGGCGTTCGCGAATGCCTCGCAGGGCGACGGCCAGGGAAGTGCGCTCGCCGGTGAAATCCAATTCGGAGAAATCGCGCACACGCTTCAGGCTGCTGTCGAAAATATAGGGGCGCAGTTGGTATTCCTGCGCGAGGGAGGCGAGCCAGTGGCTGTCCGGCCCGGTCAGGGATTCGCGAAGTTGTTCGCCGCGGTTTTGTTTGGCGCCAGCGTCGGAGATTTTCAGGCTCGCGCTGTTGTCGGCCAATACGACGAAAAGATTGGCACCGGAGCGGGCGCGCGGGGAAATTAACTGCGGGTCGAGCAAGCAGACGAGCAGGAGGCCGATGGCGAGCGTGCGTAAGGCAAAGGCGACAAAGAGTGTGCCTTTGCGGGTATGGCCCGGGCGGAGCGATACAAGCGCGAGGGGGATGAGCGCGACCGCAGCCACCAGCACCACCCAGCGCCACGCGCCGGTGTCAAAAATAATGGAGGCGAGTTCCCGCGACATCGTGGACAAATACAGGGGGTAGGGACGCGGCGGGGTGCTAGTTGCCGAGCGCTTCGTAATAGCGCTTCACGGAGTCCGCATATTTTTCCGGCACGGGGTCCTGATCCACGGGCTGCAGGGAATCCGGCTGGTCCACTTTCGCCAACTGCTGGCGGAGGGAGGAGATAACTTTATTCAGAGGGGCGACGACATTGTTATTCACGGTGTCCCATTGGGGCAATTGGCTGTGGCGGATGTAATTGGAACGCATGTCAATGGCTTGGGCGCGGGCATCGGCGATTTGCTGGCGCAGCACGGGGTCATCCACCAGGTTTTGGACAATGCCCATGCGGTTGTTCCAATCGGCAAAATTATTGCCGGTGATGGGATTGGTGACATTACCGGTGTAGCCAGCGCTGAAGCCCTGGTTGCCGGCGTAGGCGCCACCATTGCCGACGTTGAAATTATTATTGAGGCCAACATTAAAGCCCCCGTTGTTGAATCCGCCACGGCCGACATTGTTAGTGACGTTGCCGGGTTGGTTGAAATTGTTGGCGAGTTGGTTCGGATCGAAATTGCCGCCCTGGCCGGGAGTGCCGCGATTGCCCGCTTGAGCCAAACCGCCTTGTCCCCGGCCGCCTTGACCACGACCACCGCGTTGACCGCGGCCACCACGCTGGCCACCGGCTTGGCCGGGGTCGAAAGGTTGGTCTACGGCAGTATCGGCTTGGGCAACTTGGTCGCCTGTTTGATCGGTAGTCTGGCCGTTGCCGCCTTGGCCACCTTGACCACGACCACCCTGGCCGCGCCCGCCCTGGCCTTGGCCATTTTGGGCAACTTGTTGATCGCCCGCTTGACCACCTTGACCGCGTTGGCCACGACCACCCTGGCCGCGTTGGCCACCCTGGCCGCGTTGGCCACCCTGGCCTTGGCCCTGACCATTCTGGGCAGTTTGCTGATCGCCTTGCTGGCCGCCCTGGCCCTGGCCTTGACCGCGCTGACCTTGTCCACGTTGGCCACCTTGACCCTGAGCTTGGCCGTTTTGAGCAGTCTGTTGGTCCCCTGGTTGGCCGCCTTGACCTTGGCCTTGGCCACGCTGACCTTGACCGCGCTGGCCGCCCTGACCTTGGCCGGGTTGTTGACCATTCTGCGCGGTTTGTTGGTCGCCTTGCTGGCCGCCCTGGCCTTGGCCGCGTTGCCCTTGTTGGCCTGGCTGACCACCAGGTTGGCCTTGGGCACCGGGCTGCTGACCGTTTTGTCCAGGTTGGTTGGCTCCGGCATCGCGGAAAGAATTGCTGTTGCTGTCCTGGGCTACTTGGTTGCCCTGGCCGTTTTGACCTTGGCCAGGTTGTTGACCATTTTGGCCGTTGGGCGGTTGGGCGCTATTGTCAGCTTGAGCGGGTGCGGCCTGGCCAGCGTCGCGAAATTGGTCGCTGGTGGCCGGTTGGTCTTGCAAAAGCTGGCGGGCCAAATCGGAAAGTTCGTTTTGGGCAAAGCGGGTCGCGGCGGTGTCGTCGCCGAGGATGGATTGGGCAGCGCGATCAACTCCAGCTTGCAGGTTAGTGAGGTTTTGCTCGGCGCTGTTTTGGAACGGACGGGTTTGGTCCACCAGTCCATTGCGCAAAAGGTTGGCGCCATTCTTCAAATCATTGGCGGTGGAGGCCTGACTTTGCTGACGGAGAAGGTCGGAGAGTTGCTTGCTCAGGCCCGGCTCCGTGGTTTCGCTCTGTTGGGCAACTTGCTGGAGTTGGTCCATCAACTTGGAAAGGTTTTGCGCTTGTTGGGCGTAGGATTGGGCGAGGGCCTGACGCTTGGAAGAATCGTCGAGCGATTGACCGGCGTTTTGTGCGAGTTGGTCGAGTTGCTGGCCGTCTTGCTGCTGGGTGTTGGCCAGGTCACGCGCCTGTTGGCGGGCGGTGTCCATCTGGTTGGCGAATTGACTCGAGGAATCGCGACGCAAGTTTTGCTGCGTTTGTTGCAGTGCCTGGTCAGCGCGGGTGGCGGAAGCGAGGGCCTCGGAAACTTGATTTTGCGCGAGT
>Ga0206943_1112_pt2 | contig 13301 bp, 16 predicted proteins | sample Alteio_BWOrgHeat_7_FD_153243 | JGI IMG/M metagenome (GOLD analysis project Ga0206943, IMG submission 153243) | Enriched cells from forest soil in Barre Woods Harvard Forest LTER site, Petersham, Massachusetts, United States -... | ecosystem: Environmental > Terrestrial > Soil > Temperate forest > O... | reverse complement strand
CGATGGCCGCCGCAATGCCTTCAATGGCAAAGAAGCCCAAGGCCCCGGCAACGATCGCTATCAAGAGAAATGCTAGTGTATATCGCAACATGGCAGATGTGGGTTGATGGTTGGCGAATGAGTTATGCCCAAACCTACGCCCCCTTCCGCTTTTTTGCCCGCCCCCACCCGAAACTTTACCGTCTTTTTACCTTATCCTTCCGGCCGTTTGGGGTAATCGCTCTAACAACCAGCTGTAGGGGCGCCGCTTGCGACGGCCCGTCTTCCATTCCGTTCATTCTGTTGATTCTGTCAAAAAATCACTCTCCGTGTTCCCCACCCTGAGCCTGTCGAAGGGCTCCGTGTTTCAAAATCTCTGCACCTTTGCGCTAAAAAAAATTCGTGGCCATTCGTGGATAAAGCTGTAGGGGCGTCGCTTGCGACGGTCCACCTCCTCCCTTTTTGCGAGCTTTTCAAATCTTCCCAGACCGTTTATGTTCCGTCCGTGAAGAATCGCCAATTGCTCGTTGTCGAAGACGACGCCAACATCCGCCGCGGCATCGTGGACATCCTCGAAAGCGAGGGCTACGAGGTTTCCACCGCCCAAAACGGCGCCGAGGGCCTCAAAATGTTCAAGCAGAACAAATACGACCTCGTCCTGCTCGACTTGATGATGCCCGAGATGAGCGGCTACGACGTCTGCAAGGAGATCCGCAAGCGCGACACGCAAATCCCCGTCCTCATCCTCACCGCCAAAAGCCAGGAGATTGACAAAGTCGTCGGCCTCGAGCTCGGCGCGGACGACTACATCACCAAACCCTTCGGCGTAAAGGAACTCATCGCCCGCGTCGGCGCCGCCCTGCGCCGCGCCCACGTCGGCGGCGAAGGCGCGCCCGAACCCCTGCCCGAGGAATTTCAATTCGGCAGCGCCACCATCCGCCCGAAAAAGTTTGAAGCCCAGCGTAACAAGGAAACCTTCACGCTCACCCCGCGCGAATTAAAACTCATCGAACTTTTCCTGCACAAGCCTAACGAAGCCCTCTCGCGCCAATACCTCCTCGACCAGGCCTGGGGCATTGATTACCTCGGCACAACGCGCACGCTCGACCAGCACATCGCCCAACTCCGCAAAAAAATCGACCCCGACGACGATAAAGACCCCGCCATCGTCACCGTCCACGGCGTCGGCTACCGCTACAAACCAGCGGAGTAGGAGAGCAAAGGATCCAGAGCGGTGAGCAAAAAGAAAAAATCCATGGCCGCTCTCCGCAAAATTATTTTCTCCGGGCTTGGCTTGTTAGCATTGACCGTCGCTTTATGCGTTGGCTGCGCCAAGCCTCGTATCTCTAACGAAAGAAAAGTTTTCGGCGTACCGCATACCTGGAAATCTGGCCCTCTGACACTGGATGAATTAAAACCTTTTGAGAATGCCGCTGCTTTCAAGCCGGTAAACAAAGTGGCCAAACTTCCGGATGAAATTCTGGCTTTGTGTTTTCATGAAGGAGTTTTAGCAAAAATGGCCGACCCCGGCGGTAAATGGGAGGTCAGTGACGCGATTACAGATGAAAGCCTGCCCAATCACCGGTTGATTTGGTCCGCAACCGACGGAACCCACTACGTCGTGTATTATGAATTGGGCGGCATCGGTCACTCCTTTCACATTGTTCTCGCGACTTTAGAACCAGGCAAAACCAACCCAGCCCTTGACTGGCACGCCGCCGCACCGGAAAATCTCGTAAATTATGGCGACTTTCTTGCTGCGCTTAAAGCCGGGAAGCTTGATAACTCACTGGATTTCGGACGCTAAATTATCTCCCACCGCTAAAAAACCAAAGCCGACCTCACTTCGAAACATCAACCCCCGTCGGAACCCGCGGGTCGGTCACTTTGCTCCAAGCCTCGGTTGAAAATAAATTCTCAAAAGTGTCCGCGCCAATTTTAATATAAACCCGGTCGTAGTCCCGGTCGTCCGCCGGAATATAATAAGTTGCGGTTTGCCCGTCGAACTTTGGGTCGGGCAGGGGAAAATCCTTCGTCAAAATCGTTTTGCCGACCACGGTAATCGTGTGCGTCTTTAAATCGAGGCTCTTGGGATATTGGAGATAATTAACCAAATAGGAAAAATGCAACGGCGGTAAATCTTTGGGAAAAGTAATCCTCAGCGCCGTGCCCTCAAAGGGGCTCACTTCCATTGGGAAATCCTGCCCCCAACTGCCCCGATACATTCCCTTAAAGTCATCTAATATCCGCGCCAGCTCGGCGTCGGTCCAGCCTCGCACGATAATTTCCTTCCCATTATCGGGCTGCGGCGTAAAAACCTTTTCGTCCGTGGTCTGACCTCCCTTGGCGCAGGCCGCCAGTATCCCCATGACGGCGGAAATAATTAAAATGCCAACGATAGTGGTGACCATGGCCAACCTCCTCGGATTAAATTTCATGATTTTTTCTGATCCGATTTTTGCCCTCAACGTCATCACTTTATTGGATTTGGCACAAGCCAACTTAGTGTCCGCTCCTATTTTCTCTCCCTCTCATTCTATCACCCTATCGCTCTATTTCCCTCCCCCCTCTCACTCTGTCACCCTACCATTCTATCACCCTATCGCTCTATTTCCCTCTCGTGGTAGGTATACACCCCCTTTGCGGCCTTTCCCAAACGGTTTATAGTGTTCGGATGATGACCCTCAAAAATCGTCGTGCGCTCTCCCTTTCGGCAGTTGCCTGCCTCCTCGTCGTCGGCTGCGTCATGCCGCCGTACGACACCACGCCCATCCACCAAGCCACTATCGTCCATGTGGACGGCAAAGACCAAATCGCCGTGGATGCCCGCGCCGGTTGGGTCAAGACGGGCCTGACCGTCCGCTCCGGTGAAAAAATCCACTTTTCCGCCAACGGCTCCTGGGGCGAGTCCCCGGGCGAAAATCGCACCGCCGACGGCGGCCAGGCTGGCCTCTTTGGTTCCGGCTATTGGGGCGTCGAGCGCCCGTTGGGTTATGCGCCCTGGGGTGCATTGGTCGGTCGCGTCGGCAGCAATGTCTTTTTAATCGGCGCGGATAACGTCGTCACCATTCCTCAGGACGGCGAACTGATGCTCGGCATCAACGACGGCCAGGGCCAATTCCTGAACGACAATCACGGCTACGTCACCGTCACGATCTCTCCGCAGTAGGTTTTGTTGAGGCAGTCATAATCCCCGCGTGGCTTCTGTGAGCTTGCCCGAAACGCAATCAATGCGTATGTTATGCGCATGAGCGAACTCGTTTTCGAAGTTACCCAGGAAGCGGACGGCGGCTACACCGCCGAAGCCCTCGGCGAAAGCATTTTCACCGAAGCCGACACCTGGGAGCAACTGCGCGCCAATGTTAAGGAAGCCGTAGTCGCGTTCTATTTCGATAAAACTACTCCGGCACCACTGCGCATAAATCGCCCTGCATCAGTTAACGATTTTATTTAAAATGCAAAGTTTGATTACTTGCTCATAGGCATTAGATAGTTTGGTCACTAATTTTCTTTGTTCACCTTTTCGCAGAGCGCGGGTTCGTGCTTGTGTTTTTTCATCGTATGGATGCGAACTGGGCAATTTATTTCGTCGTGTATTTGCTGCAGAAAATGCTGATGCGATATCAGGATGTGAACGTGAAAATATCTGTGCTGAATCAATTAAATTGCCATATTTAACGAGCCTGCCATCCCGCCCAACAGTCTTACACGCTCCGGGAAGCATTAAGCGATTTAGATGCGTTTGTAGTGCAAGAAATAAGGCGTTATTGAATGAATTTTGATAATTTAGCCATTCGGATTTACCCATATCGTAAAGCGCCTCCGCTCGCTTCAATTGCTGAACTGCATGACCATATTTGGCTCCAAAAAAAGCGCGCCAAACTTGATCGGCACCGCAAGAATAGCGTTTATGCAATTGCTCAGCAATTGGGTCGGCTGTGAGGGCTGGACGAGGAGAAATACCAAGTGCTGCCAGTACATGTTGTACTTGCGATGGCATTTGGCTTGTTGCAACACCAATGCTTGAAAGCGGAATCGCCTCATTTGCAAGACGTGAAACATATGCGAGACCCGCCTCGACTGATTGATTCTGGAAAAAAGATTTGGCACGCGGGCTCAATAATGTTGTCTCCGGCACTGTATTTATCGAAAGAGCCTGAACAAAACCTGGTTGCCCAAAAACGAAACGGGAATATTGGCCTAGCCCCAATTCTTCGCATTTACATAGAAAAACTACAGCGCCCCATTTCGCCGAAACACCAGAACTCTTATCTTTTGCGATCCCAACAGCTAATTGCACAAGCGGGCTTGCTTCCGATCGCGTAACTCGGCTTGAGAGAAAATGAAGTAATTCACCTTTAACATAATCAAACGGGCTAGATAAGGCATATTGCGAACAAATTTTATTCAATCGTTTGCTACGTCTAAAAAATCGCAAATAATAGATAAGAGCGTCAATATGCTCTGGGCTTTTAGGCAATAGTTTGATAACTAAATTTCGGATTTTGGTAGATGCAGGCGCTCTGTAGAGGACGTACCTTGCCCGTGTTTTGGCAGCTATTCGCCTTGGGCGGCCCTGTAGAGATTCGGAAAATATCTTCTCCGCCTCAGTCCGATCCAGATCTGAGGTTGTGCTAGCAACATCATCATCTGGATCACCAAGGCTAGGCAATGACCCTAAGGCTTCCTTAACGGATTTTGTTTGTAAGATTTCAAATTTTTGACCCTGTGGAATAAGGCCGCGATCTCGACAAAGAATTTCGAGTTGGCGCACACTACGTAGTACGTCCACTTCGGTTTTTCCGAACAAACGAATATCATCAACGTAGCGAACATAATGAAAGTGGCGCCCCATTATCTCATCAATTGGGAGCAAAAAGGCTTCTGCGAAAAAATCCGAACTGAGAGGCCCCTGAGGTATGCCGTGCTGCAATGGCCACGCGCCTCGAGGATTGGCCCATATTTCAAACCAAGATCTTACGGTATTCCAATTAACAGATTGTCGAATTCCACGAAATGCAGTTCGGAAAAGGAGATCGTGTGAAATCGTGTCGTAAAAAGCGGCTAAATCGAATTGCGCAACCCACCGAAATCCAGTCTGGTGAAGGTTTTTGATGCGCTCTAAGTATTGACGGTATCCTTTCTGCCAATCTTTTAGAAAAAATATGCTGCCCGCAGGACTTGTAAGCTGATTGCTAAAGACAACGCGTCCGACTAGAGGCGCACGTTTAACCCGCGTCTTTTCAGCCACAATATTCGCGACCGCCTGATATACGATTTGGTCTTCTACATGTAGAAGGGAAATCCCTCTTTGAAGACCCGACTTCTTTGGGATAAAAATTCGCTCAGGTGGTTTTGCAATATAACTATTACCTGACAATCTTACATGTAGGTCATTTAGGTTCTCTTCGACGGCCAGTTCGTAAATGTGAAAAGTCCCACGGGAAAAGCGTTTATAAGCATGATTTCTAGCGGTAGTTATTCGACGCCAAGCCAGTTCAAGATTTTCTTTTGAAATGAGTGTTTTGAAATCAGCGTCATTCATGGATTAAAATCGCATTGAACGATAATGTGTCGATTTACGCAATATAACAGTATGTTGAGGCATAATATTTTTGTACCAATTTATTGCGTCGTGTTTACCAAGCCCCAGCTTACATTCTCATCTACTTGAGGATTGAGCGTTGTACGCTAAACGTTGATGTTACCTCCGTGCCCCCCTCCTGGTCCAGCCCCCATCACCGCCCGCTTCCGCAGCCCGGCCCGCGCACGCTCATCATGGGCGTGCTCAACGTCACGCCCGATTCCTTTTCCGACGGCGGCGATCTCCCCACCACCTCCGCCGTCGTCGCCCGCGCGCGTACCATGCTCGCCGAAGGTGCGGACATTCTCGACCTCGGCGGCGAATCCACCCGCCCCGATGCCCAGCTCATCTCTGCATCGGAAGAACTCGCCCGCGTCCTCCCCGCCCTCGCCGCTTTGCGCACCGCCTTTCCCGCCGCGCCCATTTCCATCGACACTTACAAACCCGAAGTCGCCGCCGCCGCCATCGCCGCCGGGGCCGACCTCGTCAATGACATCTGGGGCTGCACGCATGGCCTCACTTCCGCCGAACGCCACGACTGGAAACCCGCCAAGCTCCATCAATCCCCGATGGCGCAAACCGTCGCAAAATTGAAGTGTCCGATTATTTTAATGCACAATCGGCCCGATAAAAACTACGCCGACTTTTGGGAGGATTTCCTGCGCGACATGGCCCTCAGCCTCATGCTCGCCCAATGGGCCGGCATCCCCCGCGAACAAATCTGGCTCGACCCGGGCTTCGGTTTTGCCAAAGACCCCGCGCACAATCTCGAAGTTTTAAAAAACCTCCGCTACCTCGTGCATTTGCAATTTCCCGTCCTCCTCGGCACCTCGCGCAAATCCACCCTTGGCAAAGTTCTGCACAACGCCCCCGCGAACCAACGCCTCGAAGGCACCGCCGCCACCACCGTCTGGGGCATCCAGCAAGGCTGCTCCATGGTCCGCCTCCACGACATCGCCGCCCTGAAAAAATTCCTCACCATGGCCGACGCCATCAAAGCCGGGCTGGATTGGAAAGGCTGAAGATTGCTTCAGCGATTATTGCTCTATTGCTAAATTGTTAAAAACCGCTCCACCACCTTCAACAATTCAACAATTCAACAATTCAACAATTCAACAATTCAACAATTCCGCATTCAGCACCCGGAAATCAGAATTTTTTGTGCTTCATCCTTCCTCCTTCCTCCCTCATCCTTGCAGCCCCTCATGCCCGCCGACTCCCTCCTCCTCTCCCGTCTGCGCTTCCACGCGCACCACGGCATGCTCCCTGCGGAATCCGCCCACGGCCAGATTTTCGAAGTCTCCGTCCGTCTTGAATTTCCCCTCGCCCCCGCCGGCACGAGCGACGACCTCGCCAAAACCGTGGACTACCAGGATGTTTACGTCTCTGTCGGCAAAATCCTCCAAGGCCCGCGCGTCAAACTCGTCGAAACTCTTGCCGAACAAGTCGCCGCTGAATTACTTGCCTCTTACAAAATCGTCGAAGCCGTCGAAGTCGAAATCATGAAAGCCGCCCCTCCCGTCGGCTTTGCCTGCGGCGGACTCGGCGTGAAGATCCGGCGACAACGGAACTAGCTGTTATGGAACCACGCCTGATTTCGGTCTTCCGAATTGTTAAATTGCTCTATTGCTAAATTGTTAAAAAAACCCTTCGCCACCCTCAACAATTCAACAATTCAACAATTCAACAATTCAACAATCGAACAATCGAACCATCGAACCATCGAACTATAGATTTCCTCCATGCCCGCCCCCTCCCCCGCCACCGTCCGCCAGTGCTTCGTCGGCATCGGCGCCAACCTCGGCGACCGCTGGGCCACCATGGACACCGCGCTTCTCGTCCTCGCCAAAACTCCCGGCATCACCGCCCTCGAACGCTCCGTCGTTTTCGAAACTCTTCCCGTCGGCATTACCGACCAACCGCTTTTTCTCAATCTAGTCGTCGGTCTAGAAACGACTTTGTTTCCCGAGGAATTGATGTCCGTCCTCCTCGCGCTCGAACTCTCCGCCGGCCGCGACCGCGCCAAAGAACAACGCTGGGGCCCGCGCACGCTCGACCTCGACCTCCTCCTCTTCGAAAACGAAGCCCGCCCCGGCCCCGACCTCATTCTTCCCCACCCGCGCCTCTGGGACCGTTCCTTCGTCCTCGTACCGCTCGCCGAATTGCTTCACCACTCCCTCCGCTTCCATCGCCCCATTTGGCAAGACTTGCACAACCGCCTCGACCACACCTCCGTTTCCCGCATCGGACTCCAGCTCTGGGCACCTTCCCCAAGCTAAATATAGGGAACATCACCCCACAGTCCTTGTAAGTAGGGAGCTTGTCAGTTAGATTGACCTTTCCGATCGAATGAAGAACCGCCTGCCCATCTGTTGGCTTTTAAGTGTTAGCTTGGCCCTGCTTTTTTCCGGCTGCGCCACCTATACCGACAAAACCAAAAACCTCCGTGCCAACTGGCAGATGGGCAACTATCAAGGCGCCTCGCAAATCGCCGCCGACGCCGCCTCCAAAAGCTCCTCGACCGATGTCGTCCTCTGGGACCTCGAAGCCGGCGCCACCGCCCGCGCCTCCGGCAATACTGACGCCAGCATGGCTTCGCTCAACGCAGCCGACAAACTTTTCGACTATTGGGACACCCAGCCCGACATCTCCATCTCGCGCGAAACGGCCTCCCTCCTCGTCAATCCGACCGTGCTCCCTTACCGCGGCGAGGACCACGACCGCATCATGGAGAGCACCTATCAGGCGCTCAATTATCTCCAACTCGGCAAATATAATGAAGCCCGCGTCGAGCTGACCCGCGCGCTCGAGCGCCAGCGCACCGCCCTGCAAAATAACGCCGCCCGCATTGAAAAAGCCCAGCAGGCCGCCGCCGAATCCGCGCAAGATGGCGGTTACAATGCCCAGCGCGCCCAGCAAGACCCGCACTTCCAGCAGCAACTCCAGCAAATCACCGGCCCGCTCGCTGGTATGCACTTTTACAGCAACTACGTTAATCCTTTTACCACTTATCTCCAAGGCGTTTGCCTTTTGGCCAATCCCCAATCCGCTGCCGATTTGGAAAGCGCCCGCGTGGATTTCGAACGCGTCCGCGCCATGATTGGCCCCAATCCCGCCATTGATGCCGATGACGACCTCGCCACCAAAACCAGCAACGGCGCCGCCTGGACTCCGCAAACCTGGGTCATTTTCGAAACGGGCACCGCTCCCGACAAAGAAGAAGTGCGGATAGACATTCCCGTCTTCCTCGTCTCGCGCGATGTCCCCTACTTCGGCGCCGCTTTCCCCAGGCTTCGCTTCAATGGCCTATTTGACTCGGCGTTAGTCGCCCAAGCCGCCGGCGGCGTTCCCCTGCGCACCACCCTCGTTTGCGACATGGATGCCGTCATCGGTCTCGAATTTCGGAACGAAATGCCCGATCTCGTTGTCAAAACCCTGATCTCCTCCGGCGCCAAAGCCGCCGCGGCCTTCGGCCTCCACGAAGCCGCCCGCGCCGCCGACAAACACAATGACCTGCTCAATGCTCTCACCCAAGTCACCGGCTTGGCCTATGAATACGCCACCAATCGCGCCGACTTGCGCACCTGGGTCACGCTTCCCAAGCAATTCCAGTTTTGCCGCCTGCCCACCCCCGCCGACCGCAAGCTCTACCTCGCCCGCGATGGCTCCCGCGAATCGGTGGAGGTTGACCTCCCCCCCGGCCCTGCTACCATGGTATATGTCAAAAGTTCCACGGCCGGCGGCCACCTCGCCATCACCACTTTCCCCCTCCGCTAAACCGATGAATAAATTTACCTCCTTCTTCTGCGCTGCCGCGCTCGCCTTCACCATCGTGGGCTGCGCCACCGTCAATACCATCGAGCCCGCCGACCAGCGCACGCACCCCAATCTCGTTCCCGACAAGCGCATCATCACGAACAGCCACCTCAACAGCATCGCCTACGCCTCCCAAGTTACTGAATCCAAAGTTGGCGACCTCCTCCACGTCCAAGTCATGCTGCAAAACATGACTGTCGCCGCGCGCAATGTGGACTACCGCTTCCAATGGTACGACAACGTGGGCATGGCCGTCGGTACTCCCGTCGAGCACACCGCCTTCCTCGAAGGCGGCCAGACCATCCCCGTTGGCGAAACCGCCACCTCCCCCGCCGCCGTCACCTGGCAGCTCACCCTCGCCGAAAGTGTCGAGCAAACTCCCGGATTGAACAACAATCCCCCGATGCACCCCATCAAGTAACCTTTCCCTCGCATAACTTATTTTTCCCATGAACAAACTCCTCGCGTTGGCTGCTTCCCTCGGTCTTTTCACGCTCGCCGGTTGCGGTTCCGCCCCGCCCTCCGGTGGCACCCAGTACATTGACCCCAACGGCCAGCACGGCATCGTGAACGTGGGCAAAATCAATTACCAGGACTTCGACTCCGCTGCCAGTAGCCTCGTCCAGTCCCTGATCAACAGTAACGCCATCCAGCCCAAGCGCCCGGGCAAGCCTTCCCTCCTCTCCATTTCCCGAATCATCAACGAGACCGATCAGCAGTTCGACACCGATGCCCTCGTCAGCAACATCCGCATCCAGCTGCTCCAAACGGGTAAAATCCAGACCATCACCACCTTCGGCCTCGGCGATGTGCAGGACCCCCTCGCCAAGCAGGTCGCGGATAAAAACGCCTTCGTCTCCAATTCCGCTTCCGGCACGCCCGTTCCCGATTACACCCTCACCGGCAAAATCCTGATGGACAAAACTTCCGCGGGCGACGTCAAGCAAAGCGCCTACATCTTCTACATGACCCTCACCGATGTCAGCACCGGTACCGGCGTGTGGGAAGGCAAGGCCCCCATCGTCAAGCAGGGCAAGCAGTCTTCCATCGGGTTCTAAATTTGTTTCGTCTCACCGCGTATCTTTAGTGTAAGTTTGGGTGTGGCGTCTTCGTATAACATCGTCCTCCTGGGCTCTGGTCGCGGTAGCAATGCCGAGGCCGTCCTCGAGGCCCAGCGCGCCGGTAAACTCGGTCGCGCCCGTGTCGTCGGCATTCTCTGCGACCAGCCGAATGCCCGCATGCTCGAGCTCGGCCCGCGCTTCGGCGTTCCCGCCTTGTATATTGATCCCGCGCCATTTAAGACGAAGCTCGAAGGCCCCGCCGAACAAAAGTACATTGACCAAATCCGCGCGTGGTCAGCCGACCTCGTCGTACTCGCCGGTTTTATGCGCGTCATCAAAGCTGGTTTTCTCAACGCCTTCGCTGGTCACATCATCAATCTCCACCCCAGCCTGCTCCCCGCCTTTCCCGGCCTCGATGGCATCAAGCAGGCCTTCGACGCCCGCGTCCCCGTCACCGGCTGCACCGTACATGAGGTGAATGCCCACATAGACGCCGGCCGCATTTTAAGGCAAACTGAGGTGCGCATCATGCCCACCGACACCCTCGATTCTCTCGCCGCCAAAGTCCACGCCGCGGAACATGCGCTGTTGCCCGCAGTCATTGCGGAACTGAGTCAGCAAATGTAAACCCCCTTTGCCATGATCGAACTTCGCGTCCCCATCAGCCCGACTCTCGTGGACCCGCTCGAAGAGTGGTTCAACGAGCTGCAGCGTTGCTCCTGGGGTCTCACTACCGACCCCACTGCGAGTAAGTTCGAACTCTTTGGCTATTTCGACGACGAGGCCACCGCCCACGAAGCCTGGAAAAGCCTCCACGCCGCTTTCCCCGCCCTGCCCAAAAAACCGGCGCAAACTTCCCTCGACGACCGCAACTGGAAGGAAGCCTACAAAGCCCACCTGCGCCCTTGGTCCACCGGCGAGCTGCATTGGGTTCCCGTCTGGCTCAAGGATGTTTACCCGATTCCCGCTGGTCACACGCGCCTGCTCTTCGACGCTGGCATGGCCTTTGGCACGGGCGACCACCCGACCACCCGCCTCATGGCCCAGCGCCTGCTCGATTTCCGCGCCGTCCTCGGCCCGCAGGATTTCGCCACCGCCAAAATTATCGACGCCGGTTGCGGCTCCGGCATCCTCGCGCTTTCCGCCGCCCTCCTCGGCGCCAAAAATGTTTTTGCCTTCGACCGCGATCCCGAGTCCATCGTCGTCTCCCGTGAAAATCTGGTCTTCAACGGCCTCCCGGAAAACGCCGTCGCGCTCGACAACGCCGGTCTCGAAGCCGCGCTCAAAGGCCGCACTGCCGACCTCATCCTCGCGAACATCCAGGCCGACGTCCTCAGCATCCACGCCGACGACCTCGCCAAAGCCACCGCCCCCGGCGGCACCCTCGCGATGAGCGGTATTCTCGCCGCCGAAGTCAATGACGTCCGTGCCGCCTTCGAGCCCAACCTCGCCCACATTTGGAAATACGACGTGCCCGACGAATTGGAGTTTTTTGGCAGCTCCCGCGTCATGGGCGATTGGTGTGACCTCGTGTTCGAACGTCCGATCCGATGAAACGTCCGCCGCCATTATCTGCTGCGAAGTTTTACGCCATTCTCGACACCGGTTACGCCCCGGCTGAACGCTTTGTCGAGCTCGCCCAGGCCGTCCTCGCTGGCGGTGCCGATATCGTCCAAGTCCGCGCCAAAAATTCCACGACCGCCCAGCGCATTAAACTTTTGCAAGCCGTCGCCCCGCTCTGCGCCGCCGCCAATGTCCCGCTCATTTGCAATGATGACCTTACCGCCGCTCTCGCCGTGGAAAATGTCGGCTTGCACATCGGCCAGGACGATCTGCCCGCGCGCGATGCCCGCCTCGCCCTTGGCCCGGACCGTCTCCTCGGCCTCTCGACTCATTCCTTCGCCCAAGCGCAAAATGCTTTGGCTTTGGGCGACGTACTTTCCTATTTCGCCGTCGGCCCCGTTTTTAAAACCGGCACCAAGCCGGATTACGTTCCCGTCGGCCTCGAGCTCGTCAAGCGTGTCGCTGCGCTAAACCCTTCTCTGCCGTGGTTTTGCATCGGCGGCATCCATCAAACCAACGCCGCCCAGGTCCGTTCTGCCGGTGCCCGTGCCATCGTCGCCGTCTCTGAGGTTATTCGCGCCAGCAACCCGGCTAATGTCGTAAAAGCCCTTCGCCAGACCATGGAATGACGGTTGAACGCCGCGCCGGGAGTCTCTAGTCTCCTGCCATCATGTCCGCCATGGCCGTGCCCTCGCCCACTGTCCCCCTGCCCGATTCGCCGCTGGTCACCCACCGCCGCCGCGAGCTCACCTTCGCGCGCAAGCTCGGCATCGGCACCGGTATTTTTCTCATCATCTGGGGCCCGTTTAGCTTGATGCGCTGGTCCGGCGTCGGCCCCTTCTGGTCGCGGCTCGAATCCGTCTTCGACATTTTCTACGGCCTCCTCCTCGTCCTGCCCTACGCCCGTATCCAGTCCGAGCGCCTCTTCCGCAAGTTCATGATCACGCTGCTCGTCTCCTCCATCCTCTTTATCTTCGTCCTCGTGTTCGACGTCCTCTACGTCGCCAACCTCTACGTCGAAAACACCGAGCCCAACGCCGCCCCCGCCACGGCGGAACATTCCCTCTACGTCTACGACGACGACACCGGCCCCAAGCTCCCCCTCCCCGTCCTCAATTGCGCCCTCGTTTTTCTGACCCTCATGCAAGTCCCCGTCGTCTTCTTCTCCCGCTATCCCGAGAAAATGGACTAGGTATCTAACTCCTTAAAATAAGGAGCCCATTACCGTGATTTGGTCGCCATCTTGCAGCGGGAAATCTGGCCCGGTTCCGCGCACGGCTGCTGCTGCGTTTATCCCT
>Ga0206943_1216_pt1 | contig 13381 bp, 13 predicted proteins | sample Alteio_BWOrgHeat_7_FD_153243 | JGI IMG/M metagenome (GOLD analysis project Ga0206943, IMG submission 153243) | Enriched cells from forest soil in Barre Woods Harvard Forest LTER site, Petersham, Massachusetts, United States -... | ecosystem: Environmental > Terrestrial > Soil > Temperate forest > O... | reverse complement strand
CAGACGGTTGCGAAGCAGGGTGTTCATGCCGGCACCCTCCGTCCCAGGCGGCTCAACCAGCGACGCGTGGTTTCCGATTGCATCAGGCAGACAACGATAATGAGCACCGCTTTGGGTACTGGCGCCACTTCCGGTCGAACTCCGACAAAATACATGGTGATCGTCAGTGTCTTTAACATGAGCGCGGCTAAAAATGTACCAAGGAAATTAAACCTGCCGCCGTTCAAGGCCGTCCCACCCACGACTACAGCAAAAATGGCATCGAGCTCCATGTACTGGCCATCGTTCATCGGATCCGAATTGCCAATGCTGGAAGTCGCCAGGATCCCGGCCACCGCCGCGCACAAGCCGCAAACGATGTAAACCAGACATTTGATCCGCGCCGTTGCCAAACCCGCAAAACGACTGGCCGTTTCGTTATCGCCTGCGGCCTCAATGAATAAACCTGTCGCGCTGCGCCGCAGCCAGAGCCATACAACCAAATAGAGCACGACCACCACTAACGGAGCCACCGGCAGCCCAAAAATAAATCCACTGCCAAAGTAATTATAGGAGTCCTGCTTGATCAGCACTTGGTTGCCATCGGTAATCAACGGAGCAATCCCGCGCCCGGCGACCATGAGTATCAGCGTGGCAACTATGGGCTGGATACGCAGCCAGGAAACCAGCACGCCGTTAATTAATCCGCACAATGCGCCTACCCCGAGGCTGACTGCGAGCACAAGTGGCAATGAAGTCGTTCCGTGCGCCATCATTGTCGCCGCCGCCGCGCCCACAATGGCCATGACTGAGCCTACCGACAAATCAATCCCGCCTGTGGCGATCACGAGAGTCATTCCCAGCGAGAGAATCAGTCCCGGCGAGCCATTCTTGAGAATATCAATGAGCGTGCCGACGTAATGGCCGTCTCTCTCGGTGATGCTGAAAAAGTTTTTGCTGTAGACTAGATTGACCAAACCGAGCAGTACCAAGCCCGCCAGCGGCCAGACCGCCGGCGATTTGCGCCAAGACCATGAGGCGGATTTACTCAAGGGATTTGGCCGCTCCAGCCATTTCGTGTAAAAGACGGTGCAGGTCAATTTCCGCGCCATTCATATCCGCGACCTTCCGACGTTCGCGCAATACGGAGATACGCGTGCTATTGCGCACAACTTCCTCAATCTCCGAGGAAATAAACAAAACCGCCATGCCTTCGCCGCGCAATTTGGCAATCAGCTGCTCGATTTCCGCCTTGGCGCCGATGTCTATGCCGCGCGTCGGCTCGTCGAGAATGATGAGTTCGGGCTGGGTGGCGAGCCAGCGGGCCAGGAGCGCCTTCTGCTGGTTGCCGCCGGAAAGATTTTTAATCGGCGTTTCCGCACTGGCGGTTTTGATGCGCAGGGCCTGGATGTAATGATCAGCCAGCTTGTCCTGCTCCACCCGGGAAATCGTGCGCCACGCGCCGCGTTTGGCCTGCAGGGCAAAGATGATGTTCTCCCGCACCGAGAGGTTGGGCAAAATTCCCTCGACCTTGCGGTCTTCCGAGCAAAAAGCCAGACCCAGTTTTACAGCATCGCGCGGTGAAGCGATTTTTTGAGTTTGGCCGTGAATTTTAATTTCCCCCGAATCCGCGTGATCTATGCCAAAGAGCAAACGCGCCGTTTCCGTGCGGCCTGAGCCGAGCAAACCAGCCAAGCCTGTCACTTCACCCTTGCGCATCGTCAAATCCAGCGGATGAACTGCTCCACGCCGCCCCAACTGGCGAACTTCCAGTAGCGGAGCCGACGATTCTCCCGCACTGCCTGCACCGGTGAAATCCTTATTCCCCGCCGTGTGGCCTTCTTCATCTTTCACTTCACGTCCGAGCATTTTGCTCACGAGCTGGAGTCGGCCTAATTCGGCCGTGGGATATTCTCCAACCAGTTCGCCATTGCGCAAAACGGTGATGCGGTCGGTGATTTTGTAAACTTGGTCGAGAAAGTGCGTGACAAAAACAATGCCCATGCCCTGTGCGCGCAACTGCCGCATGATTTTAAACAGTTCTTCGACTTCTTTTTCGTCGAGGCTCGCCGTCGGCTCATCGAGGATCAATAACTTCGCCTGTAAATCGAGCGCACGGGCAATGGCCACCATTTGCTGGATCGCCAGCGGCAGTGAGCCCAGCTCGGCATCCACATCGCAATCAACTTCCAGCCGGGCCAGTGCCTCTCGCGCATGTCGGCGGAGCGCTCGCCAGTTCAGGAAGCCACCCCACCCTGGCTGGCGACCCAAGCCAATGTTCTCCGCCACGGAAAGGGAGGAAATTAAATTCACCTCCTGGTAAACCGTGCTGATACCCGCGCCCTCCGCCTCTTTGGGCGAAGTTGGACCAATCCTTTGTCCATTCAAGGCAATCTCGCCGGAGTCCGGGACGTAAACACCGGTGAGAACCTTGATCAGCGTGGATTTGCCGGCGCCGTTTTCACCCAGCAACGCATGGATTTCTCCGGCCCGAACCGTGAAATCAACGCCCGCCAACGCGGTCACGCCGGTGAACTTCTTGCCGATGCCGCGCATGGCGAGCAACGGCGGTGCAGTCAACTCCACGACGGCCATTAGCTGGTTGGCTTAATACGAACGCGGGGCCTTGAGCACTTCCGCGGCGTTGGTTTGGTCAAAAACCTGGTCGTTGTTGTAAGTAATGGCCGGGATGGACTGCTTGGCGAGTACCTTTTCGACCGCATCAAACACCAGCGGGCCGGTCATCGGATTGCACTCCACCACCACATTGATTTTGCCGTCCACGATGTCTTGAATGGCCTTTTTTTCGCCATCAACAGAGACAATCATCACATCTTTGCCAGGTTTCATGCCCGCTTCTTCAAGGGCTTGAATGGCCCCCAAGGCCATGTCGTCATTGTGGGCATATAGAATGTCCCAGTCCTTGCCGTGCTTCTTGATGAACGCTTCCATGACTTGCTTGCCCTCATCGATGTGAAAGTGGCCCGTCTGCGAGTCAATGATGGTCAGAGCCGGCGTAGCGGCAATGCCTTCGGCAAAAGCTTTCTTGCGGTCTTCGGCGGCGGCGGAGCCCGGCTCACCGGAAATTTCCAGAATGCGGCCCTTGCCACCCGTGGCCTTGACGAGCCACGCTGCAGCCATGTGACCCTGCTTCATAAAGTCGGACCCAATAAAGCCGGCGTACAGCGACTTGTCGGCACTCAAAGAGCGGTCCTCAATGATCACCGGGATGTTGGCATCCTTGGCTTCTTTGAGAACCTGATCCCAGCCATCTGATTGGACTGGAGCAATGACAATCGCATCCACTTTTTGGGTGATAAAATTGCGCACGGAGGCGATCTCTTTGTCGAGCGCTTCATCTGCAAAAGTGATCTTCAGATTAATTCCACGTTTGGCGGCTTCGGACTTGATGGATTCCGTATTCGCGCCGCGCCAGCCGCTTTCCGCACCCGTTTGGGCAAACCCGACCGTAATGGTCTTCTTACCGGAATCAGCCGGAGCCGAAGACGAGGCGGCGGGTGCCTGGTCGGACTTGGAGCAGGCAGCCAGAAACGCCAGGCCACCAGCAGCGAGACCAAGCGTGGAACGAACGAGGAAGGAGGTACGCAGTTTCATAAGGGTAATAAGAGCTTAACAGTGGAGAGGGTTTTGCGGCTTAACGCAAGTCCAAGAGGAACAGGGTCTTGCTGCGGAGGTCCGACGTCGAACTAGCAACTCAGTCCGCTGATAATTAACTCTTTGCATACGCTTGAAAAGCCAAAAGCCACCCAATGCCCGCTCGACATCGTTAGGACGGCAGGATACCAAAAGAGCTGAGAGTCCACTTTTCCAAAATCTGTTTAATGCCCCCTCCCAAACTCACGCGTGCTTCCGCTACCTATGTCTGTATCGGCGGTTTTATCGCAATCGGGAGTGTGGCGTCAATTGCGGCACTCACCGGCGCTACCTTCATCTTTCCCTCGCTCGGGGCGACGGCCTTTCTCCAGCTTTATGTGCCACTTGCCCCCGTCGCCAGTCCGCGCAATACCATCTGTGGGCACGGCCTAAGCATTGTCGCCGGGGCTGTCGCCTTGCTCGTCACCGGACTGTGGAATGCTCCCCACGCCCTGGCGAATGCCATGTCGTGGCAACAAGTGCTCGCGGCGGCGTTGGCCATGGCGCTCTCGGGCGGATTGATGTGTAAATTTAATCTCGGCCATCCTCCTGCGGCGGCCACGGCGCTGATTGTCGCTCTCGGCCTGGTCCATACAATTGACCATTTGCTGATTCTTGAAGCCGCCGTTGTTTTACTCACGGCCGTCGCCTACATCACCAATCACATCGCGGGGGTCAAATTCCCCCTGTGGGCGCCGCCGAAGCCTGGGCATCATTTGACTGCGTAACCCACCGGCAATTCACGCCGCCGTCAAATCGCGCAATTCGTGATTTAACTGGAGAAGTATCCGGTAGAACTGCTCGCTCAGCAGCACCCAGCGTGCCTCGCTCAACGTGTCGTGCTGGTATTCAAGTTGCTCGGAGATTCGGACGAGCGTTGGCAAACCCAGCATCCCCAATGTCCCGCGCAAAGCGTGGGAGATATTCTTCACCATCTGCCGGTCGTCACTGTTGATAGCCTTCAGCAGCATCGGCATTCTTTGGGATAGAGCTTCCCGGCAGATGCGCACGACTTGTTGCTGGAGTGCCGGGTCATGGCCGAATTGCCGGACAATGCCATCGCGCTGAATTAACGGTTCCCGTTTTTTTACCTTCAAGGATTTCAATGCTGCTGTTGGCACGACCGACGCAGCAGGTGGAGCGAATTTTTCCAGGATCTCGGCGAGGCGATCCCGATTCAAGGGCTTGGGCACATAACCGTCCATGCCACACGAACGGCACTCCGCCTCCGTTTGTTTGAGCGCATGGGCCGTCAAGGCGATGATGGGAATATGCCCCCCGCGAACTTTTTCCTCGGCCCGGATGCAACGGGTGGCGGTCGGTCCATCCATGACGGGCATCTGGATGTCCATCAAAATCAAATCATAGCTGCCTTTATGCCATTCTGAAAGCGCTTGCTGGCCATCGTTGACCGTCACCACCAGTTGGCCGAGTTTGTAAAGCATTCCACGTGCGACTTCGCAGTTAATGGGGTTGTCTTCCACCAGCAAGATTCGCAATTTGTGTGCGCTCCAGTCCCGGGCCGCGTAGTTAGCCCCTTGCAAGATTGAAGAAAATGTTTCGCTTTTTGCGGTCGGTGGCCGAACGTCACGCAGCAATGTGTTCGTAGTGGTCATTTCCCCCTACAATAGTGCATTTCTGCGGCACAGCCTATCGGGGGAATCCCGTAAAAACCCGGTAATTATCGGGTAGAGGTGAATTTTGAAACGGATTGCATCTCATTGATTTTCAATATCTAACAATTTGACCAAGCTCCAAACGACCTTATTATTAACAAAGCAACAAACTACTCATTAAACGCGGAAAAACCTGGTAGGGGCCGGGCTAATCGCTCTCCCAAAGCGACTGCAGCCAGCGCGATGATCAACGAAACAGCGATTAGTTGCAGCGCCGCGTTATTGTCGCCCAACAGAACATCGGTATAGATGGCCAAGGGAATCGTAGTCGTACGGCCCGGAATATTTCCCGCGACGACAATCGTTGCGCCAAATTCGCCCAAGGCTCGCGCGAAGCCCAGCACGATGCCTCCCAATACGCCGCGCCGGGCCAATGGCAACGTGATTTGCCAAAAAACTTTCCATGGCGAAGCACCCAGTGAACGCGCGGCATCTTCCAAATGGCGATCCACGGATTCAAAACCAACCCGCGCGGTCCGCACAATCAATGGAAACGCCATTACCGCCATCGCGGCAACCACGGCTTTCCAGGTGAAAATAATTTCCAGACCAAACCATTTTTCCCCCAGCGCCCCCAGCCAACCATAGCGACCCAGCAACAACATTAATGCAAAACCCGTCGCCACCGGCGGCAGGACTAGTGGCACAGTCACCAATGTTTCCACGATTGATTTGCCGGGCCATTGCTTGCGCGCCAGCAGCCACGCCACCGCCAGCGCTACGGGCAGCGATATTGCCACCGCGAGCGTCGCCATCACAACCGTGAATAAAATCACATCCTGGCTCATGGCGAAGAATTCCCCATTTGCTGCATGAAAAAATCAGATAGGGAAAGGACGCGAAACGCAAGTCCCCCTGCCCTATTCCGCCAAATGTTTTAAACACTCGCGGATGGCGGGTGCGAGAATGGCCAGGCATTCGCGCACCGCCTTGGGGCTGCCAGGCAGGTTGATGACGAGCGAGCGCCCACGCACCCCGGCCACCGCGCGGGAAAGGATGCTCGTTGGAGCAATGTCAAAGGAACGCGTCCGCATGATTTCACCAAAGCCGGGCAACACTTTTTCCAATATCACCAGAGTGGCCTCAGGAGTGACATCACGGCCCGATGGGCCAGTCCCCCCTGTTGTCACTACGAGCGCGCAACCTTCGTCATCGCAAAGCTGTTTTAACGCCTTAGTTATCTGAGGTTGCTCGTCTGGGACGAGTTTGCGGCTAAATTGAGCTTGTCCGCCAAACAGCGCCGCCAACGCTTCTTCAATCGCCGGGCCACTCAAGTCCTCGTACACGCCCGCGCTGGCGCGATCGCTGATAGTGAGGCGGCCAATTTTTACCAGCGGATTTGTAGATGCGGCCATGATTATTTCTTGGTTTTGCTGAGGAGCCTGATGTGCTCGATGACCATTTTCTTGTCTACACTCTTGAGCATATCGTAGAGCGCCAGCGCCGCAACACTCGCGGCAGTCAAAGCTTCCATCTCCACACCGGTGCGCGCATCCGTGGCCGCTTCAGTCGTAATGGTGATGCTATTCTTCCCCACTTTAAAATCAACTTTCACTTGATTTAACGGCAACGGATGGCACAGCGGAATAAACTCCGCCGTTCGTTTTGCCGCTTGAATTCCTGCGATTCGCGCCACGGCGAGGGCATCACCTTTGGGCAAGGCTTCTTTGCGCAATTGCCGGATGGTCGCCGGCGCACAGCGCAGTCTGGCTTCCGCCACGGCCCGGCGTGATTGCACTGGCTTGGGGGAGACATCCACCATGCGCGCTTTACCTTGGACGTCGAGATGCGAGAAATGGAGCTTCTTCATAATTGAGCCGTATTGGGGACATATAAGAATCGGACCGGTTGGCCAGCAGCTATTTCAGGAGTATTGGCCGGCACAAAAATCAGTGCATTGGCTCCTGCTAGCGCTCCCAGATTACCGGAATTACTCCACGGCAATGGCTCAAGGGAAAGCACCGGGCCGCGATAGAGATAGCGCGCAGGCCAAAGCGTCGGGCGGGAGTTAGCGGCCTTTGCCAGCGGCTGGCTGAGAGCCAGCGTGTGAAACCTTGGCCGGGGCTGGCGCAACGCTTTGGGGCTCATCAATAATTCCAGCGCTTGACGCACAAAAAGTGCAAAACAAACAAAATGTGAAACGGGATTGCCCGGCAAACCAAACGCTACCTTATTTCCGCGGAAACCAACCAGCAAAGGGCGGCCCGGACGAAGATTAACTTTGCGCACCACCAATTCAAAGCCGGCTTCTTCAAGCAGGCGTGCCGTATAGTCGTGCTCTCCCACGCTCGCTCCGCCGGAGATAAGAATGATATCCGCGTTGGCAAAGGGTTCCGTTGCCACGCGGATGGAAGCTTGCGCTGCATCGTCCCCCCAATGCTCCTGGTAAATATTTGCCAGCGGCACTCCCGCATTTTGGAGCAGAGTGGAAATCAAAATCTGGTTGGTGTTGCGAATTTGGCCGGGGCGGGGAACTGTGTCGGGCGGAACAATCTCGTCTCCCGTTGTCGCGTGGGCCACCCGCGGCAGGGCATTGACGAGTGGCCGCGTCATCCCAACTGAGGCGAGAATGGCGAGTTCCGCCGCAGATAACCGGGAACCCGCCGATAAAATTACGTTGCCTAATTGCGCGTCACCACCTTTTACGCGCACATTTTCCCCGGCCAACAGACGATGATCGAGCGAAATAAAGTCTCCTTCGACGCGCACATTTTCCTGCATGACCACCGCCAGTCCTGGCGCAGGAACTGAGGCACCGGTAAATATGCGTAGCGCCTCGCCCGGGCCGGGTGCGCGGGCAGCTATCTCGCCGGCTTTGACCACGCCTATGACGCGGTATTTGGCCGGAACCTGGCCTGGTATAATGGCGTAGCCATCCACTGCGGAGCGGTCAAAGGGCGGTTGATCCGCATCGGCTTTGACATGTTCACGCAAAATGCGGTGGCGGGCACCGTCCAATGGAACCCTCTCCTCCCCCAGCGTGCCAACGCGTTCTGCCAGCAGTTTCCAAACTCCCGTCATTGAATCCAGCGCAGGAGGGATAACTTCCAACTTCGGCGGCAAATCAATTTCTGCTTCAATCTTCCAAATGGGCACATTGGACTTCAACCGGTCGAGCAACTCGGCAATGGCGGCAAAGGCTTCTTTGCGATGCGGCGCGGCAATGGCGATGTAAACGGATGACTCGCCCACGGGCACCAAACCTTCCCGGTGCCAGAATCGCGCGGCCAACAAACCATATTTTTTGCCAAGCTCCTCCACGTGTTGGGCCAGGACTTTTTTCGCCATGCGATGGTAAATCTCGTAACGTAGCGCCGGAATCTTTTCGCCTTTTTCCATTTCACGAACGGTCCCGGTGAATTCAGCCCAAGCCCCTGCTTTGCCCTGGGCGCCCGGCTCCAAACCGATGGAACCGGCGTCGGGAGAAGGCAGTGCACCCTCGAAAAATTTTATCTCGATCCGCATAGGATATCCTCAACCGCCAGAGACGGGCGGGAGGAGCGCAACTTCGTCGCCATCGGCAAATTGTTCGTCCTTGCCCGCGTATTCGCTGTTGCGGGCGAGGTGAATGCTCGAGCGGTATTGCGCCAGGGCCGGACGCAGCGTCAGCAATTGCTCCCACAAGGCATCGGCGGATAAGGGCGCAGCCACACGGATTTCATCTTCCCGCCGTCCCACGGCCTTGGCCACATGCGCAAAATAGAGTATCTTCATGGCACAATATCCCGCAGGGAAAATCTATCCACCAATTGCCGTCATCGGGCGGGCGGGCTGGTAAACATCTTTGAAGCCATGGGCCAGGGGCTTTTTGGCCAGGGCCGCAAGAAAAACATTGGTCACATCCGCATCATTGCCGCCACGCAAAGCCGGCATCAAGTCAAACTCCAGTGCATCGCCCAGGCAGGGACGCAACTTGCCATCTGCCGTCACCCGCATTTTGTTGCAGCGATCGCAGAAGCAAGTCTCGGTTAATGCACCAATCACCCCGACCAGCGCCCCCGTTTTCTTCAGGCGATAATACCGGGCCGGGCCGTTGCCGATTTTTTCTTTATCTTTTTCGACTGGGATGACTTCATCCTGGGCTCGCAAAATTTCCAGCATCTCCGCAATCGGGAAAAAATTGCTTTCGTCGAGGACATCGCGGCGGGTCAAGGGCATCAATTCAATGAAGCGCATGGGGCAATCCCGCGCGGCGGCGTATTCCACCAGTGGCCAGATCTCCTGCTCATTCACTCCGCGCATCAGCACGCAATTGAGTTTGATCCGCTCAAAGCCCGCGGCCAAAGCAGCATCAATTCCGGCCAGCACGCGGCTCAAATCGCCGCCCGTGACGCGATGGTAAATTTCCGGGTTCAACGCGTCGAGGCTGACGTTTACGCCGCATAAACCGGCCTGACGCAACGGCCCAGCCAGTTTTTCAAGCATCACCCCATTGGTGGACATCCCGAGCATTTCGACGCCCGGCACGTCCCAAATACGCCGCGTAAGATCCACAATATTCCGGCGCAACAATGGCTCGCCACCCGTGATGCGATACTTGCGAAAGCCGAGACCCGCCGCCACTTGCACGAGTCGGACAATTTCGTCATCCGTCAGTGTATCCTCACGCGACTGCCAGCCCTTGTAGCCCTCGGGCATGCAGTAAAGGCAGCGCTCATTGCAACGGTCGGTGACAGAGAGGCGGAGGTAATCCACCACTCTACCATCCGGCGCAGCCAAGGACGTTGCAGACATAGCCCCATGTTAAGCGGCAACCCCTGGGCAAACAAGCGTTTTCCCGGCTGAAAAGATGCTCAGCGGCTTTGCTTGAGACGTTGATAATCTCCTCCGGTGTCCACATCCAACGAACCTTCGGGAAACGGCACAAGAACAACTTCGTCCGGATTCGCCTTGAGCACCCGTCGCGCACCTTCATCCCCGGAAAGCTTTTTAAGCTGGAGAAACAAACTGCGCTCAAACAACACCGGCGGTCCGGGCACTCCAGCATATTGAGCTGCCACAATTTTTTTGCCGGTCTTGCTCTGGCTTTCAATCAGCGAATCGAGCAAATCTGGCGTTAAATGCGGCTGATCAGCGACAGAGAGGATTGCCGCAGCAACTGCTGGTGTTTCTTTTTCCAGTGTAGCAAGCCCCGCACGAATCGAAGACGACAACCCTGATTTCCAATCTTCATTGACGGCAATTTTTACCGCCAGCCCAGCCAAAGTCTTCCCGCACAGTTCAGACTCTGCCCCCAGCACCACTACGACAGGGCGACACTGCGACGCCAACGCCGTTTCCACCGCACGCCGCAGCAAGGTCTTGCCCTGATACTCCAGCAATTGTTTTGGCTGGCCGAGTCGAGCCGAGCCTCCTGCCGCCAATAAAATGAGCCCCACACTCACGACCACTTCAAATCTTCGCCACTGAAGGGCAACGTGCGGATGCGTTTGCCGGTGGCGGCAAAAATGGCGTTACAAACCGCAGGGGCAGCGGGCGGCAGCGCGGGCTCACCCAAACCTGCAGGCGGAGAAACCGATTTAACAAAGTGCACCTCAATGGATTTTGGCGCATCCGGAAGGCGAATCAGCGGGTATTCATCAAAATTGCTTTGCTCCAGGGCGCCCTTATCAAGCGTAACCTTGAGGAACCAGGCCGCACCGATGCCATCAATCAACGAGCCCTGCACTTGGGCTTCAGCGGAGCTGAGATTGACAATTAACCCCGCATCCACCGCGGCAGTGAGTTTATCAATCTGCAAATTTCCCTCCTTGGTAACCGTGACCTGGGCGACAATGGCCACGCAGGAGCCATTGGTCGAGCTGATGGCAAAGCCCTGCCCTTGACCGCGCGCGAGCTTCTGGCCCCAATTCGCTTTTTCCGTCGCCAGCTTGATCACCGCATTCATGCGCGGCACCGACAGGCCACCGCCGCCGCGGCCACCACGCCCGCCACCTGCTGGCGCTGCCGGAATTGCCGAGAGCAAATCCAGTTGAAAAGCCACCGGGTCCTTCCCGGCCGCATGAGCAAGTTCATCCACAAAAGATTGTATTGCCCAGCAATTGCCATTGTCGCCCGGCGCGCGCCAATAACCTGTCGGGACAGTACCCGGCACGGTTTTTGTCACAATATTCGCCCCGGGAATGGCATTGAAGGGAAATTGCGACACAGCGTTCGGATCGCCTTTTTTCACAAAGGTATCCGCCAGCGCCACGACTTTTCCAGTCCCATCCACCCCGGCTTTAAAATAATGCCAACCAGCGGAGCGGTAATTATCCTGGTGCATGTCCTGCTCGCGCGACCAGGTAAGCTTGATGGGTATACCTTCCATCTTTTGCGCAATTGCGGCAACCTCGAGGGAAAATTCGTTTGAGCCGCGCCGGCCAAATCCGCCGCCCACGCGCGTCACATGCACGACCACATTGCTCGCCGCCAAACCCAATCCATTCGTGACTAATCCCTGGCCAGCAGAAGGTATTTGCGTGGGGCACCACATTTCCATGACGCCGTTTTTAAAAAGTGCTGTGCAATTTTGCGGCTCGAGCGTGGCATGAGCTAAAAAAGGATAATGGTAGGCGGCCTCAACGCTTTTGGCTCCGTCCGGCAGGGTAAGTGCGCCCGCGTCCTGGCCAAACGCCGCTGCTTGCTTCGCGAAGTCCACGCTGTTTTGGTTGGCCAAAGGTCCGTTGTCCCACTTCACCTCCATCTTGCCCGCGGCACTCATCGCGTTCCAGGTGGAATCGGCGACGACCGCCACACCGGGTGCCGCCAAACCTGGGATGTTTTCAATAATAAAAGCGTCGCGCACTCCCGGCATCTTTTTGACAACATCCAGATTTGCGCTCACCGGTTTGCCACCAAGAATCGGGCAACGCACATAATTCGCATAGAGCATGCCTGGCAGTTTCGTATCAATGCCGAATAGGCGCTGGCCGGTGACTATCTTCGGATTATCCGTCCCGACGACCCGGGTGCCGAGGAGCTTGAAATCGCTGGGGTCCTTCAGTGTGACATTGGCCGGAGGAGAAAGAGTCGCGGCTTTGGCCGCAAGATCGCCGTAAGTGAGCGTACGTTTCGAAGGCGTATGCGTGACGACTCCTTTGCTCGTCGTGCATTCGCTGGCCGGCACACCCCAAGTCTGCGCTGCCGCCTCGACCAAAATCGCGCGCGCCGCCGCACCGGCCTGGCGCAGGGGCGTGTAATTCGACTGGGTGGACGTGCTGCCCACGGCAAACTGCCGGCCATAAGCCGGATTTAAATCGCCCTGGTAAACCGTTACCTTGCTCCAGTCGGCGTCCATTTCTTCGGCGATAATCATCGGCAGCGCGGTCTTCGCACCCTGGCCCATTTCCGAATTCGGCGCGATCAAAGCAATCGCCCCATTCGGCGTCAGGCTGATAAACGCATTGGGGACAAAATTAAGGCTCGCTGCTGCAATTGCTTGGGCGGCGGCTTCCTGCACACCCAACCGCAAACCCAACAACAGTCCACCGCCCGCCAACGCACTGACCTTGATAAAACTACGGCGGTCGAGAGAAGAAACTGGCGGGGCTTCCAGCGTGGTATTCATAAAATAAATTTCACTTACGACCACTTCAAATCTTCACCTGAAATAGGTAAAGAGCGGATGCGTTTGCCGGTGGCAGCAAAGATGGCGTTGCACACGGCGGGCGCGGCGGGCGGCAGCGCGGGCTCACCCAAACCGGTGGGCGCGACATTGTAGTCACCCTTCACAAAATGCACCGCGACTTGGGGCGCATCGGGCATGCGAATGAGCGGGTATTCATCAAAATTGCTCTGCACTGCGGCGCCTTTATCAATGGTAATCTTCAAAAACCACGCCGCGCCCAAGCCATCCATCATCCCGCCCTGTACCTGGTTTTCCGCCGCGCTAAGATTGACGATGGCGCCGACGTCGCACGCCGCCGTCATCTTATCCACCTTGAGCACACCTTCTTTGCTGACGGTCACATCCGCCACAATGGCCACATAACCGCGGTGACTGAAAGTAAACGCAATCCCTTGTCCTTGGCCTTTGGGCAATTTCTTGCCCCAGCCGGATTTCTCCGCCGCTAATTGCACGACGCCGCGCA
>Ga0206943_1208_pt2 | contig 13427 bp, 10 predicted proteins | sample Alteio_BWOrgHeat_7_FD_153243 | JGI IMG/M metagenome (GOLD analysis project Ga0206943, IMG submission 153243) | Enriched cells from forest soil in Barre Woods Harvard Forest LTER site, Petersham, Massachusetts, United States -... | ecosystem: Environmental > Terrestrial > Soil > Temperate forest > O... | reverse complement strand
CCGCCAGCTTCGTGAGATCGGGTTGTTCAACATGGTTCTCGTCCAGATAACGGATGACGGACGCAATGCGCTCATAGTCGTGCATGGACGTAGTATCGCATATTCCCGCTAACCCTCCCACCCGATTCTTGCGGGGAGTTGCCGATTTAAAAACGCCTAGGGCGCTTTGCTGGAGTCACCGGGCACAGCCAGATTGGATAAATGCGCCAATTCAACTCTCGAAAGCTGATATTCTTCGTAATTCCTTTCTCCCGTCGCGACGCTTTTGGTAAAATAATCGCGTGCGGCAACGGTATCATTTTTCAGTAGGTAGGTCATGCCGACGTAATAGTTCGCCTCACATTGGTGTCCGGTCAATTCCTGGCCCTGCCCTTTGGCCGCCTCGGCCAGAAAGTCTGCTTCGGTTATCTCACCAATTAAGAATCTTCCCACCGTTTTGGTCCAGCCGTCCTTCCAGCCCTTGACTGCATCCACTAATCCAGCTGGCGCCTCATCCTGTTTTAAGCGGCGCAGATTCAACGCCAGAAAGAACCGTTCATAATCCACCTTAGGATGTAATTGCACCAGTTTGGTGAAATCCGCCACCGTTCCGGAGTAGTCCCCCTTTAGTTGCAAAATATGCCCACGCATGTAAAAGGCATGGTAATCCGTAATCCCTAATGCGATTGCCTTGTTAATATCGGCTAATGCACCGTCGGTATCGTCTTGAGATCCTCGGCAGGAGGCCCGGCTGAAATAGGCCATGTTATTTTGGGGATCCAACTCAATGGTCTTACTGTAGTCTTCCGCCGCGCCTTTGCGGTCGCCCTGGGCATCCTTCGCCATTCCCCGGCCCAGGTACGCAAGGGAAGCCTTGGCGTCCAGTTCTATTGCGTGGTTAAAATCAAGGATGGCGCTGGCGAAGTTACCCGCCTTTCTCTTAACGTCTCCCCGATCAAGGTAGGCTGTGGCATTTTTCGGATCTATTTCGATGGCCTGGTCAAAATCCACCATCGCGCCGGGCATGTCTCCTTTTTCAGACTTAGCTATACCGCGGTTGATAAAAAACATTAAATTTTTGGGATCTGAATCTATCGCCTGATTGAAGTCGCTTACGGCACCGTCTAAGTCATTTTGTTGCTGCTTAAGATAGCCTCGACCATTGTAGGCGAGGCCATATCCAGGATTAAGTTCCAAAGCCTGGTTAAAATCCAAAAATGCACCTGCAATGTCACCAAATTCAGATTTGGTCATTGCCAGGCCGCAAATGAAATAAGCATTCTGCGGTTCCAATTCGACAGCCCGATTCAAACTCGAAATCGCTCCTGTGAAGTCTTTTTGTCGAATTTTGGCCATGCCAAGCAGCGAATAAGCAGAAGCATTGCTCGGGGCTTGGGCTAACACCTGATTTATATCAACCAAAGCACCATCAGTTTCTCCAGTCAGTAATTTGGCCATTGCCTCATTGAGCATCAAATAGTCGCTTGAGAAAATCAAATCGCCAACGATTTCCCAATTTTGCGCGATTGTGCGGTTCGGAGTCTTGGAATCCGTGATTTGCTGCACGTCACCCGATAATGCCGATTTTGGAGGTTTGGTCAGATCCACTGGACCGGTATCGTTTCTCGGGATGTTGGGAAGTAAATACTGAGCCACGTCGAGATTGTTACTACCGAAAATACTTCCACCTGACATGAGCAATCTCTGTGGGGCTGACTGGGCCTGGAATGCGGGTACATTGCCATTCACCTTCACTGTATCGGGAGTCAGCTTGGGTCGGATATAGGCAAAGCCTCCCTTGCCGTCTACGACCAAATCCATCCGACGCAATGCCGCCATGCCCATTGTTCCCACAAAATGCGGAATTATCTTCGCCGCCTGGTCGGACTCATCTAGCAGGACATCAGTTAACTTAATTTGTCCTAGCGATACTTTATCCACCCGTGCTTCTTTAGTCGAAACCTCACCTACGTCCATGGCTACATATTTTCCATCGGAAATTGGCACTAACGGGTGATCCGCGCGCCATTTTTGCCATTCTAAAGGAGCAAGATTGACTCCTCCCGGGCATCCCGTATCCACCTCTACCACGCCTTTCTCTCCATTGGATAGCGTAATCTGTAAGCAGAGTGGACTATCAAAAATATCGTCAAATGCAGGCACAATGGGTAATTTCAACCAGTTGGTGGTGTCCGTTGGCAATTTGTCCACCACTGTTACCGTCCGTTGCTCCGCGTCAAAAACCAAAATATTGTTCCGTACTTCCAGCCAGCCAATTAAACCTTCCTCGGGCAAGACTAGCGATGCAGCCACGCCTCCATACGCTTTCCAATCGAACACATTCAGTTGCGTGGTAAATACTTGTGATTCAACCTTAAGTTGAATCGGTTCAGATAATCCATTGAGTGCAGAATGAAAATACAGATTTTCTTCCGGTATGGGTTGCGGCGAAACTTTCAATCCTAACCGTTTCGCCGTTGTTTCATACAACACACTATTGCCACAACCTGTGTCCAATGCAAAACGAACAGGTTGCCCATTAATGGATACGGCGGGAAAGAATATCCTGACATCATCTTCCGCCGCCCAGATTCGTCCACAACAAAACACCAATAACCCAATCCAAAGCGCAACTGTCGATTTGGGGTACATAATACAAAAATCTCTCCCGTCTCAATTCTTCATAAGGAAAACCCTAACCAAGGGAAATGGCAATAGGAATGGCAGGTATTCCTAGTGATATTACGCGAAATGGCTTGCCGCCCTGCCTCCCGGCCAATCTCTTAAAGCATGACCGATTTCAAAAGGCCCGATGGCCGCGCACACGACCAAACCCGTCCGATTTCCTTTTCCCCGGGGATTGCCCCGCATGCGCATGGCTCGGTGCTGGCCCGTTACGGCGACACCAGTGTCATCTGCGCCGCCATGATCGAGGACCGCGTCCCCGGCTGGATGATGCAGCAAAAGGTCCCGGGCGGCTGGCTCTCGGCCGAATACTCTCTCCTGCCCTACTCCACCCTCGACCGCAAGCAGCGCGACATCGCCCGCGGCAAGCTCGATGGCCGCACCGTCGAAATCCAGCGCCTCATCGGCCGCGCCCTGCGCGCCGTGGTGGACCTCCAAAAGCTCCCTGGCATGACCCTGTGGATTGACTGCGATGTGCTCCAAGCCGATGGCGGCACCCGCACCGCCGCCATTTCCGGTGCCTATGTGGCCGCCAAGCTGGCCATGCAGAAGCTCATGGCCGCCGGCAAAATCAAGGCCGACTTCTTTACCGACTCCGTCGCCGCCGTCAGCGTCGGCCTCTGGCAGGGGCGGACAATCCTCGACCTTAACTATATCGAAGATAAAGACGCCGAAGTAGATGCGAATATTGTGCTCACCGGTTCCGGACGCTTTGTGGAAGTCCAAAGCTCCGGGGAGGAATCCACCTTTTCCCGCGAAGATCTGGATGCCATGCTGGATCTGGCCCGCAAGGGTGTCACCGAAATTACTACAGAGCAAAAGAAGGTATTGTAATAGGGGGTGTAAACCCACCCTTTCGGCGCATTTAGGAATTGTCAAATTGCGCATCTTGGCTCAATTCATACTGCTTGGGCGTATGGCCCTCCCCTACCCGTGAACATCCACGAATACCAGGCCAAGCAGCTTTTTCGCGACTATGGCGTCGCCGTCGCCCAAGGCGCGGTAGCCAAAAGCGCCGCAGAGTTTGACGCCGCCCTCGCCCAGTTGCCCGCTGGTAAGATTGTCGTCAAGAGCCAGATTCACGCCGGCGGCCGTGGCAAGGGCAAGTTCACCAACGGCTTTGCCGGTGGCGTCAAGATTGCTGACAACGCCGCCCAGGCCAAGGAACTTGCGGGCAAGATGCTCGGCAACATCCTTGTCACCCACCAAACCGGCCCAGCTGGCCGCAAGGTGCAGACCATCTATTTTACCGCCGCCTCCGGCATTGCCAAAGAATACTACCTGGCCGTTCTCCTCGACCGCGCCACTTCCCAGCCGGTCATCATCGCCTCCACCGAGGGCGGCATGGACATCGAGCACGTGGCCGACCATACCCCGGAAAAGATTTTGCGCCGGTATATTGACCCCGCAGTTGGCTTCTCGAGCCATATTGGCCGCGATTTGGGCTACCAACTCGGCTTGGGCGACGAACAGGTGAAGCAATTCGGCAAACTGCTTGAAGGCGTGTATAAGTTCTTTTTGGAAAAAGACTGCGCGATGGTGGAGATCAACCCCCTCGTCGTCACCCCTGAAGGCAAGGTCGAAGCGCTCGATGCCAAAGTCTCGTTCGACGACAACGCCCTCTTCCGCCACCCTGATATCCAGGCGCTGCGCGATTTGAATGAGGAAGACCCCAAGGAAATCGAAGCCTCTAAGTATAACCTTAATTATATAGCACTGGACGGCAATATCGCCTGCCTCGTCAATGGTGCGGGCCTCGCCATGGCGACGATGGACATCATCCAATATTTCGGCGGCAAGCCGGCCAACTTCCTCGATGTCGGCGGCGGCGCCAATGAAGAACAGGTTACCGCAGCCTTCCGCATTATTCTGAGCGACCCGTCTGTCAAAGGCATCCTGGTTAATATTTTCGGGGGCATCATGAAGTGTGACATCATTGCCCGCGGCGTCATTGCTGCGGCGAAAAATGTCCAGCTGACTGTCCCACTCGTTGTTCGCCTGGAAGGCACCAATGTTCAGCTCGGTCGCGAAATCCTCGCCCAAAGCGGCTTGGCCATCACGGCGGCCGATTCCCTTTCCGACGCTGCGAAGAAAATCGTCGCTGCCCTCAAATAACCACCGAACTTTCCGATGAGCGTCCTCGTCAACAAAGACACCCGCCTGCTCGTGCAGGGCATTACCGGCAAAGCCGGCAGCTTCCACGCGCAACAGTGCCTGGAATACGGCACAAATGTTGTCGCCGGTGTTACCCCGGGCCGCGGAGGGCAAAAGTTCCTGGATAAAGTACCGATCTTTAACACGGTACGTGAAGCTGTGGAAAAAACGGGGGCCAACGCCTCAATGGTCTTTGTTCCTCCGCCCTTTGCCGCCGATTCCATTCTCGAATCCATTGCCGCCGGGCTGCCGCTGGTCGTCTGCATTACCGAAGGCATTCCCGTGCGGGATATGCTGCCGGTGAAGCAAGCCCTCCTGCGCAGCCAGACCCGCCTTATCGGACCTAACTGCCCCGGCATCATTACTCCGGGCGAATGCAAAATCGGCATCATGCCAGGCTATATTCATAAGCCGGGTAAAGTCGGTATCGTCTCCCGCTCGGGCACCTTGACCTACGAGGCCGTGTGGCAGATTACTTCCCGCGGATTAGGGCAAAGCACTTGTATTGGCATCGGTGGTGACCCCATTAACGGCACCAGCCATTTAGATGCCGTAAAGATGTTCAATGAAGACCCTGGCACCGAAGCCATTATTTTGATTGGTGAAATTGGCGGAACCTCGGAAGAAGAAGCCGCCGCCTTTATCAAAGCCCACGTGCGCAAACCGGTGGCAGCCTTCATTGCCGGCGCCACCGCCCCTGCGGGCCGTCGCATGGGCCACGCTGGCGCCATTGTTTCCGGATCAAGTGGATCTGCCGCAACTAAAATTGCCGCCTTACGTGATGCCGGCATAGCCATTTCGCCCACGCCGTCAGATATCGCCGATACTTTACTTACCCTCTATCGCGGATAGCTGTTCCAGAACGGAACAAATCATTGGGTAACCGGGCTATACATAGGTGTAATCATCTATATTAGAATAAGTGGTGGATAATTGGCCCGTCTGGTCTGCAATTTTTAAGGTAATCTTAATGTATTCTACCCGGTAAATACTGTCGGATTCGAACAAGTGTTAGAAATAGTTTGCGTAATTGGAATAAATCATTAGATTGAGTAAGTCGTCTTCATAAATAGACGATAAAGCATAACCATCACCTAGAACCCTGCAACAATAACACAAAATGGTTAAGAAACGTAAAGTACGCGCGCGCGCCCCTGGCATGACGCAAATCTCTATCAGCCTTCCCGAAGGTCTCGTGGGCAAGATTGATGAAATGGCCGATGCGGAAAACCGCAATCGTTCCAATTTCATCGCTACCGTCCTCGAATCCCTTTCGAGCGAACGTGGTGTGAAAGCCGCCGAAGGCTCCAAGCGATTTGGTTAATTTAGGGCGCAGTTGCGTTGGATGCGCTGGAGATTGGCCGGCCGCATCCACCCTCTCCTCCGGAGCGGGCGATCAATTTGGCAAGTAACGGCCCTTTCCGGGTCGGCCAGTTGTTCATTTCCCCAGGCAAGCGGTATCCACCGCTTGCCTGTTTTTTTACCCGGTTTATGGCGGCGTTTGGCGCGAATTCCACCAACCGTTGTCCGCACTGGGCCCCACCCAGCCAACCTGGCTCCTCGCATCGTCACCACCGTAGGGGTTGACGCCACCGATCAGCGCCGGATGCTCTGCCGTCACCGCGCCATCACACCACGCCACATGCGCCAGCCCATTGTGGCGAAAATGCACGCTGGGGGACATCCCCGCCCCAATCGCGCCGTTGGGATTGACTGAATAGTATGGCTCACTGAAAGGGTATTCCTGCACCCCATCTGCCCGTGGCAGGCAGGTGTCGGTAAACATAATGGTGTGCGAAGGGTTCGTCACATTATTCATCTTCTCTGCCTTGAATTGGCTCTTCGGCGTACCACCGATATACATTTCGTTGTAACCGTATCCACCTGCACCGAGTTCAAAGGTTTGCGAACTCTCCGGGTAGTAGTTGCTCAATACCGGGCAGGTTAAACAACGTCCGCCATCCATCAGATAGGGGTACAAAAAACCCTTGGTGGGATCGAACTTGGCGTCAATGCTGGTGCGCCCGCCGTGCCAGCGAACCAAATTGCGCGGCTCCTGGGCTGGGCAAAAATAGCCGTCGTGGTCGGCGGCATACATTAGATTGGCCTGGGCCAGTGTACGCAAGTTGGCCTCGGATTTGGCGGAAAGCGAGAGTCGGTAGGCCATTTGGGCGAGGCCCGAGAACGCTCCGAGCAAAATCAAAATAATGGTCAACATGGCCAACATTTCCAAAACGCTTAGCCCCCACCGCCCACTCTGCGGAAGATTTTTGGCGCAGCCCCAGCGGCGGCATTGGTATCGTTTATGCATAATCGAATTACCTGGATACAAATTAGCCGGGATTACGGATTAGCCTGGGTTACCCGGAGTCGCAAAAACTTTGCGGTACCAGGTGCAGGTGGAGTTAGCGTCGCCACGCTGACGGTATGACTAGCGCTGTTGATTGTGATTACCGATAGCGCCTGCCCCGAGATATCTGTTAGTACCGTCCAGGCACTTCCTCCCGCGCTCTGCGCGATTGGCGTCCACACCGTATCGGCGTTAAGGACTGTCGCTGCCTCTACAATAAGATTTAAGTCTGTGGCCGTGGATGAAGGAAAGGTCAAAGTCGGGCGGCCGCTTGCATCCAGCGTCATTTTGGGACGCATGGTTATGGGGACGGCCTGGCCCGCTGTCGCGCCCAAGGCATACGCCATCAAATTTGGCACTCCATCACCCGCGGGATTGTCGTCTACTCCCCGCAAGGCAATATTACTTATCGCTGCGACCCAGGTGAAGAAACTTGGCGGGGCGTGCAGCACTCCGACGGCTTGGACTTCGGGCCCCGGAGAACCCTGGGTCGGCCACGGGTCATAAACCACATGATTGTAAGTATCCTTAGTCGACCCGTTACCTACGACAGCCACAAGACGAACATAACGAATGTGCTGGAGATCAACCTTGCCTGCCACAACCAAGGGATGATTGGTGAGCACGGCCAGGTCAAACGGCACACCCCAAGACTGACCGTAGGCATTATCCGCCTTGCCGAAAAAGTTGTAGATTTTGGTGGGATCCGAAACCACATAAGACCATGTCGTGCCCGCCGGCTTGGTATTGGTGTCCACGCAAGGAAAGCGCGCAAAATCCGTCCCATTACTGGAGACTTCGACAAACGCGAGTTTCGCAAAAACAGTGACCGCCCCATTGAGGTTGAATGCGTTGCCGAATACGGCAAAATCCGGCCCGGGCCCATCGCTAATGGCCGTGGCAAATCCCAGCGTGATGGAGCCAGGTGGCGTTTTCACCGTAATATCTGCTGCCGTTAAATCTCCCAACGAGGTTACGTCAAAAACATCGGCGGATGCCGGCCCTATCGCCACGGCGGGATTCAGCCAGTCGCTCTCAATCAAGTCCGGTCGTGCTGGAGAATAATCCACCACACTGGTGGCCCAGCCGACGAAGGCTGGGTTCACGTATTGGTCGTTATTGAGGATTAGGCCCCCACCCAAGTCGTAAGGCGCCACGCCATTACCTTCCGGCCCAATGTAGCCTGGCACGGGTTTGTCCACCGCTGTGCTGTTCCCCGTGGAATCGTTACTGCGGGCGTAGGGAGTCTTGGGCGCTGCCGGGGGCCAAGTGGTGGCAGCTACAGTATACACCACAGCCATCCCCCACCCCGCCAAAAGCAAAAGCAGGCTCCGCGAGAACTTTCGGCGGAATGGGAGGGCCACATTCATAATTTGAATAAAACTGGCTAGGCTTGCACCGGATGTATTCGCCGCTTCCACCAAACTGCACCGAGTGCGACCGCAGCAGCCAAGAGTGCTGTCGTGGCTGGCTCCGGCACGTTTTGCACCGTATCGTAGCCATAGACCACCGGATTACCGGTGGAAAAGCCCGCCTGCCACACATAGTTCACGTAATCATTCCCACTGGTGGAAAAAGTGCTGACCGAATATGCCCCGCCGGGCGCTTCCGGATTAAGCACCCCACCCTGGCTGGTCGCAGGGTTCCAGAAAAACAATCCATCCGCGCCAAAGCCCGACGCCCAAATACGTCCGTTCGCATCCACCGCCAGACTTCCCACCACGTCGTCAGCAAATGTATGAATGAGTAAACCATCGCTGAATGTCAGCAGCGTCTGATTATTGACTGCGTTGAGCACTTGCGCCGGGGTAAATTCGTAAACGCTGTTCGTGTCGTTATCGCCCACGTACAAATCGCCCGTCTTATCCACTGCCACGCCTGCGCTAAACGTTCCCGCCGGATCAATGATCACCTGCGACGTACCACTGGTCGTGACGTAGTTTACCGAGTTGCTGCCGCCGGCTCCATTGCCGCCAACCACATAGAGACTTGTCGAACTGCTCCGCGCCGCCGAGAAATTTTGCAGCGAAGCAATGCTGGCGTAACCTGGTGTACCGGGGTTCGACGGATTAAATTGGTAAACCGGTGTTGTGGCAAATTGCCCGGCACCGACCACTGCCGTCGTGTCATTGAGCACTGTCAAAAAACTCGGGTCCACATTCGGTGGCGTGGCCAACGCCGTATTGCCTGACGTGCCAAACGTATCCTGCACGTACAAAGCGTTATTGTTGCCATAAATATAGCGCCCGTCCGACAGGTGGGATACCGCCACCGCCCCAAAGTGCGGCGACGCGGCATTTAAATCCGGCAAATCGAGCGTGACCCAGGCATGGGCCGTTCCCACACAACAATACGCCAGGCCGAAGCCTGCGAGGATGCCCCGCCCACAAAGGGAAGCGAAGCGCGTGAATGATGACAGTTTGGTTTTGAGCTGGAGGATGGTCATGGACGTAATGCCCGTGGCGCGCGGGCGGACGCGGACACTTTCTCGTACGTCCATCCAAGCCCAAAGCATAAAGCCACAGTACAACCGTACGCCCGAACTAGGGGCGCACGCGTAACCGCTTCCTCATCCTCCTGGCCTGGACGTTCATCCGCGAAAGCATCCCAGGTTAATCCCGTCCACCTCGTCTTCTGGCTCCCGGCAAGGCCACCCACGCCTTCCCGCTTCACATACAGTGAAACAGTGGCTCGTTGTGGGCGGCATGACCGATTACAGCGGCGCGACCGCGTCCGAATTGCACGGACTTCCGTTTGATGGACAGGCTGATTGGCGCGTCTGTCCCCGCGCCGTTAAAAGAACGCGGTTAATTTGCGTCCTAACGCCGACATATGCAAACAAAAATTACGGCGCGAGGTGGGTGAAATTTCAAAATCAACTCCATTATACTAATGTACGCGCTTTTCATTAAACCCATTGATTGGACAATAATAACTAGGATGGACAATTCGTTCGTCCGGTACAATTCTTACGCATCGTGCACCCCCGCCCCATGTACATTTGGTTTTTGGCGACGGTCGTAGCGATACTATTTACGGGATTTTCTCCAGCTGCAGAAGCCCCCGCCCCTGAGGGCAACACTTACACCAATCAAATTGATGGCTTCGCCTTCTTCCTGCCCACCGGTTGGGATGCTGCTCGCACAAGATTTCCGCTCAATTATTTACCCACGGGCACGCCCGGCCTCGAGATGGGTCGCTTCAGTGGTGGGCCTGCACGGACGTTTTTGACGGTGGACAACCAGCGCGTCGGTTTTCATTTTCGTGAATCTGATGCCCCACTACAGCCCGGCGAAATTTTTATCACCTTTTCCGGCTTACCCGAATCGGGCGTAGCAAATCCAAGACGGCCTTTGGTAGTGGACACACCGATTCAAGTTTACCGCAATTTCCTTGCGGCAGCAGATTTAATCCAACCCAGCAGCGCCAGTGAGCTATCGGGGTTTGGCATACCGCTCAATATTCATGGCAAGCCCGTGAATTTGACCGTCTACATGCGGCAACCGGTCAGCGCCGAGAATAACCGCCAGCTTCGCCAGCTTTTGGACAGCCTGCAATTTACCGACCAACCCACAACCCCCACACCGTCAGCCCCGGCTAATTCAAATCCGCCTCCAGCTCCTCTGACCGTCAAAACCTGGCTGATCTCCTTGCCCAAAAATTATGCGCTAAATCCGGACGAACTGGAAATTCCATCTGATCCGGCGAAAGTGGAGGATTATTTAAAAACCGTTCGCGATCTTGAATATGTGTCTTTCCCGGCCTTGAGCATGGTTAATACCAGTAAAGGCTCCCTTGCTTTGGCCAGCTCGACTCCTAAAGCAGAAGACACCAGTTACGCCTCACCCGCAGCGGGCTTTGTCGGGACCTTTAGCACCCACCTGGTCAATGACACCGTGCAATATACCACGGATATTTCTTCAGCTTTTATTAACCAACATCCACTGCCAAGTGGCGGCTCACTGTCGGAAACGAACTTTACCCAAGCCGAGTGGACCGGCCAATCATCTTTTGGCCAGCCAATTATTGCTCAGCTTAATAACACTGCGGGAAAATATGCGCTGATCTACACATTCGACACCCCCAATCGTACAACCTCAAGTTCGCCGCCGCCAAAGCCTGAACCCGGCAAAGACTCAGCCACCCAAGTTCAAGCAGTAGTCTACTCCCCCGCGAAAATTTGGAGTGAAGGCGAAAATATTAATCTGGGAGTCTTGGTGCGCAATCGCCGCACCACCGCATTGGATTTGCCAGCCCAAGCGTCGTTCGCCCTCCTCCAAGTGGACGGTGTTTGGTATCGGAATCAGGGCAAGCTAACCGGCACCCCGGTGCGCTTTGAATCCAGTCCCATCGAAGAATTCGTTCTAAACAAAGGTAAGTTTCCCAACGACAATACCGTCAGCATCGCCGCCGGAACTGACCACGCCTTTGATTTGGTGGAAAATCTCGATAGCGGCAATTGGGTGGACGGCCACGGGCAACCATTCGCCCTGCCGTCGGGTAAACACTCGGTCAGGTTTGCCCTGCGAGTCCCCAAGCATGACCCGGCTATTAAGCTAGATGACACCTCCATCGTTTACAGCAACACCTTGACCGTCGAAATTACGAAATCACCGACGAGCATACTGACCACGGTCAGCGGCACTTCACCTTCACCTGGCCCGACCAAACTTAAACTACCAACTGCCATTCGGGTCGAGCAGGCCAATCGCACCCAATATTACGCCGGGAAAATCTATCCTCCGCCCGCACCCAATCTACCCGTGGACACCCTCGTGGCGTATTATGACAAATGGGAGGATTCAAACATCATCATGTATGACAACCGTGATTTTGAGATGAATATTGCCCAATTTATGTACTTAGAGGGCGACCCCCACCCAACCACTCCGTACAGCGTGACGGTGGCTAATCTCTCGCCTGATGTTCTTATCACTGAGCCCAAGGGAGAGCAGTTTTATTTCGGCAAAACACCGCCTGTGTCCGGGGCAAAATACATCGTCGAAATGGAAATTAATATTTACGGCCCCCTTTCGACCACCGTCCCATCCGCAGGTGGCACTTCTCCAGGCACGAAACAATTACTTTGGAGCGGGACGCTCTCCCATAAGGTGGAAATTTTATCTGCGGTTCCCCCCTACACTGGCCACACTTCTGCCGATCCCACGCTCTGGGGTGACGCCGTCAAAGGCCTGCAAATTCGGCTGCGTCCGTCGAAAACCGACTGGCAAGAGTGGGAAGCGCCTGATTTCTCCGTGGACATCCGTAACACCGGCACCGACACACTTTACGGCGATCGTGGCCCCGGCAACCGCGACGATAGTTTGGTCGAAGTAGATGGCAAACGGTATGCGCTTGCCTCGCAGGGGTGGAGGGCCACTTGGCCCGACGGTACGCCCATAGGTATGAGCATCGGCAGCACGTGGAGCCCCGGCACCGACGCCTCAAATATCGCCACAACCAAATTTACCGCCAGTCAGTTGGTCAATCCATGGCAAACTCTCGCCCCCGGAAAACATGTCGTCCGCTGGGTGCTTAAATTCCCTGGTTCCACTGTCTACACAGAGTCTGGCGCCACCGGTGAATTGCTGAGTAATCCGGTGACTATAAACATCCTGCCCCTGCGGGCGCCTCCACCCGCAGAACTTGAGGCTACCATCGTAAAATAAAAATCAGGGCGTAGCCGGAATTGTCCCCGTTGCGGCAGCCGGTTGTGCTGTTGGAGTCGTAGTCGAGGCTGGCCCGGTCGCTGCGGATGGCGCGGGGTTGTAGCCTGCCGGCGCTCGCGCGCGGGGCAATGCCGCCGCCGCCCGGGCTGCAGGCAATACAAACCACTCACCGTTAATCGCAAAGTTTTTCACCACCACATTTTCCGTTGGTCCCAATGAAAGGGTCGGCATGCGCACGTTGAGATTGATGTTTTCAAAGGTGATGTTGGTGATGGAGTCGCCCTCGGTTCCCAACAAAGACCCCAGCGTACCGAACGAACCCGTGACATTCCGGATGACCAGATTGTTAATACTGCGCTCGGGCGAGGGCTGGCCTTGCAAATCAAAGTACTGGGTCCACGGTGCCACATTGATAAAGCGGCCGCCACCGGTGGTTGTCACACCGTCAATCGTGATGTTCGAGTAATGCTGTGGGGTGTCTGGGCGCAGCTTGAGCGTCAGCATCGTCGCGTTGCCCACGATCCGGCAAGCGATGCGACGTTGAAGCACTACGTCATCACGGATTACGGTGCGCTGGGCGATAGCACGAC
>Ga0206943_1214_pt1 | contig 13625 bp, 10 predicted proteins | sample Alteio_BWOrgHeat_7_FD_153243 | JGI IMG/M metagenome (GOLD analysis project Ga0206943, IMG submission 153243) | Enriched cells from forest soil in Barre Woods Harvard Forest LTER site, Petersham, Massachusetts, United States -... | ecosystem: Environmental > Terrestrial > Soil > Temperate forest > O... | reverse complement strand
CGTCACCAAACAAGACACTACCACCCATTTCGCGCCCAGCCCCCGTCGCGTCGCCAACCAGCAAAAGAAGAGAGGAACCAAAACCAAAGCCGCGTCATAGCTGAACCATTCCATAAAATGGTCAAGACCATTGAAAAAACTCCCCCAGGCCCCATTGTAGAATGTCACCCCCACCGCGAATTCTATAACGTGATTGATTATAAAAAGGGATAACAGACAGACAAACGGCACTCCCATCAAGCCCACCGGCGTCAGCAAAAACGGCATCACCCCAAAACCCAGCACCGGGTGACGGCTGTACCACGACCGATTCTGCAACGCCTCCACATGTCGTTGCGCCAGCTCTTTGGGGTCACCCAACTGTTGCGCCGCCTGCGCCCTCGCCGCCTCATCCGTCAACCCCTGCGCTACTGCCGCTTTCTGCAAATCCTCTAAATGGTCTGTGGCCTCACGCACAATCTTCCGCGCCATCTTTGCCGGGCAGCCCAGCTCCAGCAGCCGCACGCGCAACGCTTCGATGGGATTTGCCTCACGCATAGTGCACTCCTTGGATGAGTTGCTCCACTTGCCGCCGCTGCCACAAATACATCAGCACTCCTGCTAGCAAGGGAATCGCCGCCGCCCCCGCGCTACCCCAATGGGGATACAGCATGCGTGACAGAGCCTGCTCCCCCAGGCCGTGAAGGGTTGGCGAATTCCGCATGAGGATAACCGTGGGCAGCGACCACCACGAACACAAGCTGGCGTATGTCAGCACCCCGCACACGATCGTTCTCTGCTTCAGGCTCAGCCCGGCATTCTGCAGCCGGCGGTAGAACCACAGCCACGCCAACCCCTGCAACACGTTGGAGATAGTCGCCATGATGAGTATCATTTCCACCATCATATCCGGCATCATCGCCCTAAACCCACCCGAACCAGGCTGCACATGGATAGTAAGCGCCATCCAAATGCCCGTCGGTATCGAGCTAACCAACAATGCCGTGTAGGAAAAAATATAACCGGTTAAAATTGGAAAAACAAACAGACTGAAAACTGCCGGCAACCGCCCTAAAAAAGTACTGCGACGCAATACCTCCGCGTGTTGCTCCGCCAGCGCCTTCGGCTCACCAAATAATCGCGCCGCTTCCGCCGTCGCTTCTTCTTCCGACAACCCACCCGTCCGTGCACTGCGCAGCAAATCGCTGTAATGCTCGGACGCCTCGCGTACGATCCGCCGCGACCGCCACGCCGGATAGCCCAGCATGGCCAGTTGCAATTGCAATTCCAGGACGGGGTGCGGGTTACGCATAGAGCCCTCCCCGCACCGCCGCCACCGCCGTCGTCACGCGCTCCCACTCTTTTTCCAGCGCCGCCAGGCGCTTTTTGCCTTTGTTCGAAAGTTCGTAGTAATTCCGGCTGCGACCCTCGACTTCGCGGCGCTTGCTCTTCACAAACTTCTCCGCCTCCAAATAATGGAGGTACGGGTAAATACACCCTTCGCCGAAGGACAACGCGTCCTTCGTCTGCAGCTGGATCTCCTTTACCAGCTCGTAGCCGTACATTGCCCGCCGCGCCAGCAGCCGCAATACCAGCAGTTCCGGCACGCCGTTCAAGAAACTGGGATTCGTCTTGGCCATGCCCTACCATACCTCCAACTGTGAGGTTTGTCAAGCCTCTCAGTTAAAGGTATACGCCTTCTTCTCTATTTTTTATCTGGTTCAGCCGACTTCGCGGCCCCTTCCGCCGCAAACGCCTCCGCCTCCGCTTCGGTGATCACCCCGTCGTGGTTCACGTCCGCCTTCGCCACGGCCTCGTTCACAATCACCCGGTAGCTCTCGGTCGTGTCGTGCTTGACCCACAGCGGCATCGGTACATCCAAATTCGCCGAGTAATCGTTGCTCTGCTTGCTCCCGTCCTCCTGGACGGGGAAATACCCCGCGAGTATCGCATTATAAAAAGTCTGACTCGCCTGCACTGATTCAAACTTCACCGCCGCCAACGGTGCATCCTCGTACGTCGTCTTGCTCATCGTGCATCCGGAAAAGAGCAGCCCCAAGACCGCTCCTCCTCCCAACGCTAAAACCCGGATGGAAAAATGAAAACGACTCATGGCATGCATAATATAATGGGATGCCGCCAAATGCCCAAGCGGACAATAATATTCAGGCCCTAGCGTTCTATCCCATTCCCTCCTCACCTTATGGCCGCGCCCACGGTACCGTCCGCCGCAACAACCCCGGAACCAGCCGCGCGTCGCCCAACACCACCCAATCCTGCGGCACGTATTGGTTGTCCGCCACACTCGGCCGGCGGATGTAATATGGCGGGCCCGGAGGATTTTTCGGCCGCAAATACGCATACCCGTTAATGCCATCCACGATAAAATCCATCCGCTTTATGGCATACAACCCGAGCGAGCCTGCAAAGTCTTGCGTCAAGTCCAGCTCCACCTCCACCGCCTCGCGCACCGGCAAGTCCGTCAGTGTCAGCGGCCCAATCCGCAAGACGTCCGCCCAGGCTTCCGTGCGTTCCGTCTCCGCAATGCTCGGGCCGGTAATGGTCAATTGATCCGAACGGGCGAAGGGCCGGTTATTCCGCCAAATTTTCCATTGGGCATTCGACAGTGCCACGCCGCCCTGCCAGCCGGTGTCTACCAGCAAGACCCCCGTGCTTCCATTCGCCAGTTGAATCTCCAACTGTAGCACATTGGCCGGATGCACTTTTAATTTCAGCCACGTCTGCGCTTCGGCCGGTACCGCGTCCACTGCCGTAATCGTGTGCTTCTCCCCGTCGAAAACCAAAATGTTATTGCGGATATCGCTCCAGCCAATCAAACCATCCTCCGTCACGCGATCATCGCCCCACTCCAGCACCGGAAACGGCCCCACCAGTCGTTGCGCTCCGGCAAATAATTCGGTCGGCGCCGTATACCCCACGCTCGCATGGGTCGAAGTCAAACGGACCGGGCGGTCGAATTCCGCATACTTCAATCCTATGCGTTCCGCTCCCGCCTTGAACAAACCGGTTTCCGGCGCGCCGGTATCCAGTATCATGCGCACGGGTTGCCCATTCAGGCTGGTGCCGGGGTATATGACCCGTTCCTGCGGCGTGTTTGTGCAGCCGGCACCCAAGAGTGCCGCCAGCAAACCTAACCCAATGGAAACTTGCGCACGGATCGTTATCATCAACCGACTTTGCTATCGGGAATACCCACCACTGTAAACAACAAGCCGCCGCACACCTTATTTCTTCTTCGGTGACTTTTCCATTTTCTCCACGGGCTTTTCCGCCGCCGTCGTCACCACCATCTCCAGCGCGTCCTTCTTCGCATCCACTGTAAAGCGCACGTCCTGCCCGTCGCGCACTTCCCCGGCGATGAGCGCCCGCGCCAGCCGCGTTTCCACCTGCTTTTGCAAAAAGCGCCGCAAGGGCCGTGCGCCAAACACCGGGTCGTAGCCCTTGTCCGCCGCCCATTTCTTCGCCGCCGCATCGAACTCGATGCGCACGCGCTTGTCCGCCAGGCGCTTGTTCAGGTCCGCCAGCAACAGGTCCACAATCTTCGTAATTTCCTCGAGACTCAACGGCTTGAACAAAATCGTGTCGTCAATGCGATTCAGGAATTCCGGACGGAACGCCCCGCGCAACTCCGCCATCACGCTTTCGCGCACACTCTCCGGGATTTCATCGCCCGTCACACCATCGAGCAAAAAGCGCGAGCCGATATTCGAGGTCATGATGATGACCGTGTTCTTAAAATCCACCACCCTTCCCTGGCTGTCCGTCAATCGTCCATCATCCAAAATTTGCAATAGTGTGTTGAACACGTCCGGGTGCGCCTTTTCGATTTCGTCGAACAGCACCACGCAGTACGGTTTGCGCCGCACGGCTTCGGTGAGCTGGCCACCCTCATCATAGCCCACGTACCCCGGCGGCGCGCCAATCAACCGCGCGACCGAGTGTTTCTCCATGTACTCGCTCATGTCGAGCCGCACGATGTTGTCCTCCGAATCAAACAAGGCCGCCGCCAGTGTCTTCGCCAGCTCCGTCTTGCCCACCCCTGTCGGGCCGAGAAACAGAAACGACCCGATCGGCCGCCGCGGATCCTTGATGCCCGAGCGCGCTCTTAGCACCGCCTCCGTCACCAGCGTCACCGCTTCACTTTGTCCCACAACACGCTCATGGAGCACTTCTTCCAACCGCAAAAGTTTTTCTTTTTCACCCTCGAGCAACCGCGACACCGGCACGCCCGTCCACCGCGCCACAATTTGCGCGATTTCCTCTGCCGTCACTTCGTCTTTAAACAGTGTATTCTTGCCCTCAGTTTTTTCGAGGCGCGTCAGTTCCGCTTCCAGCTTCGGGAGCGTGCCATGGCGCAGCTCGGCGGCCTTGTTCAAATCATAGTTGCGCTCCGCCGTTTCCATCGCGCGGCGCGCCGCTTCCAGTTCTTCGCGGACTTTCTGCACGCGGCCTTGTTCCGTCTTCTCCGTCTCCCAGCGCGCTCGCAATGCCGCTGCTTCGGCCCGGCTTTCCGTCAATTCCTTGCGCAACGCATCCAACCGGCGCTTCGAGCCTTCGTCTTTTTCATTCTTCAACGCGGCCTCTTCAATCTCGAGTTGCAGCACACGGCGTGACAGTTCGTCCAGCTCCTGCGGCATCGAGTCCCGGTCCGTGCGAATCATCGCGCAGGCTTCGTCCACCAAGTCTATCGCCTTGTCCGGCAAAAACCGGTCCGCAATATACCGATGCGACAACATCGCCGCCTCCACCAGCGCATTGTCCGTAATGTGCACGCCATGGTGCAGTTCAAAGCGTTCTTTAATTCCGCGTAAAATGGAAATCGTGTCCTCCACATTCGGCTGGTCCACCTGCACCGGCTGAAAACGCCGTTCCAGCGCCGCGTCCTTTTCGATGTGCTTGCGGTATTCGTCCAGCGTCGTCGCGCCAATGCAGTGCAGCTCGCCGCGCGCCAGCATGGGCTTGAGCATATTGCCCGCGTCCATCGCTCCTTCGGCTTTCCCGGCGCCGACAATCGTGTGCAGCTCATCAATAAACAAAATGATGCGCCCTTCGGAGTTCTTCACCTCCGCGAGCACGGCCTTCAATCTCTCCTCAAATTCGCCGCGGTACTTCGCCCCCGCCAGCAGCGAGCCCATATCCAGCGAGAAAATCGTTTTGTCCTTCAACCCTTCCGGCACATCCCCGCGCACAATGCGCTGCGCCAGGCCTTCGACAATCGCCGTCTTGCCCACGCCAGGCTCGCCAATCAGCACGGGATTATTCTTCGTCTTGCGCGAGAGAATGCGGATCACCCGTCTGATTTCCGCATCGCGCCCAATCACCGGGTCAATCTTCCCCTTCTTCGCCTGCTCCACCAGATCAATGCCGTATTTGCCCAGCGCATCATACGTCGCCTCGGGATTCTGCGAGGTCACCCGCTGGTTCCCGCGCACTTCCTTCAGTGCTTCCAATATTTTATCCTTCACCAATCCAAAGCTCTTCAAAAATTTGCCAAACTCCGCCGACCCCGGCGCCTCCACCAAACCGAGAAACAAATGCTCCACCGAAATATATTCATCCTTCAGCCGTTTCGCCGCTGCTTCGGCTTTGGTAATCGAATCCTGAAACGCCTGGGTAATATAAATCTGCCCTGCCGCCGCCGGCCCGGAAACGCTGGGCACCTTGCTTAACTCCCGCTCCATCGCCACCTCGACTGCATTCGGTGAAACATCAAGTTTCTGCAATAGCGACGGCACCAGCCCGCCCTCCTGATGCAGCAGCGCCGCCAGCAAATGCCAGTTGTCCACCTGCTGGTGCGAACGCCGCCGCGCCTCCGCCTGCGCTTCCATGACAGCTTCGCGTGCTTTTTCCGTAAACTTATTGAGGTCGAGATTCATAGGTAAGCCCTTGCAGGAATTGTTCCGTCAAAAACCCTGGTCCATTTGCCGTCCAATATACGCTTTAACACCCTAATATCAATGGGTTACTCTACTGACTTTAGCGCTGCGCTCGGCTACGTTCTTGCGCCATCCTGTGCCAAAATGCCTCGGGCTGTCAGTTAGCCCTGCCAAATCAACTCATCCCTTTGGAGTGCGGCGGCTCGAGCGAGAATGCGTTTCTTCGCCTCTTCCCAGGAAGAACCTTCACGCGGGTTTTTCCGATATTCATCCAGGCTCTTGTCCAGTTCCTGCTTGTGCCACTCCGTCAGCGGCACGTCTTCGTCCGCTTTGGCAATCTGATCCCACAATTGCTCGACCAGCGAAAGCTTGTCCTCCATGGACAAACCGCTCACCTGCGGCAAATCGGCGATTTTCATGAGTTTATTTTGCGGTATTTGCGCCTGATTTGGAAGCAGAAAATCCTAATGCAAAACATAGAACTGCCTGACAAATTATATTACCTCAATCAACTCACTTAATTTTCCCGTCGGCGCCAAACACTGCGTCCCCACACAAAGCTGCATCCCTGCCGGTTGCGCCGGGTCATTCGTCGCCATCAAAAACAGTGGCCGGTACGGCTTCTTCGCCAACTCGTTTTGCAACGCTTCCCAATCGCAGGCGCCTTTGATTTTCAGCACCGCCACGCCCGTCGCATCCCAGGTAAACGCCGCCAGCGCATGCGTCACGCCCATCGGCGCGCGTGAGGTCAGCCCCGCATAACACTTTTTCAAATCTGCCAGTTCCGTCGCGTAAGTATTGTCGGCCGTCAGCGCGAACAACCCCGTCAAGGTCTGCGCCAGCGCCGCGTGCCCGCTCGGCAGCGCATTATCCCACCATTCTTTTTTCCGCACCGCGAGTTGCTCGCCATCATCCGCCGTAAAGAAATAGCCGAGTTGCTTCGTATCGCGGAAATGCGCGCGCATTGTGGCGACGAGTTCTTTCGCCCGGCCAATGTTCTTTTCGGCCAACCCCGCGCCCGGCTGCGCCCAGTCCGCATACGCCGCCAGCGTCATCGAGGCCTCGGCCAAAAATGCATAGTCATCCAAAAATCCTGCGCCTTTTGCCGTTTCATAAAACACGGCATGCAATCGCCGACGGTTCTGCGCATCTTCAAAGCTCAGCTTGTGCCACAGCCAGTCCGCGCACTTTTGTGCTGCCGCAAACCATTCCTTCTTCCCCAGCGCAAACGCCGCCTCGGCCAGCCCGCGCACCATCAGCGCATTCCACGCCAGCAAAATTTTCGGATCCCGCCCGGGTTGCGTTCGCTTCTGCCGTGCTTCGAGCAATTTTGCCCGCAACGGCGCCAGCGCCTGCCGCACCGCAAAGTCCGCCTCCACCAACGCGGGGTTCGACTGCCCGTGCTCAAAATTTCCGCCTTCGGTAATATTATAGGCCGCACAGATTTTCTTCGCCCCTTCCTCGCCCAACACTTCCTTAATCTGCTCCGGCGTCCACACATACGCCGCGCCTTCGTGCCCATCGCTGTCCGCATCCAGCGCAGAATAAAATGCCCCTTCCGGATGCTGCATCTCCCGCAATAGCCAGCCGACAATCTCCTCGCACACCGCCGCATACAACGGGCTTTGAAACCGCCGGTACGCCTTGGCATAAAAATTCAGCAACAGCGCGTTATCGTACAGCATTTTTTCGAAATGCGGGATCAACCACTGCGCATCCACACTGTATCGGCAAAATCCGCCCCCAAATTGGTCGAACATCCCGCCATGCGCCATCGCCCGCGCCGTCGTCTCCACCACTTCCTCCAACCGTTGCGGCAATCCACTTACTTTTTCCGCCGCACCTGTGGAACGCGCCGCCAACAGAAAATCCAACGTCATCGCCGGTGGAAACTTCGGCGCCGCACCAAATCCGCCCCAGGTATCGTCATGCAGCGTGCAGATGGACTGCGCCGCCGCGATCAACGCCCGGTTGTCCCACGCCGTGTGCGCCCCCGCGCCGAGCGGCGCGTTCGAATGCGTCATGTTTTTGACGATGTTGTCTGCATTCTCGGTCAGCTCCTTGCGGTTTTTCTTAAAATAGTCCGACACCCGCATCAGCAACTGCGGCCAGGGGATGATCCCGCGGTTGTTGTCTTGCGGCGGGAAATACGTGCCGCCAAAAAACGGCCGTCCGTCTGGAAAGCAAAAGGCATTCAGCGGCCACCCACCCGACTGCGTGATCATCTGCACCGCCTCCATGTAAATCTGGTCCACGTCCGGTCGCTCTTCGCGGTCCACCTTGATGCAGACAAAATGCTGGTTCATCAGCTCTGCGATATACTCATCCTCAAAGCATTCGTGCGCCATCACATGGCACCAATGGCACGCCGAGTAGCCAATGGAAACGAGGACCGGCTTGTCCTCGGCCTTCGCCTTGGCCCAGGCTTCCTCGCCCCACGGATACCAATTGACGGGATTATTCGCGTGCTGGCGCAGGTAAAGGGATGCTTCGTGGGCTAGGCGGTTCATGAGAACTGCAAAACATGAAGGAGGATTCGGAAAGACGAAAGAACGAACAGTGGGCTTTCTTCGGGTCTTTTTTCACTTGCACCGAATTACTGAATTTCAGAAAATCAGTAATTCCCATGAAAAACAACACCCTCCGCATGGGCCCGCGCGGCACCGTCACCTTGCCCAAAGTGCTTCGCCAGCAATACGCCCTCACCACGCATGACCTGTTGCTGGCCGAATCCACGCCCGAAGGCATCCTCTTGCGCCCCGCTGTAGCGACTCCAATAGAAATTTATTCGGACGAGCGCATAGCTGAGTTCCAGTCGGAGGAACGAAAACTCGAGGAGCGTCAACGCCTGCGGGATGTGTCCAAACCAAGTCGGAAATCCTCTAAAACGTGAGCAACCTTCGGGTATTTGTGGATGCCAACGTTTTGTTTTCCGCCTGTCGGCCAGGGGCGGGATTGCAACGCTTGCTCCACGATGTCGCCGCACGCGGACAATTGGTTACGAGTGAAACCGCTTTAGGGGAGGCAAAACGCAACCTTGCCGCAAAAAAACCATTATGGCTGACAGGGCTGCCCGAAATCATGGCTGCTTTCGACAAAGTTACCCACCTCGAACCTAGGCTGGCTGCCGATCTTCCCGCCAAAGACTTGCCGATCTTGAGTGCTGCCGTCGCGGAGTCTTGCACCCACCTGCTCACCGGCGATAGAAAACATTTTGGCTCTCACTTCGGCCGACGGTTGCACACCGTTAAGATCGTTAGCCCGGAACTGCTCGACCAGGAGATCTTCTCCACGGGATAACGGCGCGACTTGCATGCACCAATTGGAATGCAGGAGGCTCGAAGGATAAAGGGGAACCCTTGGGAATGAAGTGCGCCGCTTCTTTTGATTCTACATTCGGCCTTCTACCTTCTACATTCTCCCTCCTCCGATGTCCCGCATCCGCATCCTGCCCGACCGGGTCGCCAACCAAATCGCCGCCGGCGAAGTGGTCGAGCGTCCTGCCGCCGTCGTCAAGGAGCTGGTCGAAAATGCCCTCGACGCCGGGTCCACCCGCATCGAGGTCGAATTTCGCCACGGTGGCAAAAGCTTCATCCGCGTCGAGGACAACGGCAGCGGCCTCGCCCCCGATGAAGCCCTCCTCGCCCTCGAACGCCACGCCACCTCCAAAATCCGCGAAGCCGCCGACCTCGACGCCGTCCGTACGTTTGGTTTTCGCGGCGAGGCCCTCCCCAGCATCGCCAGCGTCTCCCGCTTCACCCTCGTTTCGCGCCCCACTTCATCCAAAGAAGGCACCGAGATTCTCATCAACGGTGGCAAGATGCTCCACCAACGTTCCAGCGGTTGCCCGACTGGCACGCGTATCGAGGTCGCCCACCTCTTCAATTCTGTTCCTGCCCGCCGAAAGTTTTTAAAAACCGACGACACCGAGGCCGCCCACATCACCCGCCTCGTCCGCCTCTACGCCATCGCCCATCCCGAGGTCGCCTTCACGTTATCCGAAGATGGTCGCCTCATCTTCCGCTCTCCCGCCTGCCGCGACCTTCGCGAACGTGTTTCCGAAATCTGGGGCCGCCGTACTGCCGAGGAGTTGATGGAATTCCCGAGCATCTCCGATTCCTCCGGCCAACTCAGCCTGAGCGGTCTCCTCGGCAAACCTGGCCAGGGCCGCCCCACGCGCGATGGTCTCATCACCCTCGTCAACCGCCGCCCCGTGGACAGCCGCACGCTTTCTTACGCGGTCCTCGAGGCCTACCATACCTACGTTCCCAAAGGCCGCTACCCGCCCGCCATTTTGTTTTTGGACATCGACCCCGCCGCCGTAGATGTGAATGTCCACCCCGCCAAACGCGAAGTGCGCTTTCGCGACGAAGGCCACGTCCGCCAGTTCGTCCTCCAATCCGTCCTCGCCCAACTTCGGAAGTTAAACAGCAATGGACACAGCACCGCAGAATTAGGAACGCGAAACGCGGAATCCAAACCAACCACTACCACTCTCCCAAACATAACGTCGCCTAAGTTTACTTCCACTCCAAGTCTCCCAGCCCAACCTAGTAAAGCTCAAACCCCTCCAGTCAGCGGCCAACAAGCAACACCAACACCATCGGGCATTCAGACCTTAGCATTCAGAACTCAGCAATCCGCTCCCACCACTTCCGCCCCGCCACCTGCTACCAGCAACCTGCAACCTGCTACCAATCTCCATTTCACCTGGCGCTTCGTTGGTCGTTGGCGCGGCCAGGTCTACCTTTTCGAAACGCCCAGCGGCCTCGTCCTCTTCAACGCCCGGGCCGCGCACGAACGCGTTTGGTTCGAGGATTTGCAAAAGCGCTTCGCCTCCGCCCAAACGCCCAGCCAGCGCCTCCTCTTCCCTCAACCCCTGGAGTTCGAGCCCCTCGCCTCCGCCGCCCTCGCCGCCCACCGCACCTGGCTCAACCAGCAGGGCTTTGCCCTCGAAGAATTTGGCCGCAATTTCTACCGCCTCGAAGCCGTGCCCGACTGGCTCGACCCCGCCCGCGCCGAAGCCTTCCTCCGCGACCTCGCCGAACTTGCCCGCGAACACGGCGGCGCCAGCCTGCGCCACGACGATGTCGCCCGCCTCGCCGCCACCCGCGCTGTCCGCCTCGGCGATCAACCTTCCGAACAGGAAATCCGCGCCTTGGCACAACGCTTGCTCGCTACCGCCCAACCTTTAACCAGTCCGCGGGGCCGGCCGACGTTTCTCGAACTCGGCGCGGGCGATCTTTTTCGCCGCCTCGGCGGCGATCCGGACGCTCTCGACTAACTTTTGCCACCGGATTGTTGCTCACTTCACGCTTCTCCTTCGTTCCGATTCATCTAAAATCACCTTTCTCATGTCGAAAAAAACCACGGGCCTTCCCAAGCGCTCCACCCGCAGTCCGGTCGCCGCCACTCCGCCACCTCCGCCCGCGCCTTCCCTGCCACGCAAACCTGCGGGCCCGATGCCCTTGACGCGCCCGCCCATCAAGGTCCGCTCGACCGTTCCGCCCACTGCCTCTGGCCCCGTGGGTCGCACCGAATTTAGCGTCGAGGGCAGCACCAATGGCCTGAAGATTTCGATGCTGAACCACCTCAAGTTCACCCTCGCGCGCGACATCCGCTCTGCCCGCCCGCGCGACTGGTGGCTCTGCCTCTGCCTTTCCGTCCGCGACCGCATTCTCGAACGCTTCATCACCACCCAGGGCACCCACAACCGCAAAAATGTCCGTCGCGTTTATTATTTGTCGCTCGAATATTTGATGGGCCGCCTCCTCAAGGACGCCCTCAACAACACCGGCCTGTACGACGCCGCCCGCGAAGCTGTCGAGGAACTCGGTCTTGATTTCGACCGCGTGGTGGACGAAGAAGTGGACATGGGCCTTGGCAACGGCGGCCTCGGCCGTCTCGCCGCATGTTTTCTCGATTCCCTCGCCACGCTCGACTACCCCGCTGTCGGCTACGGCATCCACTACGAATACGGCCTCTTTAAGCAGACTTTCGTCAATGGCCGCCAATTCGAAATGCCGGACAACTGGTTGCGCTTCGGCAACCCCTGGCAAATCGTCCGCCCTGAATACCGCGTCGAGGTTCCACTCTTTGGCCACGTCGAATCCCGCTTCAACAGCCGCGGCGATTGGAAACCCGTCTGGGTGCCCGACCGCAAACTCATGGGCATTCCCTGGGATATTCCCATCGTCGGCTACGGCGCCAACACCGTCAACTTCCTGCGCCTCTGGGAATCCCGCGCCCAGCACGAATTCGATTTCCAGACCTTCAACGAAGGCGGCTACGTCGAATCCGTCCACGAACGCGCCATCGGCGAAACCGTTTCCAAAGTTCTCTACCCGAACGACAAAACCGAATCCGGCAAGGAACTCCGCCTCATCCAACAATTCTTCTTCGTCTCTTGTTCGCTGCAGGACATCATCCGCCGCTTCAACAAGCACAACGAAACGTGGGACGCCTTCCCCGACAAGGCCGCCATCCAGCTCAACGACACCCATCCTTCCATTGCCGTTCCCGAGCTCATGCGCATTCTCGTCGACGACAATGACCTGACGTGGGATGCCGCCTGGGAAATCTGCAAAAAAGTTTTCGGCTACACCAACCACACTCTTCTCCCCGAAGCTCTGGAAAAATGGCCCGTGCCGTTGATGGAGAAAGTTCTCCCGCGCCACCTCCAGATTATTTTCGAAATTAACCGCCGATTCCTCGACGAAGTGGAAAAGAAGTGGCCCGGCGACGGTGGCAAGAAAGCCGCCATGTCCATCATCGAGGAAGGCACGCCCAAGAAAGTCCGCATGGCCTACCTCGCGGTTGTCGGCTCGCACTCCATCAATGGTGTCGCCGCCTTGCACACGCGCCTCATCAAAGAGTCCCTCCTGCGCGACTTCTACGAGCTCTACCCCGAGCGCTTTAATAACAAGACCAACGGCATCACCCCGCGCCGCTGGCTGCGCTCTTGCAATCGCGAGCTCACCAAACTCATTGACGAAACCCTCGGCGGCAACGGCTGGGCCACCAAGCTCGACCAGCTCCGCGGCCTGGAGAAATACGCCTCCGACCCGGACTTCCAGACGAAGTTCATGGCCGTCAAGACACTCAAGAAGAAGAACCTCGCCGCCCTCATCAAAACTGAATGCGGCGTCACCGTGGACCCGACCGCCTTGTTCGACTGCCAGGTCAAGCGCCTGCACGAGTACAAGCGCCAGCACCTCAACCTGCTGCACATCCTCACGCTCTACCGCCGCCTGCTGCACAATCCGAATCTCGACATCGTTCCGCGCGTCTTCGTCTTCGGCGCCAAGGCCGCGCCGGGCTACGACCTCGCCAAGGATATCATCCACGCCATCAACGCCGTCGGCGCCGTCATCAATCGCGACCCGCGCATCAACGGCAAGCTCAAGGTCGCCTTCCTGCCCAACTATTGCGTCACGATGGCCGAGCAGATCATCCCCGCCGCCGATTTGTCCGAGCAAATCTCCACCGCCGGCAAGGAAGCCTCCGGCACCGGCAACATGAAGTTCGCCCTCAACGGCGCGCTCACCATCGGCACGCTCGACGGCGCCAATGTCGAGATGCTCGAGGAATTCGGCCCCGACAACATCTTCATCTTCGGCCTCACCATCGAACAGGTGAACGAATTGTGGAAACGCGGCTACAACCCGCGCGACTATTACAACGCAAACGAAGAACTCCGCGGCGTGCTCGACTGGCTCGGCTCCGACTACTTCACGCCCGACGAGCCCA
>Ga0206943_1212_pt1 | contig 13723 bp, 5 predicted proteins | sample Alteio_BWOrgHeat_7_FD_153243 | JGI IMG/M metagenome (GOLD analysis project Ga0206943, IMG submission 153243) | Enriched cells from forest soil in Barre Woods Harvard Forest LTER site, Petersham, Massachusetts, United States -... | ecosystem: Environmental > Terrestrial > Soil > Temperate forest > O... | reverse complement strand
TGCTCTTCGCAGTGCTGCTCATACAGATGGCGCTGATGGTCGCTGTGGTCACCTATCCCACCGAGCGATACCGGTTTACAAATGCCGGATGGGGCTGCTTGCTCGTTCTCATGTGGGGAATTATCGCATGGAAATATTGGTGGGAACAAAAAAATCCGCTACCGTCCACCGACGCGGATAGGCCTTCCAATCCTGCCGGTGCTTCCGCCGTAGCGTCGAATGGATCCTTTGCGAACTCGGGGAACGGTATGCGGCTGAACAAGGCATACATTCGATCGCAGATGAAAACGATTGTTACGGCAGGCGGAGCTTCGATCCTCAGTCTGGGGTTCTCGCTTCTGATGCTGGCGCTTTCCTTTATTTTCGTGGGCGAAGCACACCTGCCGATCGATCATCTTTTTCTGGTCGGCCTCGGCGCATCGGTGCTCATCCTTCTCCTGGATCTGCTGTGGGGGATCCGCGCACCAGAGGAAGGGAGGCGTGGCAATCATGAGTCGAGGATTCTTTTGGGAATTAATGCAACGCTCTTCACGCTGTTCCTTATTATTCCTCCGCTCTCGGAAAGCTCGCATTGGGGTGTAACGCATGTGCTCGAAGTGATGCTTTCGCTCGCGATCGGCCTTGTGATCTTTATTGGCTGGCGCATCGACCCGAACGCGCTTTCGATCCATGAATTTTATCGTAACAGGATCGTCCGCGCGTATCTGGGAGCCTCCAATTGGTTGCGGACCCGTGCCGGTACAACCCAGGCACATCCAGAGGACGACATCGCGCTCACACACCTTATGAACTGCGAACAAGGGGCGCCCTATCACATCCTCAACACCACATTGAATCTGCTCGGCGCTAAATCGCTCGCGTCAGCGCAACGCAATGCATCCAATTTTATTCTTTCGAAGCGCTATTGCGGTTCCGTCACGACGGGATACCGCCCAACGGAAGACTACATGTCCAACACGATGACACTGGGAACCGCTGTCGCCATTTCTGGCGCTGCGGCCAGTCCGAACATGGGAAGTAATCAGGTTTCCGGCGCCACGACAATGCTGATGAGCTTGCTTAATGTCCGCCTCGGCTATTGGGCTGCAAATCCAGGTCGTTCTCGCTGGCGCGAAGCGCAGCCCAAACTCTGGCCCTATTATCTATTAAAAGAATCCCTGAGCCAAACAACCGGTTTTGGAGCCTTTTGCTATCTGACCGATGGCGGCCATTTCGATAACACCGGCCTCTACCCGCTCATCGAGCGCGGGTGCCGCTATATCGTGCTCTGCGATAACGGTGCCGATCCCGATTGGCATTTCAAAGATCTTGGGAACGCGCTTCGCCGATGCCGCATCGATTTTGGCGTCGAGTTCTCGCTCGATGGCCTCAAAGGCATGACGAGCCTCGGCGGTTCCAGCACCGCCAAAGATGCCGAAGCCATGGGTAAATCCCATTGGCTTCGTGGAACTGTAAAATATAGCGAGGAACATCTCCGCACCTTGTGGGGAAGTAATTGGGATGAAGGTCTTTCACCCGATGAACGTGAAAGATACCGGACCGGCTCCATCCTCATCATCAAGCCTATGCTCTTAGGTGATGAGCCTGCTGACGTGCTACAATACGGCTTAGAGTATGCCGATTTTCCGCAGCAATCGACCGCAAACCAGTGGTTCTCCGAAGACCAGTTCGAAAGCTACCGCCGATTAGGCTATTGGGGCGCACAAACGGCCTTCGCGAGCAAGGATTATTCCGAGTCCAGCCGCGATGAAAAGCTGAACGCGATCAAAGAGTGCTCGGATGCCATAATCAGTAACCCGCTTAGACCGATCGCTGACCTGGCCTACGGTTCTCCCGCTCTCGAAAAGAACCCAATATAAGAATCGGGGATGAAGTTCTCATCCCTAATTCTTAACTCTCAATTCTTAATTCTTCACTAACCCCCACTTCTGCTGGAACTCCATCGGAATGCCGGGATAGCGCACGCCGCCCTTCTTTTGCAATTCCACATAGACCTCTGCAATGTCCTGCTGCATCAGTTTCAGCAGCAAGTTCGCGATAAGATTCGCCGGCTTGCCGGCAGCCTTCGCAAATAGCCCTCGAATCCAGAATGCAGCAAGCCACAGCGGGATCGTCAGCTTCTCGAAGAGCGTGGATTTCACGCCCAGCAATTCGCGATCATCGTCGGAAAGCATCGTCGTCATCAAAATGCGCGGGACATAGGACATGTTGAATACTTTACCGATCGCGAGGCGGCGCGTCAGCACATCTGTACAATAATCGATCACGCCCTTGGTCAGCGCACGACCCGCAGCGATCGAAGCAGCGTCCCTCGATCTATTTAGTTCCATCATTTGAGTATAGAGCACTTTGCCGGCCTGGTACATCTCTTCCCCGCTGGCGGCATGAACAGGTTTCCCATTTTCATACACCGCTTTTTGTGTAAGTGGAAAATCAAGTTTGAGAAGCATTTCCTCCTCGATGCCGGTGATATATCCAAACACGTTCCAATAGTGCATGTATGCTTTTTTCTGACGATCGTTCGTATCCACGCCAAGCTGAGCCAAGCCGTAGATGGTGATGTAGGAAAAGGTCATTAGCGTACCGGCCATGTACTGCTGATGAATGGGTTTGCCCCAATCGGCGCTCCACATTTTATCGGCAGCGACGCCCTGATATTTTCGAACCGAGCTGGGATCTTTTGCGCGGTCGCGGACGCCATCCTGCCAGAATTCATAGATGACCGTCCGCGTGGCCGCATGAAGCATCCGAACTCGAAGAATTCCCTCCACACCGATCGGCAGCGGGTTTTTCATATCGGAAGTTCCCTCATCCGGCAGCTTGGTGAACGCATCCTTCTGCATCGCATTGATAATAAGCGTTCCCGTTTCGATGACTCTGCGGCGGACTTTGTCCACCAGCTGCTGTGTCAGGGCCAACACCTGAATGCCGCCGCGTCCACAGGTGTATAGCACGGGAAGTGAGATCGCAGCCAGCAAGACGTATGCTACGATAGGATTGTCGCTAAAAAGCTGCTGTGCTTCCGTGATGAGATCCATATCGGCCCACGGCGGGAGCTTCTGTCCTTCACGCAAGTATGTTCGCAGCGCCTCCCGAACTTCCGGCGAGAGCGTATAATCCGAGCCTGGGAACGGATGCTCGAGTTCCGGATCCGGGATCGCCATCTGGTTAATGAGATAGGTCAGGAACTGAAGCACGCGGCGGGGGCGATAGGTTGCAGGAGGCGGATCGGTCTGTCCCTGAGCAGCGGCTTTCGCAGCATCGGCACGGCCTTCCGCATAGAGCAGATCCATGATACGATCCGCAAGCGGGTCCGCTCGCATCATAAAGGGTTCGAGATAGTCGGTTGGCCACATCGCTTCGAAGCGAGGATCGACCGCGCCGGACGTGGCAGAAGGAATGGGACGGTGGGAATTGTTTTGAGACATAATGGAACAGTAATGGAAGTGGAATGATGGGCATCGCAAGCGATGCTGAAAAATGTTACGGTTAAACGGTCATGCCTTCTTTACAGCCCAGAACAAGCCGTAGTCAATGGTTCCACGCGAAAGCGCGTTGTACGAGTGCAGCATGTGGTCGCGGACGTTATCGAGGTTCGCTCCCCATTTTTCTTTCACTCGTTTTGCATACCATTTGTAAAATGCCGGTACGCGAAAATACATGAGATAGCGACCGGATATTCGCGTGTAAATATCGATGTTGTTCTTGGTAACGTTCTCCGAGATTCGAAGTTCGAATCCCAAACCGTCGAGAACACTTCGGTAACTTTCGAAACTTTCCAAATATGGGACATCCCACACACGAAGAAAAGCCCGATAAAAATCCGGCCATTGTGCAATGCGCGGCTCGACGGCCAGCAGGTCGCTGAACGCAAAAATTCCGCCCGGTTTGAGCACCCGATGCACTTCGGCAAGGAACTTTCGCTTATCCGGAAAATGTGCCGGCGATTCGATCGACCACACCATCGGCATACTCTCGGTTTCGATCGGAAGGTTCTGCGCATCCCCTTGCACGAACGAAACCGCTGGCCACACCCCGCGCCTACGGGCATTTTCATTTGCGCGATCCACATTATAGGGCGTAATATCCACGCCCTTGACCTCCAGCCCATAGGTAAGATTCGCATGGATTCCCGCTCCGCCGCGTCCCGATCCGATGTCCAATAGCCGCAAGTCGGAACGATGCTGGCTTTCTCGATGAAGCTCCAGCATCGGAAGCGCGATACGGTCGATCAGCCGAAGAAAATTCGCATCCGTAAGATGCCGCTGCCAAAAAGTGGAGTAACCGATGTTCAGATACGTCGAAACATCGATCCACTGCATGAGGAACCGGTAGAGATCGGCGTGGCTGTTGGTATCGCTATATTGCCCGTGTACGTCAGCAAGTTCCCAGCCATCGAGGCGAATCGTCTCGGGAAAAGAATGATCTGTTGTAGGAATGGGACTGTCTGTTTGTATCATGCGTGAATTAGGACGCCAGAGCCGCCGCGGCTTGCTTGAGCAGCGGCGCATCGAAGCCTTCGGTAAAACTGGAATAAAGCTCCCCAAGCTGGGAAAGCACTTCTGCCTCACGACTGGTGCCTCGTGCAAGATCGAGCAGCCGTAGCACCGTCTTTAGCTCAAAGGTTCGCGCGCCGCGCTTCTTCGAGTCCGCAATGGATCGATCGTAAAACTCTTCCACACGCATGGCCGCATCGGGATCGGAACTCGATGCACGGATCAACTCCGCTTCCATCCGAAGTCCAACGGCGCGACGGAACTCCTGGTTCGTCCGCGCTTCAAGTTCCCATCGTTCATCGAGCTGCGCGCGTGCCTCCTCGAACTTCCCAAGTGCGATCAATACTTCAGCCTTAATATCCAGATTTCCGGGCAGCCCGCTCACCCGGCCTATCGCCGAAAAGATCCCAAGCCCCTGATCGATCATGACCAGAGCTTGCTCCGAATTCCCGCGCTGGTGCTGCACCCACCCCAGAAGGATGAGCGCGTCCCCCATCCAAAGCGCATATCCATTCTCCATCGCGATCTGCATGGTTTCGTTCGCCAGCCGTTCCACCTCGTCCGGCATCTCCATGAAATAATACAGCCATGCGCTGAACGCAACTGCATAGTTCAAACTGAAGTTGTGTCCCAGCTTCCGAGCATGATCGAGCACCTTCGTTCCTATCTGCCGCGCCCGATCCGGATAGCCTAATGCATATTCATTCCACGATCCGAGCGTACCGGCCACAACCAGCGGATCCTGCGTGAATTGGTACGCGAGGTGTCCATGTTTCTCCACGGAATAACGCGCAATACATTCATCCATTTGCTCACGCGTCTCGAAAAATCTTCCGGCGAGCAAATGTTCGAGCACGAACATGGAATTCGCTTCGACCAGCAACGCGCTATCGTTGCGGCGCTTGCTGACCTCCAAAAATTCTTCCGCAAATTTGATGGACACGTTCAGATCGCCACGCACCACATAATACGCCCACAGTGCCCAAAGCACCATTGGCAGTTCTGGAGCATCCTGCATCGACGACGATGATCCCATCGCTACGCACAGTTCCCGCGCGCGCGTGATCGCCGTGGCTACTTCCGGCACGGAATAACCGCGCACCATGATGATGGACATGCCATACGAAAGCTGAAGCGGAAGCTCGTATCCGCGCACCGGCGAATCCGCCGGAAGTTCGGCGAGCAACTCCATCCCTTTGCGATAGTGGGACGAGGCTTCCTGATTCGCAGAACGCCCATCGGCCTGCTGGCCGGCCCGCAGCCATTCCGGGATCGCAGCATCCGCGCGGTTCCCAGCTGTAAAATGCTGTGCGACAAGTTCCGGCTGGCGCGCGTAGAGATCGGGAAAGACATCGCGCAGCGCGGAGGCCGTAGCAAGATGATACTGTTGGCGCTCCGTCTTCAAAAGCGAGTCATACGCCGCATCCTGAACCAGCGCATGTTTAAAAGTAAAGAACGAGTCGCTTTTTTGTGCGGCGTCATCCGAATGTGTGCCGCCCGATGAAAAAATAAGCCCAGCAGCTACCAATTGCGAAAGCTCGCCCGAAAGAGAATTTTTATCTCCCGGAAAAATAGCTTCAAGAAGCGGATAAGTAAATTCCCGCCCGAGCACGGACGCAATTTGCGCAACGCGCTTGCTCGAAGTCATTCGATCCAAACGAGCCATTAGGGAATCCTGAAGCGTCGATGGAACGGAAATATTCTGAAGTTTACCGGCAAGTTCGTAGCGGTCATCCTGCTCGACGAGTGCGCCAGACTCGATGATGGTGCGCGTAAGCTCCTCGACAAAAAGCGGAACGCCATCGGTCTTGGCAAGAATGTGTTCCGCGATCTCGCGCGGAAGGTGCTTTTGGTTAACCAAATGCTCGACCATCGCGCGCGTCTCGTCCTGTTGTAGGCGTCCCAGTGTGATCGTATCTTCCTTCGTCACCCATGTCGCAGAAAATTCAGGACGGAACGTCAGGATCGCTAAGATATGGGACGAAGGAACCTTTGTGAGGATCTGGCTCAATAATTCGAGCGTGGAAGGATCGGCCCAGTGAAGATCTTCCGTAATGAAGAGGATCGGTTGCTGGGCCGCGCGCTGCAAGAGCAATTTGATGAGCAGATCCATCGTCCGCTGTTTTGTTTTAGAAGAGAGCGGGTCGAGTGGGCGATACTTCGGATGAGGTGGTAACGAAAGTAACGGCTGAAGCAGTGGCACATGTTCTTCAAGATCCAGTCCATTCTGAACCAAATACCCTTCGAGCTTTGCAAGCCGAGTCAAAGCGTCGTCACTGGAATTAAATTGAAGGATCGTCCGCTCGAAAAGATTTGCAATGGGATAGAAAGCGGTATTCTGATAATACGGAGAGCATTGTGTTTCGACGAGCCAGGCTCCTGCTTCCTTCGCAACCAACTCTTTCATCGCGAGCGTAATGCGCGATTTGCCAATACCGGCTTCCCCGCTAATGAACAGCGTGTGCCCGGTTCCCGCGCAGGCTTCCACCCACCGCGCTTGAAGACTTGCCATTTCGGCAGAGCGCCCCACAAGATCGCTCACGCCGCCAAACCGCGAGGCTTCGAAGCGCGTCTTGGCAGCGCTCTCATGCCGCACACGATAGACCCCGATCGGCTTGGTAACACCCTTGACCGTTTGTGCTCCCAAATCTTCCAGTTCGAAAAATCCGGCTACAAGTTTTTGCGTACTTCCGCTGATAAGCAATGTATTCGGTTCCGCAAGACCCTGCAAACGTGCCGCGATATTCGGCGTTTCGCCCACAATATCAGTGACACGCTGCGCTTCGGAACCAATTTGGTCGATCAGTACGCGCCCGGTGTGAATCCCGATACGCACATCGATCGGCACATGTTGTCCGCTCGAAGTATGAAAATCTGCTAGTCTCACGGCGTCCAGCATTCCCAAACCCGCGCGGACGGCGCGTTGAGCATCGTCTTCGTGAGCCGTCGGATAGCCAAATTGGACAAGCAGGCCATCACCCAAATACTTCGCGATCTCGCCATCGAATCGGCGAATAACTTTCGCGCAGACTTCCTGATAATGCCGCATGAGATCGCGGAGCTCTTCCGGATCGAGTTCCCCGGAAAGAGACGTGGAGTTCACAAGATCGCAAAACATCACCGTAAGCTGACGCCGCTCCGCGACGGGCTTCTCGGAACCGGGCTTTGCAACCTTACTTGCAGCCGATTTAACCGTTACAGGCTTGCCACACTCCGGACAGAACTTCGCGCTGTTCGAAAGGGCGGCGTTACAATGTGGACAGTTCATGCAAGAACACTAATACTAAATGCTACGTGAATTCAGAAGAATCAAGGAAATGCACACTACAATAATTTTTTCGCGCTTATCAAAGGCATTCAGGGATTGGAAAGTTTCACGCATCGCGTCGATACGTGCCTCCGATATATCCTGATCTCTTATCTGCAAACGCTGCGTAGCTATGGCAGCCGAGCGCCAATAGGGTTTTCGTCGATCAGCACTTCTGCATAACGCGCGGAATAGGCAAGAAAAATTCCTGAGTTTACCTCCGTGTTTGGATCGTCCGTTTCTTTCAGTCGGGAAGAGACGACGCCGATCAATCGCAAATTTCCTTCCGTATTGGTTCCGAAAACGGGACATCCCGAAAAACCCGGATTGCAAAATCCATCGAAATAATAAAGGATCGGATCTCCATTCTGTGCCGATAAATATCCATGCTTTAGGAGCGGATAAGGATAATTCCTCTTTGGGTCGTCGAAGAGATATCCTAATGGAAACCCAAGCGACCACACTTCGCTGCCTGGATTCATCGTGTCGCTCGAAGAAATCACAGGAGTTTGATCGAACGATCGAGAGATCGTCGAGCGTGTAAACGTGAACACGGAAATATCCAGCTCCCCAGCGCCATGTCCGACAAGCATCGTTGGAGACCTGACCCACCCGCCTTCGACAAAGATTTCCACCGAGTCCCGCCCCGACATATACTTTGCAAAATGCTTTGCGGTCACGATATACTCCCTCCCGTTCCGGATGAGTACGAAACCGGATGCCTGATGACCCCGTCCATCACTTAGCATCAGCACAGAACGGAAATCATCCTCGTTCGGAAGTGCAGGATGCTGCTGAGAACGGGGCACAACGCTGCAACCTGCAATACATGCTATGATGAATACGCGGATGAATAAAATAGCCTTCATGGTGTATAGTATTGGTGTGTTTAATAGTACGCGCGACCTCCCTGCCAACAAAAATACGAGCAATTTACTTTTCTTAACCGGACGGTAACCGTCAGATAATACAGCATTCATAATTTTGCGGCCTTAGAAATTACCCTTTCTTATATTTTCCACACACTAAGACCCCATGAAAAAACTGTTACTCCTTAGTTCTATCGCTGCAATTCTTATCGCAGCTTCCTTTGGCATTACTGAAAAGGCAAATGCACAAACGACAAGCACTCTTGTTCATTACTGGAATTTCAACACGTTAGTGGCCGCCAGCAGACCTGTGCCTAATATCAATGCCGATTATTCGGTACTGAGTGCCAATAGTGCCTATCTCGAATATTATGTCTTACCTGGAACTTCGAGCTCGTGGGCCGCAGGCAACAACGGCGGCGACCAGGTTGACCCAGTTGGAAACACTGCTACCGTTGATAGCAATGCACGCAACGGCGCCGTGGCCGGAAATGCGATGCGATGCCGAAATCCGCTCGATTCTGCAGAGCTTCGATGGCATATACCTTCGACGGGTTTTACGAACCTCGTTGTTACCTATTTGCTTGAATCCTCCAGTACGGGGAGCGGCGATTCCACTCAGATTTTTTCCTATAGTGTCAATGGCGGAACGACATGGAAGACAACCGGAATGACGGTAAATGGTGCTAATGTCGATACCCTGGATGTAACAGACAATGCTCAGTATCAAGGCTCATCGTTTGGTGTTGTCAAGATCACGTTCGGAAGCGATCTGACCGTCAATAATAATCCCGAACTCATCTTCCGGATCACGTTCCGTGGGAATACGCATCTTTTGAGTGGTAATAATAGGTTCGACGACTTTACGCTCGATGGCGTGGGAAATGCTGGGCCACCACCACCACCACCGGATGTGATAACGATGATTACACCAGTTAGTGGAAGCATTTTTGTGCCTGGGCAGAAGACACTTATCTCCTTCCATGCCTCGAGCACCACAGGTAATAACCGCACCATCAAATTTTCGACGGATAGTGGTAAAACCTATCCCACAACATTAGGCATCGTAACGGATGCCGGTGATAGTACCTATACCTGGACCATCCCGATCACCCCAACTACCCAAGGTTTCGTGAGCGTCACGGACGATTCTGGTGTCACTGCGAAGGTTGGGCCGTTCATTATCTATCCGATCCCAGCGAACAATCTTATTGTTCAGTATTGGGCTTTCAATACACTCAATACGACCTATAAAGCTCCGAACGTGCCGAATCTCCCGGCGGATTTCGCTGCGCCGGGAACCCCCCAAGGCTATATCCAATATGTCTTGTTGCATAATCCTTCGAAATCTTGGGCTGGCTATATCGATAACGTTCCCGGTGACACAGTGGACGCTCATCTCGGCGCATGGCCAGGCAATGGACTTCGCGTTCGTAACCCAACCGATAGCATGGAACTTCACTTTGTAATTCCTACAAAGGGATTTAAAGGCATCACCTTGAGCTATGCGTTACAAGCATCGAGCACGACAGGTCCTCAGGTCGAGCATTTCACCTATAGTATCGATGGCGGCCAGACGTGGATCGCGAAGGGGATTACGGTCAATGGATCTAAGCAGGACACATTAGATGTCACTCAGAGCCAATACCAGCAATCGGCGGCACCAGGTGCACCCTACGGTCATGTGACTATTGGTTTTGACACCGTGACCTCCATGGACAACAATCCCGGATTCGTCTTTCGCATTGTATTCGGCGATACCGCAACCGGTGGAACGAGCGGAAATAACCGGTTCGATAACTTGACCGTTAGTGCTGCCAGCGTTGTAAAGTCATCCAGCGTTAACGAGCCAACACAGGTTCAGCAGCAATTTAACATCACTCCGAACCCTGCAGTCGATAATATTTCGTTCTCAAATCCATTCTCTTCGGCAGTGAGCGTGTCGGTTCTTGATATGACAGGCCGTGTGGTGCTTGAGTCGAATGAATCGGCATCTCACATCGTCGTGAATACGTCTATGCTTGCGGCAGGCTCGTATTACGTTCGAGTGCAGAGTGAGGCAACTGGAGCAGAACAAGAAGCAAAATTCATAAAGCAATAGGATAGTAGCATCGTCCGCATCGTGGGCGATGCATAGTTTGCGGTTTGCGTGGAAGCCCACGCCACAGAAGTGGCGTGGGCTTCTTGGTTGAATGGTTGTTCCTCTCTTCCGCATGCAGATCGCATAATCATTTGATGTTCTGGTAGTAAAGATGCGGTAATCGTTTCTTAAAATTCACTCCTTAAATTTGCAAGGTTATTCTAGCCCCTTGCGATTAAGGGGTTTTCACTATATCATCTACATTCCCTGATCCATGAAAAGACTATTTCTCACCGCATTTTTGTCGTTCACTCTGTTTTCATTTTCCACCAATTCCAACGCGCAGCAAACCCTTTTGCATTATTGGAGCTTTAATAAAGTGCCCTCCGCTCCGCCGCTGATCACCATTCCAGCCCCTGTGATCAAATCGGACTACTCGTACATCGACACCAATAAAGCAGTCATACAATATGACACCTTGCCTGGTACCCCGCAACACTTTGTCGATAGCATCAATACCAATAGCAAGAGTGCCGGTGCATACGATGCAGTTGCCGGGGATGCGACCTATGCCCAATTAGGGTTCCCAGCAGGCAACGCCTTGCGGGTTCGAAACCCATCATGGAGTTCACAGCTTCGGGTGTATATCCCAACCACATTCTATAGCAATCCAGTATTAACGTATCAACTGGAATCCTCGAGCACCAACAGCGGCCAACACTGGGAAGTATTTTCGTATAGTATCGATAGCGGTAAAACATGGAGAAATCACACGACGGGTCTAACGGTGAACGGCCTTAGCACGGATACGTTGGATGTAACACAAGGCGGAGCCGCAGGTCCGTATCAAGGTACCAACTGGGGTCTTGTTACGATCGGATTTGGAGGCGATACGAATGTGAACAACAATCCTAAGCTCGTGCTTAGGATCACGTTTGTTGGGAATGCGGGTACGTTTAGTGGAAATAACAGATTGGAAAACATGTCCGTTATGGCAGGGCCGGTTCCCAAGGCCATCACAATATCCCAACCTACTGCCGGTGTTACGTTGTATCGCGGACAACTGCAGACAATATCGTACAGCACCTCTGGTGCAATTACGCCGTCTCGAACCATATACTTTTCCGCTGATTCCGGTGTGACGTGGAACCAGATCGTATCGACCACACAAACATCTTATACATGGACCGTCGGTAATGCTAATTCCAATAACTGCTTCATCAAGATCGTCGATACGAATGGCGTCACAGGGAAAAGCGGAAGATTCAATATGCGTCCTCCTACCATTACATTGTTGCAGCCAACGGGTGGCGGAACTCTGATCACAGGAAGTACGCAATTAATTTCGTATCTAACATTTGGAGCTGTCTCGGATTTCCGGGCACTTGATTATTCTATCGACTCCGGCAAGAACTGGAACGAAATTGTAATTTCAACTACGGACACATTTACCTGGACGATTCCAAGCGCGAACTCGCATACGTGTTATGTCGAGGTGATCGATCAGCACGGTATTATTGGTAAAAGTGGGATATTTACCATCTTGACTGCACCGCCTCCGCCTCCGCCGCCAGATACATCACATAAAGTGCTCGTTCACTATTGGAATTTTAACAATCTGTCTGCGACCTATAAAGTACCCAATGTGCCACATGTCGATGCTGATTATTCCGTGCTCGATACCAGTAAAGCATTCCTCGAATATTATCTGATTCCTGGAACTTCAAATTCCTTCGGTGCAGCTAATGGCTCAGATAATCTTGACAACGTTGCCAGTGCAGACACTGCTAACCTTCGTCTTGGCGCTCCGGCCGGGCAAGCACTCCGGGTGAGAAATCCTGTCGATTCGATCGAGCTTCGATGGCATATTCCATCGACGGGATATAATACTCTTGTTGTAAAATTTGTTGTCGAATCCTCCAGCACAGCGAGCGGCGATTCAACGCAGGTTTATTCCTACAGCACGGACGGAGGGGTGACGTGGCAATTTAACAACATTACCGTCAACGGCTCAAATGTCGATACAATGAATTCGACCAACAATCCCCTTATGCAAGGTGCAAACTGGGGGCTTGTAACCGTCACATTCGGCAGCGATGTGAACGTAAACAACAACCCAAACCTCATTTTTAGAATTATCTTCAGGGGTAATACTCATCTGCTTAGCGGCAATAATCGCTTCGATGATTTTACTGTCGAGGGCACGCAGGGACTTCCTCCGCCCCCACCACCTCCCGTTAAGGACTCCATCGCCGTTTCCACTCCAGTGGCAGGCGACACCTTGCTGGCCGGGACACAGAAAACAGTATCATATTCCGTCACAGCCACCACAAGTGCAGCACGCTCGATCGATTATTCGACCAATGGCGGTACGACCTGGACGAGCCTTGCAACGGGAGTAACGGCTCTTAGTTACAATTGGAAAGTTCCGACTACTCCGACTTCCAACGGTTTGATTCGTGTCGAAGACTCAGCCGGGGTGATTGGCATGAGCGGCAAATTTGTTATTGTGATTCCTGGAACCGTTACGAGCGTTTCGCTTTCTTCTACTAAGGTTCTTGCCGGTGGATCGGCGAATATTATGTGGAGTGCATCCGGTTATCTTGGCAATACATTGAACATCGACGTCGCTTATGACGGTCAGACCTGGAATCCGATCGTTGCAGGAATCCCGGCATCCGCGAATGGGAGTTATCCGTGGACTGCTCCGCTGACTTCATACACAGGCGTACTGGTTCGATTGACGTTTGCATCTGGTACGACGGGAACTTCGGCTCCGTTCAACATCGCCCCTTTGGCGGGTGTATCGGATGGTTCGAATACGATTTCTCCAGTTGAAATATGGCCCAATCCTGCGAAAGGTGAACTTCACTTTACCAATGCAGATGGTGCTTCTACGATCACGATCTTCGACGCGACCGGAGCTACGGTTGTAAGCCAACAAGCTGATATTCAAGGGGTTCTGGATGTA
>Ga0206943_1211_pt1 | contig 13737 bp, 13 predicted proteins | sample Alteio_BWOrgHeat_7_FD_153243 | JGI IMG/M metagenome (GOLD analysis project Ga0206943, IMG submission 153243) | Enriched cells from forest soil in Barre Woods Harvard Forest LTER site, Petersham, Massachusetts, United States -... | ecosystem: Environmental > Terrestrial > Soil > Temperate forest > O... | reverse complement strand
AAAATTACCATAGAACAAAAAGACGGATTTTCACTTTTTATTATGACCAGCGGACTGCGGTCAACGCGCGACAAGGCCATCGTATATTTTAAAGAGTTATTAGAGACTAAAGAATATAATAAACTGTATAAAGCTGTAAATGCTTTTGGCGAGCAGGTTAAAAGAGTAGCAGACGAAGATAAGGCGTCGCTTGAAAAAGCAGGGTTCAACTTCGACTTGCACAGCATTATAGGCGGGCAGCTTAAAGATGATGATGAGCATAAACTATTTCTACTTTATCCCGAAGGCAATTGGGTTGAGTTGGGTGCGGGTGCTCCATTTATTATCATCGGTAATTCAGGACATGGAAAGCCAATACTTAACCGTACTTTAGATGAAAATTCCAGCTTAAAACTGGCGCTAAAAGTGGGGTTCCTTTCGTTTGATTCAACCAGGGTAAGTTCAAATAATGTTGACTTCCCCATTGATGTGGCCATATACAAAAAAGACAGCTTTCATATTATTGAACAGCGATATGAGAAAAAGGACCTTGAAAGCATTTCGACCCAATGGGCCGAAGAATTAAAGGCCGCCCTTGAGCATATATCAGAAGAATGGATGGACGCTACTTTTAATAAATTGTTGTGAGGAAGTTGAAAATGATGTAGATGTTGAAAAGCCCGTCACAGAACCTTTATGACATTTACAACCGCTATACTTTTACAGCTATAAATAACTAATCTTTACAACTTTTATAACATTTACAACCCTTATAACTAATATGAAATTTAATGTATTCACGGAGATGGAATATACGGTGCTGTCAGCGGGTACATTGATTTTAAATATCAGCGCTTTACGAACACCCCATCAAACCGTTTTAACCGAATCATTCGAGGTTAACCCTTATATAAAGATTGAAGAACTGGTATCAGCCAATGGCGAGAACCGGTTAGCGCGCTTTGAAGTTGCCGATGCAGGTACCGTTAAAGTAACTTATAAAGCCACGGTTGACAATTGCTACATATTATCAAATCATGAACATAAGGCTGAGATACCTGTGGCCCGGTTTGATACGTCTATACTGCCTTACCTTAATCCAAGTAGGTATTGCCAGTCGGATAAATTATACAGGCTGGCCAATAATATGTTCGGGCATATTCATAACCCTTATTCAAAGGTAATAGCGCTTACCGATTGGATATACCAAAACGTGCAGTACCAAAGCGGTTTTTCGAACGCCCAAACATCTGCCTATGATACGGTAACGCAACAGGCTGGTGTATGCCGGGATTTTGCACATTTAGGCATTGCCTTATGCCGGGCGTTAACCATACCCGCACGTTATTTTACCGGCTATGCCTACCAGTTAAAACCCGCCGATTTTCATGCCTGTTTTGAAGCTTACCTGGGCGGCGAATGGATATTATTTGATGCTACCAAGCTTGTTCCGCTTAACGGGCTCGTTAAAATAGCTACTGGCCGCGATGCCGCCGATACCGCCATAGCCAGTATTTTTGGCGGCGTAAACTTCAAATCCATCGTGGTAAGTTGTGAACTGGCTGATGAAGGTTTTGAGCCAATTGTTTACGATAGTAACGGTTTTACCGGGTTGGCATATTTATAATAGCAAAAAACTCACTGATAAACATGTCCGAGGCATGCATCGCCTTTTGCCTTAATACTACAATTCCTTCCGCAGTCTTGCAACCGGGATATTCATTTGTTCGCGGTATTTGGCTACGGTACGGCGGGCTATGTTGTAGCCAGCATCTTTGAGTATATCGGTTAGTTTTTCGTCGGCCAGGGGGTGGCGTTTATCTTCTTTGCCTATGTGTTCTTCCAGTATCTTTTTTACTTCTTTGTTAGATACCTCTTCGCCGCTTTCGGTTTGTATAGCTTCTGAGAAGAATGATTTTAACAGGAAGGTGCCATGCTCGGTTTGTACATATTTTGAATTGGCTACCCTTGATACGGTTGAAATATCCATGTTGATCCTGTCGGCAATATCCTTCAGTATCATGGGTTTTAGGTTTTTATCATCGCCTGTTAAAAAAAACTCGTACTGGTATTGCATAATTGCATTCATGGTTTTTAACAGGGTTTGCTGCCGCTGTTTAATGGCGTCAATAAACCATTTTGCCGAATCAAGCTTTTGTTTTACAAACTGTACGGCTTCTTTCAGCTTTTTGTCTTTTTGGGATGCTTTATCGTAATGCTGAAACATTTCCTGGTACGAGCGGCTTACCCTTAGCTCAGGTGCGTTTTTTGAATTTAGGGTTAGTATCAGTGCGCCATCGCTGTTGCGGATATGAAAATCAGGTATAACCTGCATTTGCTTGCTGTTTACCTCGTTCGAGTCGCCGGGTTTGGGGTTAAGCTTTAAAATTTCATTTACCACGCCGCGTAATTCAAGCGACGTCATGTTCAATGATTTCTCCAGCTTATCATAATGTTTGCGGGTAAACTCATCAAGGTAATGCTCCACAACCATTATGGCTTTTTTTATGATGGGGTCATTGTCTTTCTTGCGCAGTTGTATCAGCAAACATTCCTGCAAACTGCGGGCGCCCACACCTGCCGGGTCAAAGCTTTGAATAACCTTTAGCATATCTTCCACTTCTTCGTCAGTGGCCATTACGTTTTGTGAAAACGCCAGGTCATCGGTAATTGACATGATGGGCCTGCGCAGATACCCATCATCATCCAGGCTGCCGATAATTTGACGGGCTATCCTGAAATCCTTATCAGCCAAAGGCAACATATCCAGTTGCGATTGCAGTATTTCAAAAAAGGAGCTTTGTACGGCAATAGGGATCTCTTTCCGTTCATCCTCATCGTCACCGTTCTGGTCATAACGCGACCCATAATCATTTACATTGTCTTCCTGTAAATAGTCATCAATATTAAATTCGTCTATCTCGCCTTTTTCTTCGTCGCTGTTATAGGTATCCTCATCCGGGTCGCGGTCGGGGTATTGTTCTTCAGGCTCATTAAGGTTGGTTAAACTTAGGTCTTCAAGAGCCGGGTTTTCTTCCAGTTCCTCTTTTATGCGGGTATCTAATGAAACCGTAGGTACCTGCAGCAATTTGATGAACTGTATTTGCTGCGGCGAAAGTTTTTGTAAGAGTTTTTGCTGAAGATTTTGTTTTAACATAGACAGGGCAAAAGTACATCAATTACTATTAACTTAAAAACTAAGTTATTGTAAAGCATTCAATGTTGTAAATGCTAAAAGAAATAATTTGTTTGGATAAGCCAAAGTTTTATTGATAACTTTAATAAACAAAAACAAAAACTTATGGCTATTGTAAAAGAATTTAAAGAGTTTGCCATGCGTGGCAGCGTTATCGACCTTGCGGTTGGTGTTGTAATTGGTGCGGCATTTGGTAGTATAGTTACCTCGCTGGTAAAAGATATTATTATGCCGCCGATAGGTATTTTATTAGGTAAAGTTGATTTTGCCGAAAAGAAATACGTTATCATAAGTTCTGATCCGGCACACAAAGTGGCAGAGGTTGCTATACGTTACGGTAATTTTATAACCGTGGTTTTTCAATTTGTTATAGTTGCTTTTTGTATTTTTTTAGTTGTTAAAGGCATTAATGCTATGAAAAAGAAAGAGGAGGCTGCCCCGGCGCCCGACCCGGTGCCAACAGCTGAAGAAACTTTACTTACCGAGATAAGGGATTTGCTGGCGAAAGGGAAGTAGTTTTTTAGTTCATAGATGATGGTTCATAGTTCATGGAAATATAATAAAGCCATGAACTATGATCTATTAACCACAAATCAACCTAAAACGTCTTCGATAATTTAGGGTTGGTTAAAATAATATAGTCGCCCATTTGTGTAAACTTGCTCCAGTCGGGGTTTTCAAAGCTGTCATCCGTGTAAGCAGCAATATTTAATATGCGCGCTTTTGGCGCGTATTTTTTTAGCTGGGCGGCAGCGCCTAATTTTTCTTCGCTATGAAAGCCGCCGTTTAGCTGTAATATTTTGTAGTTTTTATGCTGGTTATAAAATTTGGCTACAGACCAACCCATAGTCGCATCCCATAGGTTTTGCGCCTGGTACATTTGCATATTGCCAATTGCACCGTGCCCGCCCATTATTTTTACAAATTTTTCATAATAGGGGCCGGTTGCGGTATCAATTGGGAGAGGTGGAAGATACGATTGACCTACAGTGCTTAATTGCTGTAAACTTGTTAATCCTAACCTGTTAACCATATTTGCGTACCTGGCCGGGGTATTTGCGGCAACAATCGGGATGTGGTTTGTTTTTGCCCACTCAATTAGCGGGCGATAATCTTTGTAGTTATGCCAGGCGCGGGCTTCTGTAGTAAAGTTTTTTTCGCGGATAAGCCCCGAGAGGTATTCGTTTAAAACGTTTTGACAGTCAGTTTCAAACATTTCCATTGATAGCGCAGTATTACCTGGATATTTTTCAACCAGCTTTCTGAATAACACGTTTTCGAGGTAATGCCCGGTGGAATCATTGTGTTCTTCGCCAAAAAACAGGACATCGGCATTTGCCATATCGTTAACAATATCGTCAACGGTTACCTGTTTTTGCTTGGAAGTACTGTAAATTTTATAATGCTGTGCCATATCCTGGCTTACGGCGCAGAAGGGAAGTATGAATAAGAGTAGAGCTATAGTTTTCATTTGGGATTAGTTGTAAAGGTTGTAAAAAGTTATAAGTGTTGTAGTGGTTGTAAAAGTTGTAGGGGTTGAAATTAACCGAAGCAACTCCTAATATCGTAATTCTGGTGGTTTTTTTAGCCTCCTGTTTTATAAAATTGAAACTTTAACCTTTACAACACTTGCAACCTATCCAACCTAATAAAACCTTTCACTAAATAACTTGACAAAGTTTAAAAATAACACTACATTTGCGCTCTTGTTTTTTAAAACAACGATAGAATAAAAAAGTCATGAAAAGAACGTTCCAGCCTTCACAAAGGAAAAGAAGAAATAAACACGGTTTCCGTGAGCGTATGTCATCCGCTAACGGCAGAAGAATATTAGCAGCAAGAAGAGCCAAAGGCAGAAAGAGATTATCTGTATCTGACGAACGCCGTCATAAAGCATAAGCTGGTTATATCTCCTTTTTTGGAGGCTTGAACCGGGCATTTACTTCCCGATAGCTATCGGGATCACGGTTCAGGATTAGCAAAATGTACACTTTTAAAAAAGAAGAACGGTTATGTAACAAAAGGCTTATTGATGGGCTTTTTCATAACGGTTCTTCTTTTTTATGTTATCCCTTTAAAGTTTCGTGGCTTTTAACTGCCGAGCCTCAGCCGTTTGCCGCCCAGGTTTTATTTTCGGTTTCAAAGAGGCGTTTCAAACACGCAGTTGACCGTAATTTAATTAAGCGGCGCATGCGCGAAGCTTACCGGTTAAATAAGCAACTGTTATTGTATGATGTGCTTACCAGTACTGATAAAAAAATTGTGTTTTCATTAGGCTATATAGGTAAAGAAATTGTGCCTTACGAGCTTATCGAAAAGAAAATGCTGAAACTTTTATCCCAGCTTGGCGGAGAGGTTGCTAAATGCTAACTATCATACGCATATTCCAGGCCCTGATAGGTGGCGTTTTTATAGTACTGATAAAACTATACCAATATTTAATCTCACCGCTTACGGGTGCATCATGTCGTTATACGCCAACATGCTCGCAGTATGGTGTAGAAGCGATAAAAAAGCATGGCGCTTTTAAAGGCGGATGGTTAACTTTAAAACGAATTGCCAGTTGCAACCCCTGGGGAGGGCATGGGCATGACCCGGTACCTTAATACTATTTATGAGTTATATATTACAAATTGAAACCGCAACAACCGTATGTTCTGTCGCCCTGGCAAAGGACGGCGGTGTGGTAGGTTTTAAACAGCTTGACGAGCGTAATATACATGCTGAGATCATAACCTTGTTTATTAAAGAGCTGGTCACTGCGGCAGGAATTAGTTTTGATGATCTGGATGCCATTGCTGTTAGTTGCGGCCCAGGTTCGTACACCGGTTTGCGTATTGGCGTATCAACTGCTAAAGGCTTATGCTTTGCGTTGGATAAACCATTAATCGCTGTCGAAACGTTAACCGCAATGGCTTATGGGATTATTGCCACCGGGCAATATAATGGCAGGTTGCTTTGCCCGATGATAGATGCCCGGCGAATGGAAGTTTACACCGTTTTATTTGATCAAACCGGTAACAAAATTGAACCAACAAGCGCTAAGATCATCGACGAAAATAGTTTTTACGAGCGGTTGCAAACTAATAAGATATTGTTTTTTGGTGATGGTTCCCATAAATGCATAGATGTTTTGGGCATCTACCCAAATGCTGAATTTTTACCGGGGTTTCATAATTCGGCAACCCATTTAACTCAAATAGCTGCACGGAAATTTAACAAGAAGGATTTTGAAGATGTTGCCTATTTTGAACCCTATTACCTGAAAGATTTTATTGCCGGAAAGAAGGCTTAATTATTCTTTATCGGGTCTTGCGGAAATATACGATCAATTAACCGCCCGAAAAATCCTTTTTCTCCACTGGTTGAAATATTGCTCATATTTAACCTGCGCTCAATAAGCGGCCCAAATTTCCATGAAAAGCCTACAAAGAAATCAGCACCTGTAAAGGCAGTTGAAGGTGTCATCGCTTCTATAGGCGGGCTGGCTTTACCCAATGATGATTTTATTAAACTTGCCGTTTGATAAAGGCGCTCGCTGCCGATAAAAAACTCGGCATTATCACTTTTGATCATAAACTGCCCGCCAAAGTTAAATATTTTGAGGTCGTTATATGACGAAGTTAAGGTAACCGCGTACTTGCTATATTGAACAGGGGCAACTAAAGCCGCTGTAAAGCCGCTATAAACCAATTCTTTTGACGCAATAAGCGTAGGCGAAAATTTGAATGAGTTATTATAATCAAGCCAGAAAGATTTGGTAGCGCTTAACTCAAATAACGCGTTTGTAGGCGTAGAAAAATCAGTAGTTTTAGGTGCAGTTGTAGTAATAAAACGCGTTTTATTATATATACTATCTTCCCTGTGTGCTGTTGATAATCCGTTAATTGTTACAGGGCTGTTAATGTTGTCAAATAAAAAGATAGTTGAGTTTTTATTCCAGTGAATAAACCCTAGGTCTTTTAAGTTTCCCTGTATAGTAAAACCATCCTCAGTTTTGTAGGAGGTTCCAATACTTATTGACACACCGGGGTTACGAAATGTAGGAAGAAAGTTTTGTGCCAATGATTTACCGGCGTTACTGCTCGAATAGTTTTTACCTAAGAGCGAAAGTGTCGCAGCGTCATTTGCAGTATCAAGTGTTACGTGCGATTGGTCGATCTCAATTTTATTATAAGTTACCCCCGATAGCGCATTCAATTTTATACCTAAGGCAAATTGCTTATTAACTTGTTCGCGGTAAGTAAAACCAATTTGCTGATAAACCTGGTAAAACAAGTTATCATTAAATATATTGTTATAGCTGCTATTTGGAAAAGCGCCGGGCCCGTTGAACAGTGCAATTGATTCATCGCTTACTATGCCTCTTGCTTCGGATTTAGTATTTACAGAAAACCCAAGTTCCTGGTCGCCATTTTGGCTTGAAAACACCTTAAACATTATTAAATAAGCATTGGCATTTACATTTACATGATTGTATTTGCCTTTCCCTACCTGTAAGTCGGCTGTATTATAATAGCTGGAAAATGCCCGACTTTTTAAGGCTGCCTGCGCATCGCCGGTTAAATAAAAATTAAAGTTGAGGTTTGGGGCAAAAAAATTAAAGGCGAGCATTTTGCTTGTATCGGGGATAAAAGCCCTTTGCGATGGATTTTCAAACGAATCATATAACGTGCCTGTATTGTATTGTGAAAATTGCTGGGCAAAAAGCTTAGCTGAAAATAACAGGATAAAAAATACAAGTAAAATTCTTTTCATAAATAATATTAACAGGGGATATTTAAAATAAAGATAGAATTCAGCGAAATATAAATGAAATTATTAATCAATTAGTTATAACTGGCTAATTAATACCGGCTTGACCTTTTAAATTAGTAGTATCACTTACATTTAAGCGCATACAAAAGTTTGTGTAAAAATTCTTGTCGGTAGCTACAAATTGGTATGATGCTGCATAAAAACTCTTCCAGCCCGGTTCAAGGTTTTCAAATATATCGTAAAAATTTTGGTTTAAATCACTTTTTAATAAAGGTGTAGCATTTTTAAAATTTATAAAATAGGCAACATTACTTCTTTCGGCAAGCAAATTATCAAATTGGGTATATTGATCAATTTTGCTTAGAAATTTATGATTGATGTAGGTATCATAATAACTTGCCAGTTCATTACTGCTATTAGCTAATATTAAATAATTATCAATTATCATAAAGTAAGGGTGTTTAAAAGCATTAAAAGCATCGCCCAATAAAAAATAAGGTACTTTGTCATAATTTAATCTGCCTGTTTTATCATTAATTATTGTACTTAAATTGTTTGTAAAACTTTTAAGCTTTGACCCGTCTTTTACAGCTATAATGCCAAATTTCTCATTATAACGGGTGGTAACAACAGCAAATTCATTACTTAACAAAGCGTTAAATTCTGCTATCAGGTTTATCCCCGTTTCAGTTTTTATCTGTTTAAATAATTTATCTTTTTCATTTTGTAACCCGGCTTTTACCTGGAATTGCGACAGATCAGACTTGAACATTAAAGGATCAGAAACTGCAAAGTTTATGCTATACGCCGTAGTTGAAGGGAATATATCTTTTAATCGGTTAACAAACGGTTGCTGGTTAATAAACAGGTTTAAATAACTTATCGGTTGTTTTTTTTGAATATTTGTTAGCCCGTTAAACATTAAAGCATCGCTTTTAAAGTTTAAACTTAAAGCCGATAGGCCGGTAAATAACCTAAAACTTTTAAATATATCGGTATTTTTGTTTTGAAATAATTGCTCAAATAACGGCGTTAACTGGCTATAATTTACATAGAGGTTGCCTAATGAGCTTGAGTTTTGTTGATCGGGTATGGGCACAAAAGCAACAGCATCCTTTTCGGGATTATGTTGCGCACATTGCATAACAAGATCTTTTGAAAAACTTCCCGAAAGAATATCATCTTCGGTATTAACCAGGTAAAAGCGTTTTTTAAGTAGGTTTGAATATAAAGTATATCCTTTTTTGCCTTCAATATTCATCGGGGTAATTAACAAACCATTGTCTTGCTGTTTAGCTAACTGATCAATGACATCAATTTTAAACCCTTTTGCTGCCGAAGTTGTTAGCAGTAGGTCGATATTATTGTTTTTTTAAAGGATGAAGGGAGATAAAGATGTTTTGCCCCGAAAAAAACCGCTCAAGCTGCGGGTTTAAAAGTAATTGTTTGCGTAAAGTGTCAAGATCGGCAATGGTTTGTTTACCGGCAATGGAGGTAAACAGCCGGTTATCATTAAAAATATCATAAAACCCGGCATCGTTAGTAAATTCAAATATAAGGGCGGCATTGCCCGGAATGGTGTGCATTACCCGGCTGGTATACTGCCCCTGCGGGTTTAAATTTTTAAAATAAACAGCCGTTACAGCAACAGCGGCTATAAGCAAAATTATTGTTGTAATAATCAGTCGCTTCATACTAAATTTATGCTGCAAGTTAGATTTTTAACCGCACCCATTCAAGTAATACTTTCATTTGGTTAACTTAGCATTTTATATCTGTATGAATAAACAAATAGTAGTTACCGCATCATTATTGGGCCTGCTTGCCGTAATAACCGGCGCTTTTGGCGCACACGGATTAAAAGCATCGCTATCCGCGCAGCAGTTAGAGGTATGGCATACCGCAGTACAGTACCAGTTTTATCATGTTTTTGCATTGCTGTTTCTCTCAACATTTGCACGTGGTAAAAACAGGCTGATTGTTTCGTCCTACTACCTTTTTACTTTTGGTATCGTGTTTTTTTCAGGTTCATTATACCTGCTGGCCTGCCGTGACTTGTTGGGCTGGAACTGGCTTTCTTTAATGGGGCCAATAACCCCAATTGGCGGCTTACTGTTTATTATTGGCTGGTTAACCTTAGCATTAGCCGCTATCAGGAACAAATAACGATGTTAGAATTTGCCAACCCACAATACACTAACCGCAAAACACTTTTTGTTGAGGTAATATTGCCATTAGCCATTTCAAAAAATTACACCTATAGGGTGCCTTTTGAAATGAATGATGCGGTTGCTATTGGCAAAAGGGTGGTGGTGCAGTTTGGCAAAAGCAAACTTTATACAGCTATTATCGCTACCATATCCGGCATCGCCCCTAAAAAATATGAAGCCAAATATATTATTGAGGTTTTAGACGAAAGCCCGGTAGTAACCGAACGCCAATTGCATTTTTGGCAATGGCTTGCTGAGTACTATATGTGCACTATTGGCGAGGTAATGAACGCGGCCTTGCCCTCTGCCTTAAAATTAGCCAGCGAAACACGCATTGTGTTGAACAAAGGTTTTGAATATGACAAGTCGGCGTTAAACGACAGGGAGTTTTTAATAGTTGAGGCATTGGATATTCAACCCGAATTAACGGTTAGTGATATTGCTAAACTACTGGGGCAAAAAACGGTGATGCCTATTTTAAAGTTACTGTTTGAAAAAAATGTTATCCATATCTCTGAAGAAGTAAGCGAGCGTTATAAACCCCGCAAGCGTACATTCGTTACCTTAAACCCCGTATATCATAACCAGGAAAATTTAAAAGAACTATTTGGCATATTAGAGAAACGCGCGCCTAAACAGGCCGATGCTTTATTAGCCCTTATCAAATTATCAAGGCGTCAAAAAGCCATCTCAAAAAATGAATTGATAGAAGAAAGTGGAGCAGGCGCGGCAAGTATTAACTCGCTGATAGAAAAAGATATATTTATTGCCGAAGAGAAGAATGTTAGCCGCCTGTATGAAGAGGATGAAGACGCTTACGCAAATTTTGAATTAAGCGAAGAGCAACAGCGGGTTTTTGTAAACATAAAAGAACAATTTGAACAAAAAGATGTGGCGCTTTTGCATGGCGTAACCTCATCCGGCAAAACGCAAATTTATATCCGGCTGATTGAGGAAATAATTGCATCAGGCAGGCAGGTGCTTTATTTACTGCCTGAGATTGCCTTAACCACCCATATTATTGAACGCTTACGACGGTATTTTGGCAGCAATATTGGTGTATATCATTCCCGGTTTAATGATAACGAAAGAGTAGAGGTTTGGCAAAAAGTACTTAACAACGAGTATAAAGTGGTTTTAGGCGCGCGCTCATCGGTGTTTTTGCCCTATGCCGACTTGGGGTTGATCATTGTTGATGAGGAACATGAAACATCATATAAACAGTTTGATCCGGCGCCCCGGTATAATGCCCGCGATGCAGCCATATTTTTAGCCAATATGCAGCAGGGCAAAGTGTTACTCGGCTCGGCTACGCCTTCGTTTGAAAGTTATTTTAATGCCCGCACCCATAAATATGGGTTTGCTGAACTTACCGAGCGCTATGGCGGGGTAGAATTGCCAAAAATTGAAGTGGTAAGCATTGCGGAAGAAACTAAGAAGAAAACCATACAATCGCATTTTACAGGTGTGCTGATGCAGGACATGCAACAAGCTATCGCCAATAAAGAGCAGGTGATACTGTTTCAAAACCGCCGAGGTTATGCGCCTGTATTATTATGTAAAATTTGTGCCTATACGCCTAAATGCATCAACTGCGATGTAAGTCTAACCTACCATAAAAACACGGGTAAACTGCATTGCCATTATTGCGGGTATAAAGAAGATACGCCTTCTATATGCCCGGCCTGTGGATCGACGCATTTAGAATATAAGGGTTTCGGTACCGAAAAGGTTGAGGATGAGCTTAGCCTGTTATTGCCCGAAGCGCGTATAGCCCGTATGGACCTGGATACTACCCGGTCGCGCAACTCGTTGCAAAATATATTGAATGACCTTGAGGAAAAGAAAATAGATATACTGGTAGGCACACAAATGGTTGCCAAGGGGCTTGACTTTGCCGAGGTAACAGTCATTGGTATTATTAATGCCGACAGTTTATTGAAGTTTCCGGATTACCGTGCCAATGAGCGCAGCTACCAGATGCTAGCACAAGTGAGCGGCAGGGCAGGGCGACGTGGCAAGCAGGGTAAAGTGGTTATACAAACTTATGACCCTAAGCACCGGGTAATTAAACAGGTAATTGAAAATGATTACCGCGATCTGTATTTTACTGAAATGGAGGAGCGTAAAAGCTTTAAGTACCCGCCATTTTACCGCATCATTAATTTGGATGTAAAACATAAAAATTCGGAAATAGTGAATAACCAGGCCATCTATTTGGCCAATGAATTGCGCAAACAGTTTGGCGACAGGGTAATAGGGCCCGAGGCTCCGTTGATAAGCCGTATCCGTAATTATTATATCAAATCAATTATGCTGAAGTTTGAAAAAGACGGTATTTCTATCAACAAAGTAAAAGCAGCGGTACGTGATGTAATTACGCAGTTTCAAACCACTAAACTAAGTAAAGGAAGTATAGTGCAGCCCGATGTAGATCCGTATTAACATGAAGAACCACCATTACAAAGCAACAATTACCTGGACGGGAAATTTAGGCACAGGGACAAGTGCCTATAAATCGTATGACCGTGCTCATGAAATAACCGTTAACGGCAAACCAATTATCCCGGCATCATCCGATCCATCATTTCGCGGCGACCCGATAAGGTATAACCCGGAAGAACTTTTTTTGGCATCGCTTTCATCCTGCCACATGTTATGGTATTTGCATTTATGCTCGGAAGCAGGTGTTGTGGTTGTTGAATATGCCGATCAAGCAACAGGAACAATGGTTGAAGAAGCAAATGGCAGCGGCCATTTTAGCGAAGTTACTTTGTATCCGAATGTAGCTGTAAGTAATGAATCAATGGTCGCTAAAGCGAATGAATTGCATCACGAGGCCAATAAGTATTGTTTTATAGCCAATTCGTGTAATTTCCCGATTAATCATAATCCCACATGTAAAGCGAAATAATATGCTCGAAATAAAACCTGTTTGCGAAAACTGTGGCAAATTGCTGCCGTATAATAGCAGCGAAGCTATGATTTGCACCTTTGAATGTACTTTCTGTAAAGATTGTGTTGACAATGTTTTATTTAATGTATGCCCTAATTGTGGCGGCGGGTTTGAAAAACGACCGGTTAGGCCCGGTAACCTTTTACAAAAATACCCTGCAAGCAAAACTGAATATTTAAAGCCGGTTGATGCCGAAAAATTTAAATCAATGCTTGATAAATATAAGGGAACCGACCCTGCTAAAAGATAAATGCAACCTTGCCTGTAGATGGCTTGCAAATAGGTTGATAGTTACTAATTAGCGTGCTTTTATAGAATCAAGTTGAATTTCTGTAACGCCGGGGCTATGCGGAATTTGGCCGCAATGAAACCTTGAGGTTAGCTTATTGTAGGTGATATGCACTTTTAAGTTATTAACCTGGTACTGGACAGCTAAATTTATGGGACTGTAACTGCTGTCTGCAATGTCTGTTTTTAACAGCCAACCACATCCGTCGGATGCGGGATCTCCTTCATTTATCACAGTCGCATCTTCACTTAAAAAGATGGTTTTAACACTATTTGCCTTTTTGCAGGAGAAAACGATAACTAGTGTCAAGATACTGATCAACCCAATTGGAGATACTTTAGTTAGTTTC
>Ga0206943_1210_pt1 | contig 13743 bp, 14 predicted proteins | sample Alteio_BWOrgHeat_7_FD_153243 | JGI IMG/M metagenome (GOLD analysis project Ga0206943, IMG submission 153243) | Enriched cells from forest soil in Barre Woods Harvard Forest LTER site, Petersham, Massachusetts, United States -... | ecosystem: Environmental > Terrestrial > Soil > Temperate forest > O... | reverse complement strand
AGCGGCAGCATACAAAGTACCCAACGGCGGATAAGGTTGCCCTAAAGCCCATTGTTTAGGATCAAACTGCAAAAAGTACGAATGGGTAAAAAGAATATTATTCATATCGATTATGCCAGTTTTGCAAACGGCGACAGGTTTAACGTACACACACATTTTACACAGGTGCCGTTGGTGTCAATGTCCAGTGTTTTCCTGAAATCAACAGCTTTCGGGCTATTTAGTATTTCATTTAATGATGAATCATGAATATTGCCCATTACATCATGAAAAAAACAAGGACGTACGCTACCATCTGCTTCAATTACGGTTGATACCCAGGGCGCATTACACTTTTTATATGGAAAAGGATTAATACCATAAAATGCAGCATAGTAATGGTAAATGTTTTGAATTTTCAGTGTTGACTCAGCTATGAAATGGCCGGAGAAACAAGCTCTGTTATCAGTAATGATATTATATATCATCTCCTGGAGTTCTGATAGTTCCCGTTCATGTATTAGTATTTCATGCTGTTTGGGTTCACTCCATGCTGTTTGGCGGTTAAAGGCATGACTGCTTACATCAGCAGGCAAAAAACTGATCTGGTCAAGCCCCATATCCATAGCGGCATCAATTATGGCCTGCCAGTTCCTGAAATTTAGCCGGTGAATTACCGTTCTTCCGGTTATCCTGTAAAACGGGTTTATCCCTTTAATATATTCAACCCCTTCCTTCAGTTTCTTAAAGGCGTTAGGTATATTTCTTATCGTATCATGTGTTTGCTCATCGCCATCTAATGATACAATAAGGTCATCAACCCATTTTAATAACTGATCAGCATGGGCCTTTATGGATAACCCGGTGGTAAGCAGGCTCACTTTTATACCCTCATTTTTCAGCAGCTCGCATAACCTGAAAAAATTGGTATTTAATAACGCCTCCCCTCCCGACATAACCACCTGTTGTGTACCAAACTTCTTTAATGAACCTAATAAGCCAGTTACATCACTTTCGGTAAGTTGTTTCAGATTCTTGTTGTCCTTCCATATATCACACATTACACAACGGCAATTACAGGCGCTATGCGGCATTAATATCACCACGGGTAATGCTGATATTACATGCGTTTGTAAAGTTCTGTATCGCTTGTATGTGCTATATAATATTTGTTCGGACATTTGATAAAATCTATTTTGATTCCTGATATAGTATTCGGCTTTAAAAATCTAACTATAAACCATTATCTATCATCTATATGGTATCTAAAATCCCTGTATTTCCGGCTGCCGGTATTTCCAAACCTTTTGTAGCAACTTTATTTCATAGGGATATTGATAAACGTTAATTTTATAGCGAATGGTTGATACCAGTTTTATTAATTCGCGTTTTAACCTGCTTAAGCGGATATCAGTAACCGTTGGATATACGCCGTTAAGCACCGTTTCAAAATTTCGTATCTTATCTATCATATCGGGAGTTAGCCACGGTGTTAACGGGTTTTTACGCAGGTCAAAGTTTTCCCATGCCGGGCTTATCCAGTCTTCCAGCGTTTGCGGGAACTTAAACCCGCTTGACAGTACCTGTTTGTATAGCTCTGAACCTTCTGTTGGTACAGGGCTGTAGGTGTATATTATTATCTCTGTTTTAGGGTTTACCGCTTTTACCTTTTTTATAAAATCTATCTCAAAATCAATTTGAGCCTCTACCTGTGCAGGCGTAGGCGCCGGTGTGCCCAACACAAATGAATACTCAGGGATTATATCAAACCTTTTAAGCCGTTCGGCAAACTCGATGATCTGCTCACCAGTTTGTGTCCCGCCTTTATCCATTTGTTCCAGGATGGCGTTATTTCCGCTTTCGGCACCAAAAAATATGCACTTGCAGCCCGAATCGCGAATAGCAGCCAACGATGAGTCTTTAAACTTGCTCATCGTATCAATACGTGCCATCCCCCACCAGGTCATATTTTCGGGCTGAATTAACCTGGAGAATTCAACGGCCCGTTTTTCGGATACAAAGAAGTTATTATCATGAAACTCGATGGCGGTTGCCCCCCATTTGTCTTTAATATATTTTACATCGTTATAAACCGTTTGTGCCGATTTTGCTTTCCACCTTGCTTCATAAATTGGCACAACAGCACAAAACGAACAGGTGAACGGGCAGCCAATGCTGGAATGATAAGCCAGGGTTTTGTCGCCTAAATAGGTCTTTCCTAAAAATTTAGGGATTGGATAAAAGTTATTCAACTTATCATAGGGCAACCCAGGTAACGAATCCTGGTCAATAAGGTCTTCTTTGGTAGTTTTAAATATTTTTCCATCCCTATCTCTATAGATCAGGTTTTTGATAAACTCAAAAGGCTGGTCATGTTCTAACGCATCAATCAGCAATGGAAAAGCATGATCGCCGGGGCCATTTATAATAAAGTCAACATAACCTGAATAGAGTACCGAATCAGAATGATTGGAAGGGAAATATCCTCCCCATATCATCTTTGTAAAAGGGTGTTTTTCTTTAATAGCTTTTGCCGCGATAATTGCCTGCCTCAATTGCGGGCCGGGCATTACGGTAAACCCCAGGTACTTAAAATTGCCGGTGCTTAGATATGATTCTATTTTCTTTATAGGGTCTGCCTCACAATTACCGTCAACAATAACCCAATCGTATTTACCCTCAACCGAAGCAGCTATGTTTAATATAGAATTGGGTATGCGATATTTTGCATTGGCGCTTTTAGGGTTAAAAAGTAATATTTTACTCATTGTACGATAAAGATTTAAAAAGCAATGGGCGTAAACCCATTGCTGTAGGGATCATTAACTAACCAGGTATGTAATCACCTATAAATACGCTGCATAAAAGCATGAGGTTGCCTGTAGCCCGAAATAAACACCCGGGCAACCATTACCTATAATTGCCCGTATTTAATATTGTTGAACCTATTTAATTAGAACCCCATTACCGTGATCGCAACCCTTAAAAAAATCATTTTTAAAACACCTTTTCGTTCGCCTCTAAAAGAAAAAGGATCTGTAGAGGCTTATGATCTATGGTCTGAAAACTATGATGTGCAGCCCGGTAACCTCATGCTGGATATGGACGAGGAGGTGTTTTCTGAATTATTAGCGGGCGTTGCGATCAACAAAAAACAAGTTGCTGATATAGGTTGCGGTACTGGCAGGCATTGGGATAAGCTATTTAATAAACATCCGCTCAATTTAACCGGGTTTGATGTTTCGCCGGGAATGCTTGGCCGGCTAAAAGAAAAGTTCCCGAAGGCCAGTGTACACCAAATAACCGGCAACTTATTTTTAGATATCTCCGATGCGACGTTTGATATTATTGTATCAACGCTTACCGTGGCACACATTCAAAACATTGACGAGGCCCTACAAGCCTGGTGCCGGGTACTAAAAAAGACAGGGGAAATTATCATTACTGATTTTCATCCCAACGCATTGGCGTTTGGCGGCAAAAGAACATTTGAACACCATAAAACACAGATAGCGGTGCAAAATTTTGTGCATTATGTATATGATATTGAAGAGATATTGCTCAAAAACAACTTTCATATAGTTAAGAAAGTTGAAAAAATAGTTGATGAATCGGTAAAACATTATTACACCTCAAAAAATGCCTTACCGGTATATGAAAAGTTTAAAGGTTCGCGTATTATATATGGCATACATCTTAAACGGGGAGAATAATGGTACTAAATAAAGTAACCTTAATTGACAGCTATAATCCGGTAAATATTAAGATCGATGGCAATAAAATTACGGACGTATTTAGTTATGCGGCAGATGTTAATGCAGACCCATTACAGCTCACATTTAATAAAGCATTGATATTTCCCGGCCTTATTAATTCGCACGATCATTTAGATTTTAACCTATTTCCGCAATTAGGTAACAGGACTTATAAAAACTATACCGAATGGGGTAAACATATTCATGAAAATTACAAAGATGAAATTTCGAAGGTATTAAAAGTGCCGCTTTTGCTGCGCGAACAATGGGGCATACTTAAAAACTTACTATGCGGGGTTACTACAGTAGTGAACCACGGCGAGAAGATCCAAACGCCCAACCCATTGATCACTGTTCATGAAAACTATTATTGCCTGCACTCTGTACAGTTTGAAAAAAAATGGAAACTAAAACTGAACAATCCTTTAAAAAGGAAATTCCCCGTTGTTATTCATGCTGGCGAAGGGAATGATTGGTCGTCTTACAACGAAATAGATCAGCTCGTGTACTGGAACAAATTGCAAAAAACATTGATAGGTGTACATGGTGTATCAATGTCGGCAGAACAGGCTGAAAATTTTGAAGCTATTGTATGGTGCCCGCAATCAAATTATTTTTTGCTTGATAAAACAGCGTCTGTGAATAAACTAAAAAAGCATACTACTATACTCTTTGGTACAGACTCCACCCTTACCGGTAATTGGGATATATGGGACCACATAGCTATGGCTCGAAAAACCGAAATGCTAACTGATGCTGAATTGTATAATTCGCTTCATATAAATGCGTCAACTATTTGGAAAACAAATAATAACGAAATAAAAAAAACAGGAAACGCCGACTTGGTCGTTGCAAATAAAAAAACAGAAAATGGGTTGGAGGCATTTTTTTCTATTGAGTCAAAAGATATATTACTGGTGCTTCACCAGGGGAATATCCGGCTTTTTGATGCTTCCTTATATGATCAGCTAACCAAAACAGACCTGTCTGGCTTTAGCAAAATCACCATTGGCGGGGCTGATAAATATATTCAAGGAGATGTTCCTGCATTAATAAACAGTATAAAAGAATATTATCCGGAAGCCAGCTTCCCGGTAACCATTAATTAACCAATGTCAATAACTAAAAAAATATGCTCAAAAATATACCGGGAAACCAAATATTGGAGTCGGGATATAGGCTATGCCTTAGGCCTGAACGAGCGTTTTTTTGAGAATGCACGTGGGAACCGGATAGTTATTTATCATGGTATATGCCAACAGGACCATACCCGGTTTAATCCCATTTTTTTAACCAAAGAAACATTTGAAGCACATCTCAAACTTTATAAAAAATATTTCAATGTGCTGTCGCTTGATGGTTTCTATCAACAGCGCTTCAGCAAAAAAAAATTCAATATCTGCCTAACTTTTGATGATGGCTTCGCTAATAACTACAAGTACGTATTGCCGCTGTTAGAAGCCTACAAAATGCCTGCTGCATTTTTTATTACAGGTATCCGTGAGGCAGGTTATGATGTTTTATGGAACGATTTTTTAGGTGTAGTGAGCAAATATGGGCCTAAAACCATACACTATAAAAATGAGCGGTATGATAAAGGCAGGTATGATAAATACACATCAACCCAAAGCGATATTACCCTGGCAGAAAAACTCCGCTCAACGGGCTTTACTGAAAAGGAAGAAATGATGAAGCTATTGTACCCGCTTGTCCCTTTCAAAAAAAACACCTCGGAGCAAGATTATTGGTTGCAAATGACCAGCGAGCAGATCCAAATACTGGCACGTTCCCCTCTTGTTACTATTGGCGCACATGGTTATTACCACAATGATCTTTCGAAGATTAAAATTGCTGAGGCGGCTAAAGAAATGGTTCAGTCGAAAGAATATCTTGAAAATTTGACAGCGAAACAAGTTAACAGTTTGGCGTTTCCGTATGGCGCTTACAATCTGTCGGTAGTAGAAGAAGCAAAAAAAGCCGGATACAGTCAATTACTGACTATGGATTTCCATTTTGAAGGAAATAAAGACGACGATATGATGAGAGAACGTTTTACCGTAAACCCGTTCATTTCGCCCATTAACCAAATGTATGCAACTATAACCCGCGGGTATGAACACTGATGACCCAATAAAAGGATATCATATTAAGCGGTTGAGCGTAAATAACCTGCACGACTTGGAAAAACTGCATACCGTGGTATATGGGGCAATTCCGCCGGCAAATTTCTACTTCATGAAATATAATACCGCTTATACGGGAGTTGAATACATTGGTTTTATCGCATACAATAATGAGGATTTACCTATAGGTTATTATGGTGTTATTCCCTGCTTTATAAAGTTTGATGATAGAATTGTACTTGCCGCACAATCGGCGGATACGATGACGCACCCGCAATTCAGGTTTAAGGGGCTATTTGTTGAATTGTCTAATATTACCTTTCAACTATGCCGGGACAATGATATTCAATTGCTTTTCGGTTTTCCCAATCAAAACTCGTTACCCGGTGCAATAAATAAGTTAGGCTGGCACATGACCGACCGGATGGATTGTTTTATCATCCAAACAGGTGCTTTTTCGTGGTACAGGCTTTTTAATAAACTTTTGCTTTTAAAAAGTTTATATGCAGACTACCAACAAAGGATTTTAAAAAAACACCTTAAACTACAACATGGAATTGCCAATTCGGCATTTAATGATGGATATGCAGGTGTTTACCGGGACCAACATTACTTTAATTATAAATGCTATACTCATTCACAGGTTATTAAAATTGGCAATGCAACTTTATGGGTAAAAATTGGCAGGGAGTTTTTAATTGGGGATATTTTGGTAAATGCACATAATTTTGAGAATGTGATGAACAAATTGAAAAAACTTGCCCGTAAGCTGGGGATAAGTGAGTTACATTTCCATACAAGCCCGGGTACCACTTTACATACCTTGTTTTCAAACAGGTTTACAGCTATACCCTCTTTTCATGCGCTATTCCAGGATTTTGAAGGTGGCGTGCCTATAAATAAAATTAAATTCACTTCTGCCGATATTGATACTTTTTAATATGAACGCGCTGATCAGAAGACTTTTTTTTAAGGACAGGAAGATAAAAACCTTCCTTATAACCCGTTTGCATGAAAACGAGGTTGAAGAAAAAGTATTTTTAAAAAAAGATGGTTATCAAATAGATATTACCAAACATCATGGCATGATATGCCTTGACCCATTTTGTGTAGCAGCGTGGTTATCAGCCGAGCAACTAAGGCAATTTGACACCGAAACAGCAAAAATACAATTCAAAAAACAAGGAAAATTAAATGCATCCATTAAGGTATCGCTTATAGAAAAAATCGCGACAACAAATGGGGCTTTACTACTGTATAAAATTGAAAAGGTAAAAAGTTATCAATTAAACCCTTTGCACCGGCTGGTTTTTTTTGCATACCTGCTTCGTTCCAAAAAAAACACCTACTATAGCCGTAGGGTCATCAGCGCACTTTACTCCTATCCGCGCAGCATAATCATTGTATCGTACCAGGACGAAGAGTACTGCAACATATTCCCAATGGATATACATGCTCACATACCCGAAGAGGGTTTGTATATATTAGGGCTCAGAACAACCAATGTTACGTTAAACAAAATATTAGAGGCAAAAAAGGTAGTTGTTTGCGACACCAATCAAGTGGATATCAATACGGTTTATGACCTTGGGAAACATTCCAGTACTTCGCCAACTCCAAAAGAACAGCTTCCTTTTGGTACTGCTGACAGTGAGTTATTTGGTTTTCCCGTCCCTGATTTTACAGGATCATATAAAGAAGTTGAGATCATACATAATAAAAAAATGGGCTACCACATGCTAATGGTTGGCAAGGTTGTCAATTCCAAAATAATCAAGCAAAATACTTCGTCTTTTTATCATGTGGGGTTTTTGCAGTTCCAAAAAAGTAATTATAAAAGTGTTGAAGGTGTGTATTAAATCTTAATGAAATTGTATGCTGTACGTATTTGTTAATTATAATTACTCGCCCGGTTTTAACTCGCCCGAAAGTTGGTTTAAAAGAACCGAAGGCTATACAGGTTTATTAGAATGTTTAAGTAAGGAAAATACGGTAATTAGTATCAAGCAAATTAATTATAAAGGGATTTGCGTTCATAATGGCGTACAGCATCATTTTTTAGATCTAAACACCCAAAAAACATATTTTCCGCTTGCCCTGAACCGTTATATCAAAAGTTTAAACCCTGATATTGTTTTTGTCCAGGGGCTCCATCAACCTTTGCAGGTTATTCAATTACATCTGCTGTCAGGTAAAAAAACGAAAATAATTGCCCAGCATCATGCCGAAATACCTTTTGTAGGGATCAAAAAACACATCCAGCGAATGGCTGATAAATACATTGATGCTTATTTATTTTCCTCAAAATCAATGGGGTTAGATTGGGTAAACAAAGGTAACCTGGCGTCACCCCAAAAAATACATGAGGTAATGGAAGTTTCTTCGGTATTCTATCCAATTGAAAAAACAACGGCAAAATTAAAGGCCGGCGTAACTGCTGATCCGGCTTTTTTATTGGTAGGCCGGCTTAATGCAAATAAAGACCCTTTAAACGTTGTAAAAACATTTTTAAGATTTGCCGATACTAACCCGCAGGCCCGTTTATACATGATATATCATACCGATGAACTGCTTGATGATATAAATGAACTGTTGGCAAAGCACAGAAATAAAAACGCGATAACCCTTGTTGGACAATTACCGCACAATGACCTGTTATATTGGTACAACAGCGCTGACTTTATCATTTCCGGATCGCATTATGAAGGTAGCGGAACGGCGGTGTGTGAGGCGATGTCATGCGGTTGCGTACCGGTTGTAACCGATATATTTTCGTTCAGGATGATAACGGATAATGGTAAGTGCGGGTTATTGTACGAAGCGGGAAACGAAACCGAATTATTGAATGCGTTGATGCAAACTCAGCAAATGGATGTAACAGAAAAACGGGCTAAGTGCCTGGCATATTTTAAATCAACTCTTTCCTTTGAAGCCATTGCCCGTCAAATTGCGGAAATTGCAAACTCATTATAGATCAAATAATTTAAGCGCCGCCCGGGCATTATCTTGTATAGTATAGGGCAATACCGGTTGATGGCTTTTATCCGGATTGAATAAAACAGCTTGGATCAATTGCAACATCTCCGGTTTATCAGCAGCGATATGCCAATTTTGTATTACCATATCCATAGGCTGAACAAAGCTTACCACCTTTGCACCCGCATACAACGCTTCCAGGCAAACCGCGCCAAAGCCTTCATAAGCCGAAGGATGAACAAACACTTTTGAGCGTTGCATCAGTTTTAATACTTCGGTATGAGGCAATCGCCCGGTAAAGGTGATATTATCTTTTAAATCGAGGTTATTAACCATTTCAACCAGGCGGCCCATTTCTTCACCATTGCCACAAATTACTGCTTTAATAGCCGGGAACAAATCTTTCAACTCATAGATAACTTCTAAAAAAACAGCATACTGCTTTAACGGAATCAGGGAGCCCGCCCCTAAAATGTCTATATCCCGTTCAAACTCGATCTTATTGAACAAGGATGTATCAATGCCAACCGGGATTATGTACGCCGGTTTCACACCATAGTTTTTCCCAAACTCCCTTACAATAAAGTCTGACAAAGCTATTAATGACCCTCCCGAAGGCTTAATTTTATCAAAGTATTTGTTACCAGCTTTAGCATCTTGTCCCAATAGCCAGCAATAATGGGTTAACTTATGCCGTTTAGCAAAATTATTCCCGATAAGGGCGCATTTATCCAGCCAAAAGCTTAAGAGGCCAACTATTTGATACTCTTTATTTAGTTTTCGCAGTTCCATCCACACACGTAAGCCGCTAAAGAATCTAAGGACCCTGCTATTTCGGGGGTTACCAAATGAAATAACTTTTATACCGTTCCATTCATATTCCTTTGAAAAAAACGGGTATTGAAAAGTTAGTACAATGATGTTTAACTGCGGACTGACCTCTTTTAACGCCTTTACGAATATTTGCTGCGGTGGTACACAAGTGCTGTCATTTTCATTTTCGGGAAAGCCGGGTGTAAGTATAATAAGTGTTTTTATTTTACCCTGTTCCATTCGGTGGCGCTGCTTGTATCTTTAATCATTTTGTTATAGCAAATACGCTGAATTTAATATTTAGTTGCTTTTGTTAAATTTGAACGGCAAATCATTATATTAGTGATTGATTTATACCACCTTAACCATTAAACTATGAAAAGAATTCTTATCACCATTTTATTTCTTTCTGTTTACTTTATTGGGAATGCCCAGGTAGCTGATAAACCTATACGAACAATCTTTGCATCGGGCGGTAATTATGGGCCGGCCTTTATAAAATATGTGATAGCCTTAACTCAGAAAAACAACCCGAGGATATGCTTTATGCCATCAGCATCAGGCGATAGCCCGGGCGCCATAATTGCATGGTATAAAAACTGTGAAGGTTTGCCCATGCAGCCATTTGTGCAAACCGTATTTGTAGCCTCGGCCCGCGATAAGGTAACTTTTGAAGAAAACCTAATGAGTATGGATGCCATTATAGTAGGCGGCGGCAATACCATGAACATGATCGCGATATGGAAAGTACAGGGCATTGATACTGTATTACGAAAGGCTTATAACAAGGGCATTATATTGGGCGGCGGCAGCGCAGGCTCTATCTGCTGGTTTCAGGGCGGCACAACCGATTCGAGGCCGAAAGACCTTTCTGTTTGCGAGGGTTTAGGATTTATACCAACCAGCCAAAGCCCGCATTGGCTACACGAGCCTTTACGCAAAGCCGTTTATCGCGATGCGATATTAACAGGAAAACTGAACCCCGGCTATGCCTGCGATGATGCCTCAGCCATATTATTTCAAAACGAAAAGTACATAAAATCAGTAGCGGTTGATACGCTCAACAAAACATGGTTCCTTTCCGTTGAAAATGGGAAGATAGTTGAAAAGCTTTTGCCGGTTACGGAAATAATAAAATAGTTGTTTTAATTCATATAGTTCACGCTTTTGCGTTTTTTAAATCTTGTAAACCCCATTCCTGCAAAACGCTTATGACAGGCTTTAGTGAATGGCCGTAATCTGTTACCTTATATTCTACATGTGGCGGGATCTCTGCATAAATAATTCTTTCGAGGATTTTATCCTCCTCAAGCTCCCTTAACTGGTTTACCAGCATTTGCTTGCTAATAGCTGGTATTGCCCGTTTTAACTTACTAAAACGATTGCAATCCATACCAACTGCATAAATAATCAGTATCTTCCATTTCCCTCCAATAAGATTCATGCAATGTGTCACCGGACAATTGTAGGGGTTAAAATCTTTATTTTTTCGTATAGTTGCCATGGGTCAGAAATTAGGGACTAATTATTTGAATTTTAAGTCTATTTTATCGGGGATAAGGATGTCTTCTTCATTGTTTTTATTCTCAAACAAAGGCCTGGCATATTTTGGACAGTTGATTGCTTCCAGACCTTTTACAAAGTTATTTTTAAAATTCCGAATCGTGAACGTAATTGAAAGGGGGTAAAGCTCTTTATTTTTACTATCAATTTCCATTGGTCTATATTTTTGTACTAATAATTTAATTTTTGACTACTTGTTTCATTTAATTAAAGACAACATTTTTGCTATCTCAAAACAGCTAAAATATGTTCAAAAAGAAATTATTAACGGCGACTATGGTATATTTAACCATTGTGATGTTCATTAATGCCTCGGCACAAGAAATAAATGCAAAACCTCAAAAACAAAAAAGTATGACAACAGAGCAAGTTAAACAATTAAGCATTGGCCAGTGGGTGAGCATTGCCCCCGAAGTACGGCCCAGCATCGCTAAAGATGCTAATGGCAATATGAAACCGTTTTATTTAACCAGAACTTTTGAGTATTCGGCTGATGGGAAATTTACGCTACAAATGATCAATTCTGCAGATGCATACGGTAAAGTACCGATAGTTAAAATTGTATTAAAAGGACATACCGTGTGGCCAGGCGAGCATCCCATTGCACCCGGTGCTCAAAAAATACATTATATTGCTGACGAAGCATATGAAATTACCCCGCTAATTCAACCTTTCGCTGACGCCATGAACCAGGCGGCCACTAAAGGTTTTAATAAATGGGAAGTAAACGCTACTCAAAATATCTTAGGCAAGGCTTTTCCTCCCTTTGGGCTTTCAGAAGGACAGGTATATGGAGAGTTTGATTTAATTTATATCTTAAACGACATGATGTTTTGGGGAGCTAAACATGTGGACGGACGCAGTTTCGAAAAAGAGGAAAACCACCCCGACAATTTACAAATCCCAATGATAAGGAAGCAATAAGTGGCTATACTTAATCTTATATTTTAAAGCAGGAGGGCAATATCCCTCCTGCTTTTTTGCTAAATATCATCATGCTTTTTACGGGAATGTCTCATTTTTATTATAAAAGGTAACTTTTAAAAGAATAAGAAAAGATAGTTACTTTCCGATACAAAACTTACTAAATATGTTTTCTAAAAGGTCATCTGTTGTAACCGCGCCGGTAATTTCGCCGAGGTAATGCAACGCCTGTTTAATATCCATTGATAAAAAATCGGAGGTTACCGAGTCAATACCGTTTAATACCCGCGACAATGATTCTTCTGTTTTTTGCAGGGCCTCCAGGTGACGGATATTGGTAACTAATATTTCGCTCCCGTTTAATTGATCTTTTACGGCCGCGCTGTATATTTTATGCTTTAGTTCGTCAATATGACGTTTTTCCTTAGCTGAGATAGAAATAAAGTCCGGAAGTCCGGAAGTCCGGAAGTCTGAAAGTTTGTCAGGATATTCTGTCTTTCCGTCTTTCGGACTTTCTGACTTACTGTCTTCCAATAAATCGATCTTATTAGCCACCAGCAACATGGTAACTCCCGGCTTTTGCAAACTTTCAATATCGCTGTTCAGTTCCTCAATGGTTATTTGTTCAGCATCAAAAACATAGACTAATAGGGCCGACTGGCTTATCTTTTCCATAGTGCGCTGTACCCCTATTTTCTCGATAGCATCAGTAGCTTCGCGTATGCCTGCGGTATCGGTGAGCCTGAAATTAATGCCCTGTATATTCAGCACCTCCTCTATCGTATCGCGTGTAGTACCGGGTATATGGCTTACAATGGCCCGTTCCTCATTTAATAAAGCGTTTAACAGAGTCGATTTACCTGCATTTGGCCTGCCAGCTATAACCGTATTAATGCCCATTTTTATGGCGTTACCCAATTCAAACGATTGTATCAGGGCCGTAATAACCCGGTTTATCTCATAGATCAGTTTCTTTAGCTGATCGCGGTTAGCAAACTCTACGTCCTCTTCTGCAAAATCGAGTTCCAATTCAATTAATGAAGCAAACTGTACTAACTGATCGCGCAGCAATTGCAACTGGCTGCTAAACCCACCTCTCAACTGCTGCAAGGCCACCTGTTGCGATGCTTTTGAGTTGGAGGCTATCAAATCGGCAACTGCTTCGGCCTGTGACAGGTCCATTTGCCCGTTTAAAAAAGCACGTAAGGTAAATTCGCCTGCTTTGGCAGACCGTGCACCATTTTTAATGAGCAGTTTAATAATAGATTCGATAATAAAAGCTGAGCCATGGCATGATATCTCCACCACGTTTTCGCGGGTATAAGAGCGCGGTGCTACAAATAGTGATACCAGCACCTCATCCAGTATCGCCTCTCCTTCAATTATATTCCCGAAATGTATAGTATGTGATACCTGTTGGGTCAGATCCTTACCGCTAAAAACACGGTTGGCTATAACAATAGCATTAGGCCCCGAAAGACGGATAACGCCTATAGCTCCAATTCCTGACGGGGTGGCAAGGGCGACGATGGTTTCGGGTTGATAGTCCATGGTTGGTAGTCCATAGTCCATAGATACATACTATGTTATGGGTAGCAGCAAAAGTCGTT
>Ga0206943_1066_pt2 | contig 13948 bp, 11 predicted proteins | sample Alteio_BWOrgHeat_7_FD_153243 | JGI IMG/M metagenome (GOLD analysis project Ga0206943, IMG submission 153243) | Enriched cells from forest soil in Barre Woods Harvard Forest LTER site, Petersham, Massachusetts, United States -... | ecosystem: Environmental > Terrestrial > Soil > Temperate forest > O... | reverse complement strand
GCAACCGGGGCTGGTACAACAGGGGCAACCGGAGCCACAGGTGCTAACGGAACTAACGGGACGACCGGAGCTACAGGCCCTGCCGGTGCTACCGGCGCAACAGGCGCTGGTACAACAGGGGCTACCGGAGCTACAGGCGCACAAGGTAATACAGGCCCTGCCGGTGCTACCGGCGCAACCGGGGCTGGTACAACAGGGGCAACCGGAGCCACAGGTGCTAACGGAACTAACGGGACGACCGGAGCTACAGGCCCTGCCGGTGCTACCGGTGCAACGGGCGCTGGTACAACAGGCGCAACCGGAGCTACAGGTGCACAAGGTAATACAGGCCCTGCCGGTGCTACCGGCGCAACAGGTGCTGGTACAACAGGGGCAACCGGGGCTACAGGCGCACAAGGTAATACAGGCCCTGCCGGTGCTACCGGTGCAACGGGCGCTGGTACAACAGGCGCAACCGGAGCTACAGGTGCACAAGGTAATACAGGCCCTGCCGGTGCTACCGGTGCAACGGGTGCTGGTACAACAGGGGCAACCGGGGCTACAGGCGCACAAGGTAATACAGGCCCTGCCGGTGCTACAGGCGCAACAGGCGCTGGTACAACAGGGGCAACAGGAGCTACAGGTGCCCAAGGAAATACAGGCCCTGCCGGTGCTACAGGCGCAACAGGCGCTGGTACAACAGGGGCAACAGGAGCTACAGGTGCCCAAGGAAATACAGGCCCTGCTGGTGCTACCGGCGCTACAGGTGCTGGTACAACAGGGGCTACCGGAGCCACGGGCGCTAACGGGACGACCGGAGCTACAGGTGCTAACGGAACTAACGGGACGACTGGAGCTACAGGCCCTGCAGGTGCGACGGGGGCTAATGGCACTAACGGCTCTGCCGGTCCGCAGGGACCCACTGGCTCTACTGGTGTTACCGGTTCTAATGGCACCAACGGCTCTGCTGGCCCGCAGGGACCCACTGGCTCTACTGGTGTTACCGGTTCTAACGGAACTAACGGCTCTGCTGGTCCACAGGGCCCAACCGGCCCTACCGGTTTAGTAACACTCACCACAACCGGAACAAGCGGCGCAGCAACCTATAACTCAGGAACCAGCACGCTCAATATACCGCAGTATAGCAGTGGTAGCGCCGGTGGCGGCACAGGTAGTAGCCCATCGGGCATTGCAACGAGTTTGCAGGCCCATACCATACAAACCTATGCGGCCAACGTATTAATATATGCATCACCTACAACCGGCAATTCCAATCCCTCCTTAGTTAATCAAAATGCGGCAATAGCGCCAACGGCTTGCAAGCCAAGTTTAACAGTATATTCATACTTGGGGAACAGCGTTACCTGGTCACTATACTCCGCTACCGCTGCAAATGGTACTTTGAATTTAACATTAGGCTCGCAAATCGGTTCATCCTGCACTACCAATACCACGGCAGGCAACAGTTGCACTATAACGGCCCCATCTAATGTCAGTGCGGGTACTATTATCACTATACAAGGTTTGCCGCCTAGCGGAACGACTCCTCCAGCAACAATATACACTATTTTCTCATGTAACTAAGAAAGCGTAAATTAATTATATTTTAGCCCTTATTGATTTTTGTAAACCAATAAGGGCTTTTGTATTCGCCAAACGTGAAGTAAGCTACAGCGTGCAAGTTGTGAACTCGCCTTGGTTATAGTGGACAGTAAGGAAATAATCCGTTACTACCTAATTGGTGAGTTTATAAACAGTGCGCAAATATTTTCGATTATCTATTTAACAATTTAACCCAGCCATTATTTTTTATTTTTATATTTTAGAGGGGCTATTATTGAATTTTTATATGAAGTATTCATTTATTGGTGTTTTACTATTACTTTTTTTTTATTGCAACGGGCAAGACAAAACCTTTCGTAACATTCCTGTACACCTTGCACCTTATACCAATTGCAATATATACCTGGCCAGCTACTACGGCAACCGTACTATTATGGCCGATACCGCTTTGCTTGACGTAAAAAGTATGGGCGTGTTTAAAGGGAAACGTAAATTAACCCCTGGTATGTATTTTGTGGTTTCGCCAAACAATAATATGTTATTTGAGCTAATGCTGGATAGCGCACAGCACTTTAGCATTAATGCTGATACAGCCCATTTAAATGAGGTAGCCATAACAGGTTCTGATGAAAACACATTATTTAAAATATATGCAAGTGGTATCGGCTCCAGAATAACTACCATTAACACCTTAAATCAACAATTGCCTATTGCAAAAAATAACAGCGAAAAATTAGCGATACAACAAAAGCAACTGGCATTAGGCAAAGACCTGCAGGCTTACAAAGATTCGTTTATTAAAAGATGGCCAAAATCAATGTTAGCGTTATTGTTAACGGCAGGCAAACAACCAGAAATACCTGCCGGAACTATTTTACAAACCAGGGCCGATACTATTAGAGCAGGCCAATACATCAAAAAACACTATTGGGACGATGTGCCGTTTAATGACGACCGCCTTTTATATACCTCTTTTTTTGAACCAAAAATTGATACGTATTTTAAATACTACGTATCGCCTGTTGCGGATTCGGTTATTAAAGACCTTCAATACCTATTACTTTATGCACGAACCGGCAAGGAAATGTATCCCTATCTATTAATGAAATTTACCAACAAGTATTTCAACCCTGATCATGTGGGCCAGAACAAAGTGTTTTTATACCTGTTTAACGAGTTTTTTATGAAGGGCGATACTACATTTTTAGACCCACGGTCGAAAAAACTGATCTTTGACCGCGCTTATGCGTTAATGGCCAACCAGGTTGGCGATCCCGCTCCCCCACTTGATCTTTCTTCCATAACAGATGGTAAGCATATCTCCCTTTATACCCTGCAATCAACATATACATTAATCGTTTTCTGGGACCCGGATTGTGTGCATTGCCAAAAAGAGCTACCCAGGATTGACAGTATATACCGCTCCAAATGGAAAGCATTAGGTTTTAAAATTTATAGCGTAAACATTAATACGACGCTGATGAATAAGGTTAACACATTTGCCAGGGAGAAAAATCTGAGCCCTGATTGGATACATACCTATCAAACTGAAAACGATGCAAAAAAACTGGCCGATGGCGGAGGCATCAGCTACTTTCAATCTTATGATATATCCGAAACACCAACACTTTACCTGCTCGATGCTCAAAAGCATATTATTGCCAAGCGCTTAAATATCGAACAAATTGACCAGCTTATTAAGATGAGAAAAAAAGCGGAAACAACTAAATGAAACTGAAATTGTTTTAAAAAAATCACCCCGGGAGTAATAGCCCATGAATAGACAGAGCTGCCCGTGAAGTAGCAGGGAGGAGTTTAGTCTGCTATGCATTTTCGCGAAACCCCTCCCTGCTCCGCCAATTGGCGGAAGGGAATCGCACGAGGCCGATGCTTTTTAAATTCTTGCTCCTTTCTTTTCATGGGCAATTACTCTTTTAAGGGGGGCTTAGGTTGAGGTGAATACGCTGCTTATATTGAACTCCCATTAATCTGTAATAAAAAAAATCCTGTTAACTTTTGGCCAACAGGATTTTTATACTAATTACGTTTATCTTCTTTTTAACCCTGGCTCGGAAAAAGACCAACCGTAGCTATATAATAATAAACAGGCAACGAAGGCTGTATAAGACTAATAGGCTGGCTTGAACCTATAGCCGAAACACTTGCCGGTTTAGCCTTGGTACCAACATTTAAAACTATATTGGGCACAAGATTATTATAAGCCAACGAATTCCCACCCCCGCCAACAAATACACCTAATGTTGCCGTACCCGGCGATGCGGTATTTGACGTCCCCACCTGATCGGATATACTTACCGAACCGGCACTCGCGGCGGTTTGCGTGGCGTGCGTATGGGCAGGCATTTGTGCTATTGTAATTGTGGCGGTTTCTGTACCGCCATTTTTGCCCAGGATGTATTTAGATCCATCCTGTAAATTTCCCTGTCCTACCGGTACCCTGCCCCTCAAATCGGGCACTCCAAAAGTATTTACCCCATCACCGCCATAAGCTGTCCCTAATAATGTAAATAATGTCTGGTATTCAGATACAGGTAATAAACTGCCATCGCAGGGCACCCAACCTACCGGCGCCATGATTTTTGTGAATGGCAAAGCTGCTATTGTTCCTATATATTGTTGCATATTTTTAAAGTAATAGTTTGATAAAAGTTTCTATAAAATAGTTTAATCATAAGTTGGGTAATATCCACTCAGGCAAATGGCATAGGTAAAGGCCTGTACCGGTTGAATAATACTAAATGGCGTACCTGATCCCGTAATACCAAGCTGGCTTACAGCCGGCGTAAGCCCGGTATTTAAAGCCGCAAAACTTGTTGCACCTCCGGGAGAACCGTATGCATAATAGTTATTGCTTTGCCCATCATTTAATACACCAAGTGTATTAACAGTAGCTGTAGGCACGTCGGTTGTACCCAATTGGTCAGACACCGCAAGCGTTCCGCCACCGCCGCCCGCCACAACGTGATTGTGGTTTGGCATGGTACTTAAAGTTAATGTTAGTGATTCTTCTCCTACTGCTTCGCCCTGGGCATAGTACGTTAACCCCGGCCCCTGGCCCGCTCCTATCAAAAGCTTGCTCCTTAAATCGGGTAGCCCAAATGTGTTTCGGCCATCACCGCCAAATTGAGCACCTAATAATGAATACAACGCGTTATTTTGTTGAATCATCATTGTTTGCCCCTGGCAAAGCGCCAAATCTAACGGGGCGTAATTACAACCCAAAGCCTGGATTTGTCCTAAAAAAAAGTCCATATTTTTTTCTTTTAAATTAAAGTAAAATTATCTGCTGTTAAATTTAGCCGCGCGAAGGGTAAACCCCCGTTAACGCTATAGAATAGTTAATAACCGCGAAAGGCTGCCTGATGGGCAATGGTTGACTTCCCCCATTTAGCGATATCGGGTTTGTTTGGCTGCCGCCACCGGTATTCAATACAATATTGGGTGTTTCCGAATTATATTGGCTAATTAGATTACCTCCGTTATCCATACCTGAAGCAAGTGCGCTGCCTGCTGTTGGCACGTCCAGGTCCGCGCCTGTATTGGACACCTGGATGCCGCTGCCCGGTGTTAAAGTATGCGCGTGCATTGGCAAATTGGCCGTTAATAAAGTAACCGTTTCGGCACCGGCTTGTTCCCCAAAAGTGTAATTTGATAACCCGGAGCCCTGCCCGGTACCTACAATGGCACGGCCCTGCAGGTTGGGCAGCCCAAATGTTTTTTGCCCATCACCGCCGCAGGTGGTTCCTAACAACGAGTATAAAGCCTGATTTTGCGCGAGCGGAAGTATTTGCCCCTGGCATAGGGCCCAGCCTTTTGGTGGAAAAGCGAACGCAAAAGATTGGATTTGTCCGATATAATATTCCATAATAATTGTGATTTAGATTTTAATTAAATGTAGAGATAAAAAAAATTAAAAACAAAATAAATAGCGCCATCCGTACAAAAAAAATGTTCGATTATTTGCTGACTATCAGGTTTTTAAATTGCGATATAACACACAAAAACGCCGGGTCATTTCCCTCTACCCATAACACACCAAAACGCCGGGATCGCCTGCAAAAGCATTGAGGTAAATGCCGCTCGGCGGGGACTCACCCGGTCATCTCCGCCCATTGGCGGATCGACCACCCTCCGCTGCGCGCATAGAGGATAAAACCGCCACATTATTTTAATACGTTTGCCCTGCCCACCTCATCCCAAACATTCCCCAACCTTTACGCCCATGTTAAATAGTTTCACGCCTGATAAGTACCCTTCCTGGATATGCGCGACGCTGATTTTTAAATATTTTAATTGCGTACAGGCAACCACCAGGCCATAAACCGCATCGGCATAAACAATGGTGCCGGGCGGTGTTTGGTCAGGGTTGTTAACGTTTATGGGGGCAACTTCTAATATCTTCATGGTCATTTGCCTGAAGGTGGTTATGGCGCCGCCATAACGCGGGTTTGCCGCGTTAACCAGGTTCTCAATTTCGTCGGCGGTTTGCGTTTGCCAATTGATCAGTAATTGCAGGTCGGTAGGTTTTTTAAAATATAAAGCAGGCGCATCATTGGTGGCCGCGCCTTGTTCAACATCATTTAAGGGCCGGTCCAAAACCTTAGTTACCTGTTCGGCTGCAAACCCGCCAAGCCTTAGCGTATATAAACCATAAGTTTCACCATGCATTATGGGTAATTCTGCATTGAATAAAACAGGGCCTGCGTCTATCTCCTCCGTCATGATATGGATACCAATGCCGCCAACGGTGTCGCCATTTTTTAACTGCCAGAAAATAGGATCGGCGCCTTTATATTTGGGCAATAAGCCAAAGTGGAAATTGATACACCGGCCGGGCAATAGCTTTAAAACAGACGATGGTATTAACCACGGAAAAGTGAAAACAAAAATCGCCTCAGCGCCCCGCTCATTGATCAATGCCTGCAATTCGATCCCGAGGTTTTGTTTTGTTAAAACAATTAGCTCCTCATCGGCAATACCCCATGCCTTTAGTACCGGCACCAATTGCGTGGCCACTACGGTTGGCACGGCCACAGCAGCCAGTGCATTTTGTCTTTTTAATTGTACTACAGCAGGTATGCCCAGCATATCTGAACTACAAATAGCTAAAACTTTCATTATTTAGAGACTGTTTAAATTTAATTATTCATAACACATGAAGCGTCCTTGCGAGGTACGAAGCAATCTCTACAACAGACAGTCAATGTACAATAATATCGTTGGAAGACAAAGCAGGCGGCATTTCCCTTACCACAAGCATTCTGGAAATTGATTAGCAAATGCAGAGATTGCTTCGTACCTCGCAATGACGCTCTTTTTATCGTTTTTAAACAGCTTCTCAAACACATAAATAAGGGTTAAACCATCCTGATATAATTCCTTGGGTGAGTGGCCTCAGTTGCTCAATAGCGAGTGGGAAGGTGCCCCAGTCGGTTACCTTCGCAGCAGAAAAATCACTTTTACCCGCCACCATATCATTCCGCATAATTGTAAGGCGACTGTCATCATCCGTTTTGGCAGATAAATGAAAAAGCTGCAGATTTTTGGCGATATGTTGGGCCAGGTCATGGCCGTTTGAAGTACGCGCGGCATTAGCAATTATGGAACCGCTTTGCCTGCCCAAATGATAAAACACCTCTGCGGGTAACACGTCCGGCTCATTGGCAAAAGGCGCCGTTGTATAAACGGTTACGTCGTCATCCAGTGGGTTAAATGGCGCGGTTAAATAAGGCAAACCTGTAATTTTGGTTTTTTTATGCCACCCGCGTTTAATCATTTCATTCAAAAACTGGGTGGTTTCCTTGCCGCAAAAAGCGGCGAAAATAAAATCGGGCTGGTACTGTTCCAAAAACGGAAAAATAACATCCATATTGGTAAGCTCGCCCGGGTTTCGCATAGGGGGAACTGAAAACGACCATTCTGCAGTTGCATCTGCGGCCATCATGCCCTCATAAAACATTTGCGAAAAACTATACCCGGCATCATAAACAGCACCTATGAACATACCTTTTTTTCCGAAGGTTTTTACCCCCCAGTTACCTATGGTGTAGGCATGCCGCCATAAATGCGGAGAGTTTAAGAATACGTTTTTGTTAAGTTCGGCAACGTTTGGGACGTGCCCCCCCAAGTTATTCACCAATAAAACCTTTTCGTTATCCAGAAATTTACGGGCTATTTTCTCAATTACCCTGTTTGATACAATACCTGTAACCAGGTCAACCTCATCAAACGTCAACAATTTGCTGATCGCTTTTTCAACAGTTAAGGTGTCGCCGGATGCGATATATTCATTGATGATCTCGACTTTAACGTCTCCCGCTTCAGCGTTGACCGCATCTTTAAGCCCTCGTCCAAATTCTTTACTTAGCTGAAAAATTGTAGATAAGGGTTGTAAAACACCAATAGTTATTGATTCCATGTGATACTAATTTTTTGTTTTTTTGTCGCTATTGTAAACTCTGGTTAATGCAAGGCGAGAGTCAAGAATCAAGAGCCAAGAACCAAGAGACTGGAATCAAGATAAAAACTCAAGCTTATTATTGTTCTATGCTGATGTTATCTGTCCAACTTTTTTAACGTGTTTCTTCGCTATACTATTATTTACTTGGCTCTTGGTTCTTGATTCTCCCCCTTCATATATTTATTTCCAAATTGCAGCGGCATTAACATCGGCTGGCTCGTATGTAATATACTGAACAAACCGGGGTTTGGCAGCGGTATTAGGCCTGCTGCCATGTGGAAGCGCCTGGAGCCATACTATAAAATCGCCGGCATTTGCAGCTATTGGTTTACTGCCCAAGGCCTCCAAATTTTCGCTGCGCGGATCAGCCCCGGCGGGTAGCCGGGCCAGCCAACCGGCTATGCGGTGCTGAAAACCGGGAACAAGGGTAAACGCGCCTTGATTTTCTGCCGTATCAGCCAAATAAAGTAAGCCTTGTAACTTAAAAGGTATAGGTAATTGCAGGCTAACATCCCAATGTAAATGCGGGCCCGGGAATTTCCAATTACCGGTTTCGGGCGGATTAACACCAACCCTGTCTGTAGTGACCCATAGATCGGTGCGGTTATATAATTGTTCAAAAACTTGCCTTAAGCGTGTAGATTGCCTGTTTTTTTCCAGTATATTATCCTGAAATAATTGAACCATGATCCCTTGCCTGGCAGCATGATCGGACTGCCATGTTTCCGGGTCGTCGCGCTTTATACCTATGTAATTGCAAATAACATCTATGGCTTTATCGCAGTCGGTTTTTGGAACAACATTTTCAACAACGAGGTAGCCATTAGCTTCAAAAAAGTCAAGTTCTTTTTCAGTTAAAACATTAGGGACGGGCCCGTTACTGACATTGCCCCCGGTGATCAACCTGTTAAAACGATCAATTTTTGAGGCCGGGGGGAAACCCGCGGTATTGATTACCCAATCCTCAAAAGTTTCAAATGATGGGTTAGTATTATAAACATACGTCATGGTTTGCTCAAGCCCCAAACCAAGCGCTGACAACAATATTTTATCAATTTGCCATTCATCGCCAGGAATGGACGCTGCTATGCTGCCCGTACGTTTTAAAATCGACTTCATCCAAAAACGCTTTAAATGCATCACATTTAGCCTCCCGGTTTCGGCAGAACTAACCAATAAAGCAGGCTGCGCTATACGCGACATAGATGATAAGATTTACAAAATTGTGATTAAGGTTTTTCTGTTGATCTCCATTTAATCAATTGCAAAAATTGAAATTGGCAAAATGTTTTGATTATTTGTTTTTTATTTGCCCGGCACCAAAGCTGTAACCTAACGAGAAGCGCACCACATTTGCCAGCGGCGTATCCTGCTCGCGGCCTGCTATGTATGACATGTCGATACTGATATTATCAACCCGGTAACCAACGCCAAAGGTGGCATACTGGCGATCGCCTTTGTTGGGGTTTTCGTAAAAATAGCCCATCCGCAAGGCAAACTGGTGGTTATACCAATATTCAAACCCCGGCGAAAAAGCAAACTCCTGGAATTGCTCCCTGAAACCGCCCGGCGCATCAGTAAATGAACCAAATATACCTGCCACTACCGATACGTTATCATCACTGCCTTTTATGATATTGCCACTGGCATCGCGTATAGGCGGCGTAGGCACCAGCAGCTTATTGATATCAAATGCAAAAGTAAGCTGGTTGTAATTGTCGAGATTAATGGTTTGGGCTATACCTACTTTTAAATTGGTAGGTAAGAAATAGGTAGGCTGCCCAATGGCGTAAGCCATTTTTGTGCCGATGTTTGAAATGTCGATCCCGAAGGCAAAGTTGCCTTCATCACTAAACGTGTGCGAATCGGTATGGTAATATAAGGAAACATCCGCAGCAATAGAGTTAGATGCCGATGTTTGCTCCCCGTTAACTACCGCGCCTTGTGTTAAATTAGAGTGGATATACCTGCCGGTTAAGCCCATTGACAGCCCCTCGCCAAATTTACGCGCCAGTGAAACATCAAATGAATATTCATTAGGGCGCAAGGTACCCAACGAGTTTAAGTTATCATCATAACTATCTACCGAGCCCAGGTTAAAATAGCGCAATGATCCCGCTATGGTGTTACGGTCGTCCAGCTTACTAAAATAGCTCATGTAGGCTATATTTACATCGGGAAACACCTGCCTCATCCACGGGCTATAAGAAAGTGAGGCATTGCTTTGCTCATTTACAAAAGCCAGTTTTGCCGGGTTCCAGTAAGCAGCATTGGCATCGGGCGATATGGCCACACCAGCCTCCCCTAACCCACCCGAACGCGCATCAGGCGATATATTTAAAAAGGGAACCGCCGTTGTTATAGCATTCATTTTACTACCGTTGGTATTTACGGCAGTAGTTTGCGAAAATGCAAAACCGGGTAAAATGATAAAGGCTAAATAGGGGTATAGAGTTTTCAAAATCGTTAAGTATTGGTTAAGGTTTTTCCCTTTGTTATAATATTATAACGTGCAATGATATATTGTTCATTTATAGGCTTTAGCGCCTTATTTTATGATAAATATAATTAGTTATTGGGGTAATTCCTAATAAATAACAATAGAAATATATTGAAATTTGCGGGGCAGACGCATTAAAATGGATTGACGGTTTTTACCGTCTCTGTCCGCCACAGGCGGATAGAAGGTGGTCGATCCGCCAATGGGCGGAGATGACCGGGTGATTCCTCGCCGAGCGGCATTTCCCTAAAACCATGTCGGCGATAACTCACCCCGCCGACGCTTCGCTGGGCGACCCTCTCTTTGCTGCGCAGAAAGAGGGCGGGGAAGGTCTTGTATTTTTAATGCGTTTGCCCTGTTGGCCCCAGAAAACTATTCTGATTCTGATAATTATACACTACATTAAAGTGTTTAGCGATCAATAGTGGCGGGAGGCGGTTAAGCATATACATCAGGTGTGATTATAGCGGTTTAAGGCAACTTGAGGTGCGCTTAATGCAGCATGAGGCATCATTAAAATGGGTTTTTAGCGCCTTTCGGATTTGTTTTTAATCGGATAACCGATAAGGTTTAGCGCGTTGTTTTTAGGACTTATTACTAAGGTTTAAGCTGTATTTTAGCTATAACAAGCTATATGAACAAGGCATTTTGAAATACAGCCATTTTTTTGTATCTTTAATAGTAAACCGCAATTCTGCGTGATTTCTGAGGGCATTTTTCGCCTGATTTTTCGACAAAAAACACATAAAAAAAATAAAACTGAATTTCCCCGATTTTTTTGGGGTTTGGAGAAATTGTTCTTTGATATTATTTATACTCATAAACGTCCAAAACAAATACTTTAAACCTATATTAGGGGCTGTACTTGTTGATGAAAAAACTTTTAACCGCCCTTATCGTAATTGCCTCTTTTCAACCTGTTTTGGCGCAAAGCCTGGTGCCAAAATTTGTGCGCAAAATGTTTTTTGAGAAAGATACCAGCAAGAAAAGCAGCTTTGTTTTGTTACCTGTACTAAGCTCGGCACCCGAAACTGGCCTCGAAGTTGGCGGCGCGGGGCTGCTTTCATTTTATACGGATACCGTTGACCATGCTACCAAGGTTTCGAACATTTTTGGTTACGTTAGCATAACCACCAAAGGGCAAAACCGTTTTAGTTTAAGCAGTACGTATTGGGTGCCACAAAACAAGGTTCATTATACAGCGGCTATCAGCTATATTAACTTCCCGTCTGATTTTTATGGGATAGGTAATAATACCCGTATAGCAGATGCCGACCTTGTATATGAAAAACGGTTTAAATTAAGCTTTAACGGCGAAAAACTTTTTGGTAAATATATTTACATTGGTTACGTAGCCGGTGGGTTTAACTATAATGAACGGGATAACAACTCTACCGGGATATTTAACACCAGCACAGCGGTACAAAACCGTAACGGTGGTTCAAGCCTGTATGTTGGGCCAAGCTTTACTTATGACAGCCGGAATAACAATACCTATACCACCAGCGGCATGATCATATCAAGCTATTATAATATGATGCAGGGCATATTGGGCAATAATAACTATACCGGCGGCTTTTTTAATATTGAATACTCACAATTCTTCCTCCTTAACAAAGCGCTGGTATTAGGGCTTGATATACAGGAACAAAGTTTGACCGGCAACCAATCGCCATTTTATTTATTACCAGCACTGGGCAGCGACGAAATGATGCGGGGCTATTATAACGGCCGCTACCGCGACCGTAATTTTATTGCCGGGCAAACAGAGCTGCGCTATCGTATAAGCGACCGCATTGGCATTGTTGGCTTTTTGGGCACTGGCGAGGTATTTCATTCCACGTTCAGCTTTCCGCAATTAAAGCCCAATTATGGCGGCGGCCTCCGTTATTTCTTTGATGTTGAAAAAGGCCTTAGCGTTCGTATGGATTATGGGATTGGCCAAAAACCGGCTGGCGAGGCAAGGGAAAGCGGGTTTTATATCGGGTTGGGGCAGGCGTTTTAGATGTGGGAATGAGGTAATGATGTGCGGATGCGGGGATATGCAGATGTGCGGATTGATTATTGGATTGGGCAGATTCCGTTTTGATGTCGATCATTTGATATATAATAAATTGATCAGTAGCCATGTGATAAATCTAAATAAAAAATCTGCACATCTGCATATCCCCACATTTGCACATAACTATAAACGGATAAGGAAATCCTCCCGTACCTGTCCGCTTCTAAAAAACACCAACCCTATCCAAAACAGGTCGATGGTGACGGCAACTTTGGGATTGGCTTTAATTTCGGTCCAGGCTTGTTTACTGCCTTTGTTATGGTAAATACCATTAATGACAAGCATTGTACTTTCATGGACTTTGGGCAGGCATTGCTGGAAATATTTTATCGTTTGCGCCTCTTCGATGCCATTTATTAAAACAAAATCCAGTTTTGCGGGGCTGTTATTTATATCTCTATATACTTTAGCCCCGGGGGACGCTTTTTGTAAATAGAGTTTGGTAATTTCCGATAACTGCCCTAATTCAATTAAATTATCCGGCTTTAAATCGGCCACTAATCGGTAGATCAATTGATCTAATTTTGGCGATTTTGAGGCATTTTTAGCATCGGGGCGTACTTTTCCAATTTCGGGATATACTTTTTTCGCATCATGATCGTAAATAACTTTATCAACCAACCTGTAAACAAAAGGCGAGTGTAAACCATGCCTGGTTGTTGCTTTAAAACGATGCCGCAGATAATTTTTTACACTCCATAAACTAACCATGGTTGCAAAAGTAGGCAACGTTTACTATTTTAGCAGTACAGCATGATAAATCTGACAGAAGTAAATTCGTTAATACGCTTACTGGACGACCCCGACCAGGAGATATATGAGCATGTACATGAGAAACTATTATCTTATGGCAGCGAGGCTATCGAGTATTTGGAATCGGCATTTGGTGAGGCTTTTGACCCTGTGCAGCAGGAACGCATTGCCAACCTGGTACATGAAATACAGTTCGGCATTGTAAAAAACGACCTCAAACTTTGGCATCAAAGCGGCTCATTTGACCTTTTGCAGGGCATCCTCATTATTAACCGCTACCAGTACCCTGATCTTGACGAGCAAAAGGTTATCAACCATATTGAAACCATAAAACGCGATATATGGATACAAATGATGAACGAAGCCAGCCCGGCCGAGCAGGTTAAACTCATCAATCATGTTTTTTACCATATCCACGGGTTAAGCGGCAATACCACCAATCACCTCGACCCGCAAAATAGTTACCTGAGCCAGGTGCTCGAAACTAAAAAAGGCAGCCAGACCTCATTGGCTATCATTTATTCTATAGTTGCGCAAAAGCTGGACATCCCGGTTTATGGTGTAAACCTGCCGCAGCATTTTATTTTAGCATACGTTGACGAAACGAAAC
>Ga0206943_1207_pt1 | contig 13994 bp, 11 predicted proteins | sample Alteio_BWOrgHeat_7_FD_153243 | JGI IMG/M metagenome (GOLD analysis project Ga0206943, IMG submission 153243) | Enriched cells from forest soil in Barre Woods Harvard Forest LTER site, Petersham, Massachusetts, United States -... | ecosystem: Environmental > Terrestrial > Soil > Temperate forest > O... | reverse complement strand
CATGCTGGACCTGGTCTGCAAAATCAAAAAAAAATACAGGATAAAAATAGCGGTCGTCAACAATGAAGGAAGGGAACTAAATAATTATCGAATCCACAAATTCAAAATGGGCGAGTTCGTTGATTTTTTTATAAGTTCCTGTTTCGTTCACTTCCGCAAACCCGATGCAGATATTTTTAAAGTGGCGCTGGATATCGCACAGGTTCCGGCGGAGAAAGTGATATACCTGGAAGACCGTCCACTATTTGTGCAAGTGGCCGATGGATTAGGCATACGTGGTATCGTCCATAAGGATTTTAATACGACAAAGAAACGACTTGCGGATTTGGGCTGGTCGATATGATACCTGTCAGGGATTTGATCAGATCAATTTCTGCCTGACTATAAGGCGTGCCATCCGGATGGAAAATATCATGAAACCAAATCTTGGGTTCGGCCCCATCGGGCATCGGAGTATCCCAGGCATATTTTGTGTTTGTTTTTCCCGTCACCAGCCCCCAGTTAATAGCACCAATATTTTCTTTTTTCAGCAGAGGCATAATATTAAAAAATGTACTGTTTCGGAGACGGGCCATGTATTCGGTACAAATCAACGGACGGCCAAATTTCCTTAGTGAATCAATCGCCTGCTGGTGCTCCTTTTCATTTTCATAATTATGATATGTAATGATATCCGAATTAGTCAGTTGATAATTCGTTAGCTCAACCAGACTTTTATTCCATACCCCCGCGGTGAAGGGTTGCACCGGATTGATTTCTCTTCCCCACTGAAAAGTTTTTTTCAGAAGCGGCATTGATTTGTTCTGATAGTTTGAATTTCCCGGTTCATTGTACAAATCCCACAGCAGGATTCGCCTGTCATTTTTAAAAGTCAGGAGAATATCTTTCACATAGGACTCCAGAACATTGATTAAGTTGGGATCATCATAGAGCAATTTTCCCGGATCCCTTACCCAACCGGAATTGTGTATGCCGGGTTTGGGTGCTGGTTGCGGCCCCGCTGCATAGGACTCGTTCCAGCAATCATCAAAAAATACAAAAATGGTTTTTATATTTCTCCTGTTGGCAATGGTCAGGTATATCTCCATCCGCTTTTTAAAACCAACAGCATCTTTCTGCCAGGCCAGGTGGTGCAGAAATACGCGCATACAATTGAATCCGATGGACTGTGCATAACCCAGTTCCCGGTTGATCGTAGCAGAATCAAAACTTTCCGCCTGCCACATTTCCAACTGATTGATGGCTGTGCTCGGAATAAAATCACATCCCCTCATCCATCCCTGCTTACCATACCACTGGTTGGCCGCGTGTTTTGACCAGACCGGACGACCAGTCTGGGCAACTAAATAAAAACAACAGCAAACCGCAGGAATAATCAAAAGAAATTTTTTCAACATTGAATGATTTTAGAATATAAATTATTATTCAGCGGGGTGCCAGAATATCCATAAATCCATATTCATCCGCCAGGCGGGGGCAAATCTACATATTCTAAAACAAAATGCGATCTTATCCGGATGAGACAAAGGGCAGATAATGGGACGAGACCAAATGACAACAAAAATCAGTTGGTTTACAAAGAGAAATCCACAATTTACTTCTTCATCCAAAACTGCCAACCTTTTTCAGGACGAGACCACCTGTATAGTTTTTTCCGGACGAGACATGCTGTATCATCCCAGATCAGACGTTGTATCGATTGCGAACAGTAACCCCGTTTTTTTTCGAAATATAGCCATGCTATTCAATGATTTATGAAGTGGCATGTCTTGTGACCGATTTTCGCACAAACCAACTCCATGTTTAGAAACTATTGCAAGACTGCGTTCCGGAATCTGGTCAGGAATAAAAAATTCAGCCTCATCAATATATCGGGACTGGCTATTGGTATTGCTTCATCGATATTGATCTTCACGGTGGTTCAGTATGAATTGAGTTACGATACATTTCAACCGGGATATAATAATATTTATCAGGTTGCCACTGAAGATAAATTTCCAGGCAATACCGCTTATACGCCCGGAACACCCTATCCTGCACTGGATGCAATCAGAACAAAGTTTCCGCAAATGACCGTGGGTGTTATATATGCAAATTACAGCGCCCAGTTAACCGTGGTAGGTTCGGATGGCACTCCTTCAAAAGATAAAAGATTTATTGAAGAAACCGGGATGTTTTTCGCCGATCCCCAGTATTTCAAAATATTCAAAGCAAACTGGCTAATGGGTTCTCCGGAGGATCTCGATCAGCCGAATAAAATAGTCTTAAGTAAAAAAACAGCAGAGAAATATTTTGGACAATGGCAGGAAGCACCGGGAAAATACATTCGTCTGGATAATCTGAATACTTTGCAGGTAGCCGGTATCATCCAGGATCCTCCGGGAAACTCAGATTTTCGATATAAAGCCATAGGTTCCTATCCAATTTTTAAGAGCAATAATTTTTATCCTTACAGCAAGGAATGGAATTCCACCAGCAGCAGTGAACAGCTGTATGTATTATTGCCTTCAACACAATCCGCAGCTGCCATCAACGCACAACTTCTGAAATATAGCAGAGAACGTTTTAAAGAAAACAACCGCAAAGTCAGCCGCACCATTTTTCTCAGACCCCTCAGCATATTACATTTTGATACCCGTATGGAAAACATGGGTGATCATATTACAAACAAATCAACGCTTTGGACCCTTGCACTGATCGCCATGTTCATATTGGTGATGGCCTGCATCAATTTTGTGAATCTTTCCACTGTCCAGGCTGTAAACCGTTCCAGGGAAATTGGTGTAAGAAAAGTATTGGGCAGCGGACGATGGAATCTGCTTTGGCAGATTCTGGGAGAAACTGCGCTGGTCGTCGTCGCATCCATTTTGCTGGCCATTGGCCTGGCTGAATTATGCCTTCCGTATATAAAACATATATCCTCTATAACTGAGGACATCAGTTTATTAAATTGGCAAACCTGCTTTTACCTGGCTGGTCTATTTATACTGGTCACTATAATGGCCGGACTGTATCCCGCCATGGTGGTGTCCGGCTTCAGTCCGATACTGGCGCTGAAAAATAAAATAAATTCCGCGAGTGTAGGGGGCATTTCTCTCAGGAGGTCCCTGGTTGTTGTACAATTCGCCATTTCGCAGGTATTGATTGTAGGAACACTGATTGCCGTTTCCCAAATGAATTTTATTCAGAACGCAGATCTCGGATTAGATAAAGAGGGCATTCTCGTCGTAAAAGGCAGCGGCGACAGCACTCAGATTTCCAGGTTGGATATTTTTAAAACTGAATTAAAGAAAAATAGTTCCGTGATTGACGTGACTCAATGCACTGATGTTCCATCTTCTGATAATGGTTGGGGAACCAACTTCGCTTTCAATCATAAACCGGATGAAAATTATACGCTGTTTCTTAAATTCGGTGATGCAGATTATTTTAAAACTTTTGGTCTTCAGTTTGCTGCAGGTAGCCCTTATTCAAAATCTGATACGACTACCGAAGTAGTTATCAATGAAACCCTGGTGTCTAAACTGGGTCTGAAATCACCACAGGAAGCAATCGGAAAAGACATTCAAATGGTAGGCGTATGGAAAAAAATTTGCGGTGTGGTAAAGGATTTCCGTCAAAATTCATTGCGTGAAGAAACGAAGCCATTGTTGATCGCCAGCGATAAAAAGGACTATTCCTACACTGCCCTGAAATTAAAAGGTGGTAACCTGGCTGCTGTCCGGGAACAGGTACAGAAAGTCTGGGATAAGTATTTCCCTGAATATGCAAACCAGACATATTTCATGGACGAGAGAATAGAAAATTTTTACGAACAGGAACATCAGCTGGCCCTCCTGTATAAAATATTTGCAGGCATCGCTGTATGTATTTCCTGCCTTGGTCTATACGGGCTGGTATCTTTTATGGCTGTGCAAAGGAAAAAAGAAGTCGGAATCCGGAAGGTGCTGGGCGCGAGTATTTCGCAGATCATTTATTTATTCTCCAGGGAATTCACTGTGCTGATCCTGATTGCTTTTGCAATAGCAGCGCCGGTGGCCTGGTACATGATGAGCAACTGGCTAAACCGGTTTGTTTATCGAATTCCGATGCGCCCCATGCTTTTTATCCTGGCTGTGGTCATATCAGTAACGATCGCCTGGTTAACGGTTGGATATAAATCATTCCGTGCTGCCCTGGCCAATCCCGCGAAGAGTTTGAAATCGGAATAAACGACACCAAGTATGGAAGACTGGAAGACTGGAAGACTGGAAGTACCGTCAACCGTCAACCGTCAACCACCAACCGCCAACTGTCAACCGTCAGCCGTCAACCGTCAACTGTTATTTAGTCGAAAACAAATAAACAGTTGTCTCGTGAAAAGTCTGTCCGGGTCCCAGTATTGAATTCGGAAATGAGGGTTGATTAGGAGAATCCGGAAAGTGTTGTGTTTCCAGACAAAGGGCTCCGTGTTTCACAACCTTTTTGCCATCACGTCCTGTGAGCGTGCCATCCAGAAAATTACCTGTATAGAATTGAATACCGGGCTGTGTTGTCTTCACGATTAAGCGGCGACCCGATACCGGATCGTACAACTCTGCGGCTACCGCCATCCCCGAATCTTTTTTGTTTATTACGAAGTTGTGATCATATCCTCCTTTCACATCATCGATGTCTTTTCCGATTTTTTTTATTGTCAGAAAATTAAAGGCTGTGTTGTTCACGGATACTATTTGTCCGGTGGGAATGAGAGAATCGTTTACGGGCGTATACCTGGAAGCATTAATTTTTATTTCTTCGGAAAGAATCGTTGAATCCTTGCCGGCGGACAAATTAAAATAGGCATGGTTCGTCAGATTCACGGGTGTCTTCATATCGCTCAGGGCGGTATAATCAATCACGAGACCGTTTTCTGAGGTAATCGTATATACCACTTTCACATTCAGATTTCCGGGATAACCTTCTTCCCCGTCGCGACTGACATAGGAAAGAGCCAGACTGGAATCATTTACTAAATTTACTGTCCAGATCACTTTGTCAAAACCTTTCAAACCCCCGTGCAGGGCGTTTCCATGATTATTGAGCTCCAAAGTATAGGTTTTGCCATCTATTTGAAATGTCCCGTGATGTATCCTGTTCGCGTACCTCCCGATCAGGGCACCAAAATAGGGGTTCGTTTTCTGACGGTATCCTGCCAGAGAATCATAACCCAGGATAATATCTCCCGAAACACCCGATTTATCCGGTGTCCACAATGAAAGCAGGGTGCCCCCATAATTTGAAATAACGGCTTTCAATCCCTTATTGTTTTTAATCGTATAGGCATAAACGGTATCCTTGTCAATAGTGCCGTAATAACTTTTTTTTCCGTTTTCCTGAATAACGATTTCATTATTTTTTTCAGGTGCTGAATGGCAACTCCCTGTCAGGCCCGCAATAAAAAGGTAAAAGCAGATGCTGTGTAATGGTAGGAATTTCATATCGGTTTCTGTCTTTCAATTGATTCTTAAAACCCGGTGCCAGTTTTGATTCTGAAAAAAGCTTACCGGTTGGTTGTTGCAGTTTTCGCTCTGCGCCTCACAACAAATATCTCCCGGGCGATATCCGGTTGGTTATCTCCCAACAAAAATCCGAATGGCTGGAGGGGACCGATCCGATCGAAAATCACTTTAACAATGGCTGTCAATGGAATGGACAGAAACATGCCCGGCACACCCCAAAGCGCATTCCCTACCAGCACGACGATAATAGAAACAAGCGCATTGATCTTCACTCTTGAAGCTACAATTTTTGGTACAAAAAGATTGTTATCTATAAATTGAACGATCAGGTAAGCAATTAAAACATACAGGGCGTCAATAGGCTGTTTGGTGGCCAGCGCCAGAAGCATGGGCAGAGCTACCGCCACTACGCCGCCGATATAAGGAATTACATTTAATAATGCACCGATCACACCAAGCAAAACTGCATAAGGTATGCCAAGGATCATCAGGGCAACTGAATTTAATATGGCGACCAGGACTGCTTCTACCAGCAGTCCGAAAAGATAACTCTGGATCAGCCCCTTGGTTTCTGTCAGAACTTCAACAACCATCCCATGCACATTTTTTGGAAATAACCTGGCAAAGAATTCCAGCAGCAGGGGTTTGTAATAAATGATCATAAATACATAAACCGGCATGATGATGAAAGTCATAAGCAAACTACTCAGTGTACTGACAGTATTCGTGATGACTACCGTACCATTATCCATCCCCTCCTGCCGGGTTTTTGTTACCCAGGCATCAACCTTCCATTTGGAAACATTGAATGTTTTGGAGATCCATCTTTCACTGTCGTTGAACAGGGAGAGAAATTTTTGTTTGAATAAAGGAAATGATTCACTGAAAAGTGAGATCTGAGTCACAAAAAAATAGAAAACCGCGGTGATCAGCAGCATGGTTACCACCAGCGACAGAATAATGGCTAATACACGGGGAATCTTCATACGGCAGAGAAAAAGAATAACCGGATTGAGCAGTATGGCGATCATGATAGCAAATACAAGTGGAATAATGATATCCTGACCAATGTATAGAATGAAAAACAAAATAGCGATACCCATGAAAATCTGCGAGATCTTCAAATATACAGGCAGCTTAACCGACTCATTGTCCATGAAAGGATGTTTAAGGAAACAAAATAATCTATCTTGATAAGCAAAACCGATACCATGTCCCGACGAATGTTCTGTTCGATTGCCATTCTGGCCTGTTTAACGACCCTGCAGGCGCAGAAGCTCTATGATGAACCTTACCGGCCGCAGGTTCATTTTTCTCCCATGACCAGTTGGATGAATGATCCAAACGGGCTGGTTTATATCGATAACACCTATCACATGTTCTTTCAATATTTTCCTGACAGCACGATTTGGGGACCCATGCATTGGGGCCATGCAGTAAGCAAGGACCTGATGCATTGGAAACAGGAAGGTATTGCACTTTATCCCGACAGCCTCGGATATATTTTTTCCGGTAGTGTAGTAATCGACAGCATGAATACAAGTGGATTCGGAACAAAAGCAAAAAAGCCCATGATCGCTATATTCACGCAGCATGATCCGGCCGGAGAAAAAGCAGGCGCGAGCTTTTTTCAAAATCAAAGTATCGCATACAGTCTGGATAACGGCATACACTGGCAAAAATATAACGGCAATCCGGTTGTAAAAACGCCCGGATTAAAAGACTTCAGGGATCCGAAAGTGAGTTGGAATACCGAACAGAAAAAATGGATCATGGTTTTGGCAGCGGGTGACCGCGTCATGTTTTATTCTTCCGGAAATCTGAAAGAATGGAAAAAGGAATCTGAATTTGGTTCCGGGACAGGCGCCCATGGAGGTGTTTGGGAATGTCCCGATCTCATACCTTTTGTCGCAGATGGAAAAAAAATCTGGCTCCTGATCGTAAGTATCAATCCGGGAGCACCCCAGGGCGGATCAGGAACACAATATTTCACAGGTGAGTTTGATGGCCATCAGTTCATATCAAACGATACGCTTACCCGCTGGGTGGATTATGGAGCTGATAACTATGCAGGCGTAAGTTTCAGTAACACCGGAAAAGAAAAAATATTTCTAGGCTGGATGAGCAACTGGCAATACGCCACAAAAGTTCCGACCATAAAATGGAGAAGTGCGATGACAATACCGCGCATACTGGGATTGAAAAAAATCGGGCTGCGTTATTTTACTACGATGACACCGGTGTCGATGAAATCACTGGGCACTTCTACCAAATTGTCCACCGGAAATAAAATTAAATTGAAAGTGCCTTATAAAATCGATTTTAATATTCCTGACCTGCATGCATTCACAATCATATGCAGCAATTCATTGGGCCAGGAATTACGCATCGGTTTCGACGAAGATAAAAATGCATTTTTTGTTGACAGAACCAAAGCAGGGAAATCTGATTTTGATCCGCACTTCGCAGCTATTCATTATGGGCCACGCATAGCAAAATCCAAAAAATCCAAACTGACGGTGATTCTGGACAAGTCATCACTGGAATTATTTGCAGATGACGGGTTGACCTGTATGACAGAAATATTTTTTCCGGAGCAGCCCCTTAATGAATGGCGAACAGAAGCTAACACCTATTTATTTAATACGATAAAAATTAGCCAGCTTAAATCAATATGGACCTCGCCCTAATATACTCTTCCCTCTTAACTCTTAACTCTTAACTTTCCTGAAATAGTTAACATTCTGAATGCAGATTAGATTCTTTTGCCGCTGAAATCAGAGCTACCTTTATACCGTCAGCATACTATTCAAAAATGTATAAAGTTTCATTTACCAATAAAAACAATTCGTTTCACCAGGATATGAAATCTTCGGTAGACCAATACTTTTCGGTCAACCATGTTAAGAAAACCGGTAATTGGAAATTGTATATCAAGGCTATGACACTCGTTCCGGTCGCGATCGGTTTATATATCACGTTATTGTCCGTTCATTTTACATTAGTTCCGGGAATCCTGATTTCCGGACTGTTCGGATTTATATTAGCCAGCATTGGTTTCAATATCATGCATGACGCCTGTCATGGATCATATTCCACAAGGCCATGGGTCAATAATATAATGGGGTTAAGCCTGAACCTGCTTGGAGGAAATGCATTTATCTGGAAATTCAAACATAATATCATTCATCATACATATACAAATATTGACGGTATAGACGATGACATAGCAAAGAGTCCCGTCATGCGTCAGTGTGAATCTCAAAAATGGGTGAAAGCACATCGCTTTCAGCATATCTATGTACCCGTCCTGTACGCTATCTCTTCCTTTGCATGGGTTTCCATGTTGGACTTTATGAAATATTTTAAGGGAAAGATCCACAATACGAAACTTCAGAAAATGGACTTGAATGAACACATTATTTTTTGGTTAAGCAAATTAATGTATGTCGTTTTTTATCTGATCATATCTGTGCATTTTGTCGGTTGGTCCGCCTGGGCGATTGGTTTCAGCAGTATGCATGTGATGATGGGCCTCACACTGGCGCTTGTATTCCAGCTGGCCCATGTGGTGGAAGATGCGGAGTTTGTATTTGCACCGGGTATTGAACCGCAAAAAATCGAGGACGAATGGGCCATCCATCAGGTGAAGACAACAGCCAATTTTGCTCCAAAAAATAAATTAATCAGTTGGTTTGTCGGTGGATTGAATTACCAGATCGAACACCATCTGTTTCCTAAAGTGAGTCATGTGCACTATCCGGCGATTGCCCATATCGTGAAGGATGTCTGCGATAAACACCATGTGCATTACAATGAATTCAGAACTATGACAGGGGCGGTGGCTTCGCATTTCAGGATGATGAAGCAACTGGGTTATAAGCCCAAAGTGTAAAGCGCAAGGCTTAAAGCTCTTCGTATATCGATCCGCGACCAACTCTGTCAACTGCCAACTGCCAACTGTCAACTGCCAACTGCCAACTGCCAACCGTCAACCGTCAACCGTCAACCGTCAACCTCCATACTATCGACTTCATCAGCCGCCTTCACAACAAGCCTGATCGTTTCTCCCTGTTGCTCGGCAAGGCCTGATGCCACTAATTGTTTCAGCCGCCAGATCAAAAAAGTTTCATTTAATTTTTCAGTGGTTTTTAAAAGAATCTGATGCACTGTACGTTGTATTTTCTGAAAAGCGGGTTGAATAAAAAACAGAATCTGTTTATCATAATAGTCATCGGATTGCTGCACTATTTTTTTCCCACCCTCCAAAAGACGCAGGTTTTTGTTTTCGGCAGCCAGGCGCCACCATTCATCCGGGTCGGTTTCGAATTCTGCCAGACTAACCGGACGGGCTAATTTTTTTGCCTTCACGAACTCGCGCGCCGGAATTTCGGACAGGGAAACGGGATAAAAAACATTTCCCTTTTCGTTTATAAATGGAAGATTATTTAAACTCAGCAGGTATATCCTTCCTGAAAATTCCTTCAGCTGCGCGATCAGCCAGAAATAACCACTCACATCACGGATATTCGGCGCCATCCAGATCCAGATCTGGTCAAACTCTTCCTCTCCCATTCTTTGAAGAATATTCATCAACGTGCCGGAATCGGATTCTTCCGTAAAAGGTTCACTAACTTCCTGACGGATCTCATCCCACCATTTTTTGCGTTCAGCACGTCCCTCATCAGAAAAAAGATCCTGAATCGGGCCCACTGAATAATCATCCTGTATCAGAACGACTTCACCATCGAGGGCCTCATCCAGGTCCATGGCTGAATTCAAAAGCTCCGCTCCTTTTGAGTCAAATACAATATGAAACATTACATAGTGTTTTAGGTTCTGTCAGTAAGTATTGTGTTTTGTGCTCAGTCAATCAGTTCGTGTGTCAAGTTTAATTAATCAGTTTTTGCGCACTACAATACTCAATCACTCCACTTCCATACTTCCATTCTTCCATACTTCCATACTTGTGTAAGTGTGAAAGTTATTCCGCATGATCTATCTCCATCCGGAGATTTCCAATAATGAAATCCTGTCGCTGAGGTGTATTCTTACCCATAAAATATTCCAGCAATTGCTGGATATGTGTTTCCGGCATAATCATGACCGGTTGCAGACGCATATCGGGACCAATAAACCGCGCAAATTCCTGCGGAGAGATTTCTCCCAATCCTTTGAAACGCGTGATCTCCGGCTTACTGCCCAACTTTTTCGTGGCTGCTTTTTTTTCCGTTTCATCGTAACAATAAATGGTCTCCTGCTTATTCCGAACGCGGAACAGTGGTGTTTCCAGGATATACACGTGGTTATTCTTTACGAGGTCGGGAAAGAACTGGAGAAAAAAAGTCATAAGCAAAAGACGGATATGCATCCCGTCCACATCGGCATCGGTTGCTACTACGATATTATTGTAGCGAAGCCCTTCAATGCCGTCTTCCACGTTCAGTGCATGCTGCAGTAAATTGAATTCCTCGTTTTCGTAAACCACTTTTTTAGTGAGCCCGAAACAATTTAAGGGCTTCCCGCGCAAACTGAATACAGCCTGGGTTTCCACATTGCGAACCTTCGTAATCGAACCACTCGCAGAATCACCTTCAGTGATGAAAATGGTGGATTCCTTTTGCTTTTCAAGAATCAGGTTTTTTTCTTTGCCCGTGGCCTCTTCGTTATAATGTACACGGCAATCTCTTAGTTTTTTATTGTGCAGGTTGGCTTTTTTGGCCCTTTCATTAGCCAGTTTGCGTATGCCCGATAATTCCTTGCGCTCTTTCTCACTTTGTTCAATGCGTTTTTTCATCGCATCAGCAATGGATGGATTTTTATGCAGATAATTATCCAGTTCCCGGGCCAGGAAATCATGAATAAAATTCTTCATGCTGGCTCCGCCTTCCTCCATATACTGGCTGCCTAGTTTGGTTTTCGTCTGTGATTCAAAAACGGGTTCCACTACGCGGACCGATACGGCGGCGGTGATACTTTGACGAATGTCGGCAGCTTCATAATCTTTCTTATAAAAATCACGAACCACTTTCACGAATGCTTCCCGGAAAGCCTGCTGATGCGTACCACCCTGCGTTGTATACTGACCATTCACAAAACTGAATATCTCTTCGCCATAGTCATTATTATGGGTGATGGCCACTTCAATATCATCGCCCTTCAGATGGATGATCTGATAACGAAGTTCATCTTCGTTGGTCTTACGTCTCAGCAGATCGAGCAAGCCATTTTTGGAGAGATATTTCTTCCCGTTATAATTGATCACCAGTCCGGCGTTCAGATAACAATAATTCCAGAACTGATTGTCCAGGTATTCATTAATGAAATGGAAATTCTTAAAGATCGATTCATCAGGAACAAACTCAACCAACGTGCCGTTGGGCACTATGGCCTTGATTTCCCTGTCTTCTTTCACCAGATTCCCTTTTGAAAATGAAGCCCGTTTTTCACGGCCATCCCGGAATGCCGCCACAATGAAAGACTGACTCAAAGCATTGACTGCTTTGATACCGACACCATTCAGGCCAACGGCTTTTTGAAATGCCTTGCTGTCATATTTGGCACCTGTATTGATCTTGCTGACCACATCTACCACTTTGCCCAGCGGAATGCCCCTCCCGTAATCCCGAACACGAACGGTCTTCTCTTCGATCATTACCTCGATCTGTTTCCCGTGACCCATGGTGTATTCGTCAATGCAATTGTCCACCACTTCTTTGATCATAACATAGATGCCATCATCGGCACTACTGCCGTCGCCGAGTTTTCCGATATACATGCCGGGCCTCAGACGGATATGTTCTTTCCAGTCAAGTGAACGAATGGACTCCTCTGTATACGCGAATAAATCCTGTTTATTTTCTGTCATAATGAATGGTCGCAAATATAAGTAAATCGAACTATTGACGGGCTGCGTGAATTACGCACGTTTGTGCATAAAACGTTCTTTATTTACTTGATTTCCTGTTTTTTAGGCGCAATCCGCGAATAAATATCAGCAGTAATTTGAGTACAAAACCAAGTAGTTTTACCTATAATAAAAGCATTGATTTAACGCTATTATAGTATAAACTTTAACCCTTGAAAACTGGTCTGTTACCGGGAATAAATCAGCTACTGGCCATCCTGGTCGTGCTGCTTGCGTTCCTTCCCCTGGTCCTTTACTGGCGGAAAAGACTAAATGCTGAGAAATCCTATCTCTGTATTGTTTTATTCTGGACCATCAATGGGGTACTTTATTTCCCGGAAATGTTTCACTGGGCCTGGTATAAAGCGGTAACAAATCAAATTACCCTGTATTATAATCTGATCGATCCGCCACTTATTATCCTTACTTTCTACTATATTTTCAAAAAGAAATTCTTTTTAAACCTACTCGGAGCTTTCCTCCTATTTGAACTGGTTATGATCGCGTGGAAAGGATTTAATTTCGATTCAAACAATTATATCATTGGAGTGGGAAGTCTGATTAGCCTGATCATGAATCTCTGGGGCATCAGCCGGTATTTCATGAATGTGGAACATACCGAAAAGGAAAATGTACTGGTCTTCGTTTATGCCGGTTTTATCTTCTATTATGGATTATTTGCAGTGGTCTTCAATTATAGTTACCTGCATGCCAGCGGCGCTCAGATGCCCTACGTGGTTTTTATTAATTATTCAGCCATCATACTTTCCACCTCCCTGATTTCATTTGGCTTTTGGAAATACGCAACAGCGAAGTTTAGCGAAGAAAAATATTAATCCTCATCTTCTTCATAGTTGTAAGATCCCTGATTATCGTTATAAATCGATTCCCAGTCTTTAATTTTATCATCACCGACAAGTTCAAGAATGTCAAAAATCGGATCACCTTTTTTCTTCCATTCATTTAATTGTTCATCGGTGTATTTGGAAACATACATACATTGTTCTGTTTCCAGATTCACTTTGATCAGGTGAATCGGTGACTCCTCCGTCTCCTGGATAAGGTAGTAGCAATTTTTTTCTAACAGGGCATAAGAATACATAACTGTAAAGTTTTAAAAATGATTCAGTTCGGATGTTAGAATTAATGGGAAGTAAGAAAGTCTGCAGAAGAATTTTGGAGGTAGTAAGAAGTACTGCAGTGCACAAATTTACTGTTTTTCATATTCAACCATCCCGTTTTTACACGTTTGGTAAAAGGTATTTATTTTGGGCAAAATATCCATTGATAATCAGCAACTTACATTATTCTGCCTTTTTGAAGTTGCAAGGTCCGGCTGATGCAGACGGGAAATTCGTCCTGGTAATGGCTGACGAAAATCAAACTGGCGCCAAAATGAGCGCAATAGCGGTCAATAATATGAAGCGTAAGGGCCGTCTGAGCCCCATCCAGGCCCTGACAGGGTTCATCGAGGATCAATAAGGGAGGCGTTTTGATCAGGGATCTTCCCAGTATTATCATCCTCTGTAAACCTGCCGGCAGACTGCTTAACAAACGGTTTCCATAAGCAGCACAATCCAGGAACCGCAACCATTCATTTACGTATT
>Ga0206943_1206_pt1 | contig 14047 bp, 14 predicted proteins | sample Alteio_BWOrgHeat_7_FD_153243 | JGI IMG/M metagenome (GOLD analysis project Ga0206943, IMG submission 153243) | Enriched cells from forest soil in Barre Woods Harvard Forest LTER site, Petersham, Massachusetts, United States -... | ecosystem: Environmental > Terrestrial > Soil > Temperate forest > O... | reverse complement strand
ACCACATCATCAGCGCTAATAATGGCTTTAAAATAATGGCGGATGTTTAAATTATCCAACACAAAATCAATATTAAAAGGTATAGCTGCCGAGCCGATAGCCATTGGGATACCTTTTGCGTAGGCCTTTTCTAAAAATTCATTTAACCCCGGTAGCAGCTGTAATTGCGGTAAATATTCCTGCTGGTAGCGTTCTTCCTTAGCGTACGATAATTGGTTCATTTCTTCCAGGGTAAACCGTCCCGGCCCAAACATGCGTACCAATACTTCGGGGTTTTTGCCGTACATCTGTTGCTTTACTTCGCCCCATGTAAAATTACCGCCCAGTTCGTCATTTAATAGGTTCATCCACGCTTTGGTATGGTATTCCATATCATTGATCATGGTGCCATTAAGGTCGAAAATAAATGCCTTCATCACTATAAATTGTATTTGGCGCAAAACTAAAGTTTACTTTATAAAATCCGCATAAAACCGTCAACTAATAATTGCCGTATATTAAGTTGTATATTTTGGTTAGTGTTAGTTATACTAAAAGGTGATAAATTGATGAATGAGGGTGATGCCTTTTAGTATTGAGCTCTTTTAGCACCTGCTAAAAGGCATTTTTGCAAAAACTAATACGTTGCTTAAAATGATTAAGCGGTCCCCCTATAGCTTAATAAAACTTATATTGAATTCTATGAATATAGGCCTATAACTAATAATAATTGTATTACAAAAGTTACCGGGTATTATAACTAATTAATGATATTTTTAAAACCATAAAATAAAATCTATCGTAAAAAGATAATAATGCTGTTTTTACTTTAAACAGTTAACCACATAATTCAGTTAACCACATAATTCACAACTACCTATCTATATTTTATAAGCAATGACCCCTGATCAATATAGGCTTAACGCAGTAAGCAGGTTTAAAAAGCTTGATGCCGGTATTAATAAGGATCTGAATTCGATTGTTGACCTGGTTGCGCGTATTTGCGATGCACCTGTTGCGCTGATCACCCTGGTTGACGACGATACTCAATGGTTTAAAATTAGCCGCGGGGTTGATATTGACTGTACTGACCGTGAGCTGGCTTTTTGTAGCTATACTATAAAACAGGCCGGCCTGATGATTGTGAATGATACCCTGGCCGATGAGCGTTTTAAAAATAACCCTTTAGTAACCGGCGCACCTTATGTAAGGTTTTATGCCGGGGCTACATTGACAACTAAAGATGGCCATGCCATAGGCAGTTTATGTGTACTTGATTTTAAACCGTGCACTATTGACGATCATCAGCAGGATAGTTTAAAAGTATTATCGAAACAGGTGATGAACCTGATGGAGCTGAACTGGAGTTTAAATACCCTGCAACAGCAGCATAACGAAACCAATAAGCAAAAGGTGTTGATAGAAGAGTCGGAGATCAAGTTAAATGCCATGTTTAACAGCTCAAAAGACACTCATATATTGGTTGATAAACAATTAAAAGTAGTAGCATTTAATAAAGCGGCATCTGATTTTGTACGTAACGCACACCGCAAAAAAATTGTTAAAGGAACATCTATCATGGAATATGCCGACCCGGAAGTGGTGACCGGTTTAACCAAGTATTTCAATTTGGCTTTTGGCGGAAAAACGATAGCGTTTGACTGGTTAATGCGGCCGGGTACAAAACAGGCGCGATGGAAAGAACTTCAGCTATTACCTATCAGGAACAGCGCTAAAAAGATAATAGGCGTGGCGCTTAACTCAACCGATATTACCGAACGCAAGCTGCAGGAAGACCAGATCAATATACAAAACGCGGCTTTAACCCGCATTGCCATCATTCAATCGCATGAATTGCGCCGCCCGGTTGCTTCGTTGCTGGGCATTATATCGCTTATAAAAATGGAGGATAGCAAATTTGACTATTTTGATATGATAGAGCTAAGCATTAATGAACTGGACGAAAAGATACGCGGCATAGTTAAAGATTCGGAAAACACAATTTATGATCATTTGTCTATTGTGGCGTAGTTGTGAGTGTACATTATGTTAAGCCATGAATTTTTGACCAATTTTAAAACTTATTACTCAAAACTGATAACTCATCATTGAGTCATTAATTAATAAATAGCTTCTGGTAAGATAATTATGTGTACCTTTGCACTTTAATAATTAAGATAATGCAAAAAGAAGGAACAGTAAAATTTTTTAATGAAACAAAAGGGTTTGGTTTTATCACTCCAAATAGTGGTGGCCAGGACGTATTTGTTCATTCAACAGGCCTGATCGATGAGATCCGTGAAAATGATAAAGTGGAATTTGAGGTTGAAAACGGTAGAAAAGGCTTAAATGCGGTAAATGTAAAAGTTATTTAATTATAATATAAGTCATTAAACGTGTAAGGCGTCCCGAATTTTCGGGACGCTTTTTTTTTGAGCAAAAAGTTTAACTTTTGGGTTAAGGCTGGCATTGTTGTTGTGTTGTATTGCGTACATACATAAAAATAGACACCATGAAAGATCAAACAAAAATTATAGCCGCACTTTTAGCAGGTGCCGCAGCGGGCGCAGTATTAGGATTATTACTGGCTCCTGAAAAAGGCGAAGGGCTTAGAAGTGATATTGCCGATTATGTAAATGACCTGGTAGCTTCTGCCAAAAACAGGATGCAATCGGCTGTTGGCGATTTGAAAGAATATGGCAGCAGCACCATAGACAGGGTGCGGTCAAAAATTTACAACGAGGCCGAAGATGCCAAAGATCATATCATCAGCGAAGCGCACTCAAAAGTGAAGGCTACAGCTAAAGAATTAAGTAATTCCATCTAATCTGTATAATTTTCTTGTTACAAATAGCCAAAAAAACATACTTATAAGTATGTTTTTAATAATAAGTGTTTTGTTGGTTTGTTTACCAGCAAAATATTGTATTATATTTACAGCAGGTTATTTTAATAGGGGTATTAAATAGCAATAATTAGCCGTCCGATTTATCGGATGGCTTTTATTTTTTATACGGTTTTTGTAATTCTTCGCCCTCCATATTATCCATTTAATGATGGATATTCCCAACACTCATTTGTAAATATCGGCCCTTTAGTAAATTACATGCTTTAATTTAGGTTGAGTACTAAATATAGGATAACTTCGTCCCTTTAATATTGGTAAACGCATATATGAAATATAAGTTAGGTGATTTTGTACGGTTTGTTGACGAAAAAATGGAAGGGTTTGTTACCCGCATTTTTGATGAGGAAATGATTGGCGTAACCGGCGAGGATGAATTTGAAATACCCGTATTGGCCAGTAAAGTAACCACTGTACATGGTTACCAGGCACCCGGTACTGTAAAAAATGAGGCAAATGAACAGCCTGTAATACCACTAACCGAATTTAAATCCAAAGGTGTTTATATAGGTGTAGTGAGCGACCCTAAGGCTAACTCGGTAGTGCATTTTCATTTGATCAATGATACCTCGTACCAGTTAATGATGTCATTAGCAACCGAAAAGCAGCAAACTTTTAAAGGTGAATATGCGGGCATTATAGCGCCAAAATCAACCATGAAAATTTATTCGGCGCAGTTGGCCGAATTGCAGTTATGGCCAAAGTTTACCTTTAATGTATTGTTTTACACCACACAAAACATAGAGCAGCCATTGCCTTTAACCGTTGTTGAAAAGTTTAAAGCCAAAGATTTTTCGGGCACCAAAAAGCAATTACCACTGTTAAATCAGCCCGGCTGGTTAATACAGTTGGACGAACCCGAACTGGTTATTGACGCGCAGCAATTAAAAGAAAGTTTTTTTAGCGGGGCTGAAGAAAAAACAAAAGCCGAAAGGCCCGTACAGGAGATCGACCTGCATATTGAAAAATTGCGGGACGATCATCAATTTTTAAATGGTGCCGAGATATTGAAGATACAGTTAGATACTTTTAATAAAACTTTGGATGCAGCCATTGTACATAAACTGCCCGATGTTACTTTTATACATGGGGCAGGTAACGGTGTTTTGAAGCACGAACTGCATAAGCAATTGAGCAAAAACAATAAAATACAAACCTTTATGGATGCCCGGAAAGAGAAATTTGGGTATGGGGCTACTAAGGTTATTTTAAAATAAGCTGTCACAATTATACCTTTACAAAATAAACGATCATTATGGATACCAATATCTTTCGCCAATTTACAGACATAAAAACCAAGGAGATGACTCCCGGTTATTTTTCAAAAATTATACATACGGATACCAACACCATTAACTTTATTGAGGTTAAGGCCGGGGCCGTATCGCCCATTCACCAGCACCCGCACCACCAGTGCGCTTTTTGTATAGAAGGGCAGTTTGAACTGACTGTTGACGGCGTTCCGCAGATACTGGATGCCAATACTTTCGCGGTTATCCCTTCAAACGTTTGGCATGGCGGCCGGGCCATTACCGATTGTAAACTGGTTGATATTTTTAACCCGATAAGGGAAGATTTCAGATAATTAAGGTGAGCGCCGTATTCGCCTCACCCCAACCCCTCTTTGCCTCATCCGGCCTTCGGCCACCTTCTCCAAAGGAGAAGGGAAGCGAAAAAGGTTTGTTTGGAGAGGGGCTAAAAAGATTTTAGCTATGCATCGAAGTCCTCTCCTTTGGAGAGGATTTAAGTGAGGCGAAACGAAATGTCAAAGCAAAAAACATATATAACTCACATTAATTATAGTCCTGTAATTTATGCCGCTTAGCAAAGCAACATTAAATGATGTGGCTGCACTTGCCGTTTTGGTAAATACCGCCTACCGTGGTAAAGAATCGTTAAAAGGCTGGGCCACCGAAGCGCACCTGCTTGACGGGATGCGTATAGACGAAGAAACGCTGGCCGCGTACCTTAACGACCCGGATACCACCATACTAAAAGACACGAACGAAAACGGGCAGATAGAAGCCTGCGTTTACCTGCAGGTACAGGCCCAAAAGCTGTATTTAGGTATGCTGAGCGTTTTGCCCCATTTACAGGCAAAAGGTATTGGCCGTAAACTGCTGCAGGCGGCAGAAGAATTAGCCAAAGCAACTCATTGCCCCGTAATATCCATGACAGTAATTTCATCCCGGCACGAATTGATCAGCTGGTACGAACGCCGGGGGTATATCAAAACAGGGGAGGTATTACCCTTCCATGCGGAAACAAAGTTTGGGATACCGAGGGGGCATATTGAGTTATTGGTGTTAGAGAAGAATGTTGAATGAGTGAATTAGTGAATGAGTGATTGAGAATGGTTGAAATAATACCCAACTACTCACCCAATCAACCTAATCTAACTCAATCAACCCAAAACCAACTCCGCTACGCCTACTTCTTTAAAAACGAGGTCCAGCACCTGCTGGGTATTATCGGGGAAATTTACCTTGATGGGCTGGCCGTTATCGATCCAATCCTGTATAACTTCGTAATGCTTTTCTTTAAGGCTTTTAATAACCGGCACGCCCATTTGTTTTAGGGCTGCGGCATTGAGTTGTTGCTCGTACTGGGTTTTCATGGGTATAACCAGCAGCTTCTTTTGCATATATAAAGCTTCGGCAGGCGTTTCAAAACCGGCGCCGCAAAGTACGCCCGCGCTTTGGGCCATGCTTTTTATAAACCCTTCATTATTAATAGGCTGTATTGATACATTTTTATACCGGAATATCTTTTTATTGTGCTTGGAGAAAACGTCCCACTCAATATTTTTAAACTCGGTTAGGCGTTTAATCAGTCTTTTATCATCATAAGCGGGCAGGTAAACGGTGTAATGCCCATGGTTCTCAATTTTTTGATCGCGCACCTGCTGCCGTATAACCGGGGTAAATATTTTTGGCCCGAATGATTTAAAATGGAAACCATATTGCGCGGTTACAGGCGCGTAATGTTTAAGTATAAGCCTCCCTATCATATCCGTATCAGCAGGCAACGGTGCTTTTTCATGCAATACGGCTGCCTGATGGCTTAACCCTATGCAGGGTTTGTTTTTTAAGTAACAGGCCCATGCCGATACCGGCTCAAAATCATTGATCACCAGGTCATACTCCTCAACCGGCAGCGCATTTATCTCACCAATAAATTTACGGAAACGCGATTTTAGAAAAGATTTCCACAGATCGACCCCACCCGATTTGCCGAACACAAAACCAAAACCATGCAACTGGTATTTTACCTTGAAGGGTAGTTTTAAATCGCCCTGCGTGCCGCTTACCAGCACATCAACATTGCCCATTTTTTTCAACAGCGGCACAATATCCATTGAGCGGCTTAAATGTCCGTTTCCGGTTCCTTGTATGGCATATAGTATTTTCATGTTTGCTGGGGTTGTGGGGGTAAATAGAATAAAGAGAGCTGGCGCTCCCTTTATTGTTTATTAACTGATCTTATTATCAATGAAAAAAGAACGGATTGGTCAACACATCAAAGAATAATATGATGCAAAAGTAGGGGCTTGAATATTAAGCGGGTGTTAAGTTTTTGTTAGGTGTTGTGTGGGGTGGTGCGTGGTGCAGGGCGGGTGGCGTGAGGAGGTTTTTGGAGGCAATGCCATTTCTTAGTGCAGTCATTGGCTATGCAGCGCATAGCTCAATTGTGTTATTTTTATCTAATAACGCCACCCGCCTTGCGCTACGCGCTTCCCACCACCCGCCATGCGCCACGCACTTTTAAAAGAAATATGCTACTTTTAGCACAAAATGAACCCACCCAAACAGCATAATATCGACTGGATAAACAGCCTGCGCCTTATTGCATTGCTGGCGGTTATTGTTTTGCATACTTCAGCGGTTTTGTTGTCGCAGTATGGTAAAGTGCCTTTTGGCGATTGGCTGGCGGCCGATTTTTATAACGGATTGGTACGGTTTGCCGTGCCGGTTTTTGTGATGATAACCGGCGCGCTACTATTACACCGCGAATATGAACTGGGCGATTTCCTTAAAAAGCGCTTAACAAGGGTGGTAACGCCCTTCCTGTTCTGGAGCCTGGTTTACATTGGTTACTCGTGGTATAATGATGAAATAAGCTTTGATGCCGGTGCATGGGCAAATATTAAACAGGTGCTGCATTTGCTAAAATATGGCAGTTCGTACCATTTATGGTATGTGTATATGCTGATAGGCCTTTATTTTGTGATACCCGTTATCGGCAAATTTGTACGTAACGCTACGGAAAACGAGTTACTTTACTTTTTATTGGTTTGGTTTGGGGTGATGATGCTGGCGCAGCCGTATTTAACAAGGTTTAACCCGCAGGTTGACCTGCATTATTTCGCCGGATATATCGGCTATTTGGTACTGGGCCATTACCTGGCCTTTAAAGATTTTACTTTTAAAAATATCCGGGCATGGATGATCGTTTTATTTATGCTAACCCTCGCGGTAATTGTTATTGGCACCTGGATACTCTATAAAAATAACAGCACCATGGGTACCTTGTTTTATGAACCGATAAGCCCGACGGTTATGCTACTTTCGGCAAGTATGTTCCTTATCGTTCGGTTTACAACGGTGAAAATTTCGCCGGTTATTATACGGATACGTGATTTTGCAGGCAGTTATAATTACGGTATTTATTTAGGCCATGCACTGGTATTGTACCTGTTGGATTATGTTAACATCAGTTATAAATTATGTACGTCTATGATAAGTATCCCTGTAACGGCTTTAACCTGTTTTGTTTTAACGCTGGGGCTGGTTTGGCTGATCAGTAAATTACCTTTTGGGAAGTGGATATCTGGGTAGAAGAATGGCTTTATCCCAGCCCATAGCCCCCCTCTAAATCTCCCCCCGGTTGGGCGAGACTTCAAATTGTCTTATTGTAAAGAAATGTTTTCACTTATTGAAAATCAAAAAGTCTCCCCTACAGGGGGAGATTATTCACCTTATTATTTGTTTTTTTAAGGCGTTCATGAAGGCTACGCCGTTTAGATGGGGCTGGGCCGGTCGCCTCACATCCTCCACGTAGCCTGTATCTTGCTGGCCTGGCGTAATGCTTTCAATTGCTCGGTTGTGGCGCTTTGAAAAAGGTAAGGTAGCGTACTTAACTTGTCCGGATTGGGTTGGGCCTCTTTGTCAATTATAAATCCCTGGTCATTAAAAAACGATCGTGCGGCATCAAAACTGTCAAACATTTGCTCGCGTACTTTATGTTGTTCAAAAAACTTAGCCAGCCTGTCGTCCATTTCCATACCGGCAATTGCTGTACGTTGTTTAATGTAAATATCAGCGGTTATCCAGTAACCGCCCCGCTCGTCTAAAATAGCGTGAATGGTTTTGCACAATTTTTCTTTCTCGGCAAGGCCCAAATACATCAGCAAGCCTTCATTAATAATAACAATGGGCTCATTGGCCGGAAAGCGGCTAACAATTTCCGCAAACGCTTTTTCGTCGAGGGCATTGAGCGGCAGAACCTCTAATTTGCTGTTGGGATTAGGCACTTCGGGTTGAAGCGCTTTGATAAATTTCTTTTTTAGTTCGATAACTTCGGGCAGGTCGGTATCAATATAATGAACGCCATCCTGCTGCACCGCAGCTAGTCCCCTGAATGAAAAACCGGACGATATTTCCAGGATGTTTTTTATAGGCACATCCGTCAATAACTGGTCGATGCTCCAGTACCGGTTCTCAAAATGCACTACCCGCGCCCAAAAGCGGACGTCTTTTTCCACCAGGTTTGGCTCCCATTTTTCATCTGCAATCATCAACCCTGCCGCTTCGCGGGCAAAGGGGATATTGGTAAGGCCTTTTAAAAACAATAATGATTTTGCCGACGGGCTGATGGTACTATAATCGCGGCCGGTGGGGTTTTCATTGTCCATTATAATAATGCAGTTACATATATTGCCTAAACTAATAAAATCATTATTATTATAAAATATTTGTTCAAGATAAACCAGGGCGAATACATTAAAATATATTGGAAATGTTTACCCTCTTTACCGCTTGCGGTAGAGAGGGTGGTCGAGCGACTTAGCGATGACCGGGTGAGTAATCGCCCGCAAATGCATTGGGGTAAATGCCGATCGGCGATTACTCACCCCGACTACGCTACGCTGATCGGCTCTCTCTACCGCTACGCGGCAAAGAGGGCTGGGAAGATTTGATATTTTAATGCTTTTATTCTGTAAGATTCAAGATAGCCAATTTCATTAACCTGCTTATTTCACCTTATTAAAATTATATATGATATGAAAACTTACTTTTTATTATTAGTTGCCGTTTGTTGTATGGTATTTACTGCCGATGCCCAGCGTGGCACGGGCGGCGGCGGTGGTGGTGCCGGAACAGGCGGTGGCGGCGGAAGAACAGGCGCTGGTGGTGCTGCCGCGCCAACAGCTGTGCCAACTACAGCTGCGGGCGTAGCCCCCTTGCAAATAAGCAGAAGCCGTGTTTTATTAATGGATTCGGCTATAACTACTAAACACCAGGTTACTATTAAAGGTAAATTGGTGCCTTATACCGCGGTTGCCGGCACTATCCCGGTTTGGGACGAAGACGGCCACGCCATAGCCGGTGTATTTTATACTTATTACGAGCGTACCGATATTACTGATGAAGAAAGACAAACGCGTCCGCTGGTTATTTCATTTAACGGCGGCCCCGGTACAGCATCATTATGGATGGAACTGGGTTACACCGGCCCACGAAAGTTAAATATCGACGATGAGGGCTACCCGGTACAGCCTTATGGGATGAGGGATAACCCCAACTCGATATTGGATGTTGCCGATATTGTTTATGTTGACCCGGTGAATACCGGCTATTCGCGCACCGCCAACAGCGAGGTTTCAAAAACACAATTTTTTGGTGTAAACGAGGACATCAAATACCTGGGCGCATGGATAAGCACCTTTGTATCGCGCAAAAACAGGTGGGCATCGCCAAAATTTTTGATCGGCGAAAGTTATGGTACTACCCGTGTATCGGGCCTCGCGCTTGACCTGCAAGAAAGCCACTGGATGTTTTTAAATGGGGTGATACTGGTATCGCCCACAGATTTGGGCATTGACCGCACAGGCCCGGGTGCCGCGGCGTTATTTACGCCTTACGAAGCGGCAACTGCCTGGTACCATAAAATGTTATCAACCGATTACCAGAACAGGCCATTGCCTCAATATTTGGCCGAAGTAGAAAAATTTACGCTTAATGAGCTTACACCGGCTTTAACAAAGGGCGGGATGCTTTCCACATCCGAAAGGAAAGCTGTAGCATCCAAATTATCAAAGTATATTGGGATAAAGGAAAACGTTGTTTTAGAAAACAACCTGGAGATCGGTACCAATTTCTCTTGGAAAGAATTGCTGCGCGATAAAGGGTTTACCATTGGCCGGTTAGATTCGCGTTATAAAGGTATTGACCGCGAAACCGCGGGCTTGCGCCCTGATTATAACCCTGAGCAACAATCATGGAGCCATTCATTTACCCCGGCTATTCATATTTATTTGAAAGAGGAGCTCAAATACAAAACCGACCTGGAGTATTTAGTGTATGGCCCGGTTAATCCGTGGGATAATAACAATAACCGCACAGGTACCAATTTGCGCCTGGCCATGGCCGAAAATCCGTACCTGCATTTATTGGTGCAATCGGGCTATTTTGATGGCGCTTGCGATTACTTTAACGCTAAATATGATATGTGGCAAATGGACCCCAGCGGTCGTTTAAAAGACCGTATGCATTGGGAAGGTTACGAAAGCGGGCACATGCTGTATTTACGTAAACCGGATGGGGCAGATGCGAGTGAAAATTTACGGAAATTCATCCGCGAATCGGTAGCGAAGCCGGGTACGCCTGCTAAGTATTAATTTAGAAATCGTAAAAAAATACCGTCATTGCGAGCGATAGCGTGGCAATCTTTGAACTTTGCAAGTGGGAATAGCATGTGTAGAGATTGCTTCGTACCTCGCAATGACGCTTGTTTATTGATTTGATAGTTATGAAAAATCACCTTTTGCTATTGTCTGTATGCCTTTTAGCATCGCTTTCATCCTACGCGCAACAGCCCGACCCTAATTTTGAATTATACATATTGGCCGGGCAATCAAACATGGCAGGCAGGGGTTATGTAACCGGCGATTTTAAAACCGAAGGCGATGGCAGGGTGTATATGCTCACTAAAGATAATACCTGGGTGGTTGCCAAACACCCGGTACATTTTGATAAGGCTATAGCGGGCGTTGGCCCGGGTTTGGCATTTGGGATAGCGATGGCAAAAACCAGTACTAACCCTAAAGTTAAGATAGGTTTAATACCCTGCGCGGTAGGCGGTACGCCTGTTGAGCATTGGCTGCTGGGCGCTTATGACCCGGCCACTAAAACACACCCGTATGATGATGCGGTTGCACGTATAAAATTTGCCATGCAATACGGTGTGATCAAAGGCATTATATGGCACCAGGGCGAAGCCAATAGCAAGCCCGAACAGGTGAAGCGTTATCTTGCGCAGTTAACAGAACTGATAACCCGTTTACGCGGACTTGTTGGAAATGCCAATACCCCGTTTGTAGCGGGCCAATTGGGCGGGTACAGGCCCGAGTTTGCTGAGTTTAATAAAGAGATTGTAAAACTACCCGGTCTTGTGCCCTATACCAGTGTAGTTACCACTGAAGGTTTGGTACACCGTGGCGATACCCTGCATTTTGACAGCCCGTCGGCAGATGAATTGGGGAGAAGGTATGCGGTGAAGATGGTGGAGGTGCAGGGAACAAAAAAATGATTGTAATGGTTGATACACAACCGGCAATTAATCGGTTTGCATACTTTTTGATAATCATTCTTAATTCAGTAAATTTGTTGGTGTTAACATAAAATCATGGCAACAGCTCAAAAGTTACATACAGAACTTAATCCAATACAAGTTAGCTTGTTAAGGCTATTCAATAGGCCTATGTCGGAGAATGAAACCAAAGAATTAAAAAATTTGATGGTTAATCATTATTCTGATTTATTGGATGAAGAGGTTAAAAAAATTACATCTGTAAAAGGATATACACAAAAGGACTTTGATGATATGCTTAAAGGCGAAAGTTAATGATTGTTGTTATTGATACAAATTGCCTTTTAGCTTCTATCCCTCCCCAAAGTAGTCATTACTGGCTATATCTCGCATTTAAAGAAAAGCGGTTTGAATGGCTAATCAGTAATGAGATAATGACCGAATATGAAGAAAAGTTAGCCATTATATATTCGGAAAAAACTGCAAATCTTGTATTGTCAATTTTAAGTGTGGCTCCCAATGTGATATTTGATGAACCTTATTTTAAATGGAACCTTATTGAAAACGACCCCGATGACAATAAGTTTGTGGATTTAACGGTTGCCGGAAATGCAGATTACCTGGTTACCAATGATAGGCATTTTAACCATTTAAAAACAATTGATTTCCCTAAACTCAATATCGTATCCATTGATGAATTCCGAAAAATTATTAACGAATTATAATATTAATGTTCGGTTGTTAAAAAATCAACGAAATCCCCTAATCACCCTAAATCAACGGTCAGCTATTCATCACCGCGCCGCCATTAATATCCAAAGCCTGCCCGGTTATGGCGGTTTGGCTTAGCAGGTAAGCAACTAAACCAGCAATTTCTTCGGGTTTGCTCATGCGTTTTAGCGGGACGCTTTGCATGGCTATATCATAAAATTCCTGTTTGGTGATGCCTATGCCATCAGCAATGCCTTGCAGGCCCTGTTGCGCCATATCGGTATCTACCCAGCCGGGGCAAATGGCGTTAACCAATATATTTTCGGGTGCAAACTGTACCGCCCATGACCGCATTAAACCCAGCAACCCCGCCTTTGAAGCGCAATAAGCCGAATAGTTGGCAACACCCAACCGCGCTAAAACGGACGAGGTAATTACTATTTGGCCGCCGTAGGTTGCTTTACGCAGGTTGGGTAAAAAGGTATTTACAAAATTGTACGTGCCTGTTAGGTTGGTTTCAATAATGGTGCCCCAGCGGTCGTTTTTGCCCCATTGGTTTTCGCCGCCGATGCCCGAATTGGCTATTAGGCCATTAATGGGTACGCCGCCCAATTTGGACGAAACTTTAGCTAAACTTTCCTTATCGGTTATATCAGCGGCGAATACTAAATGTTTGCCGGGTGTTAATGTTTTTAGTGTTTGCTGCAAATTATCCGCATTGCGGCCTAATAAAATACAGTTATGCCCGGTATTGCTTAATTTTTGTGCTATGGCCCGGCCAATGCCGCTCCCGGCACCGCTAATGAGGTATGTTTTAGACATGGTTAATTAATCAGGTGTTGCTGACAATACAAAGCTATTACTTTTTGGCTAATGTATATTCTCCCCAAAATTCTGTAGTAGAGTTAAGATCCGGGTCTCCGTCCATTTCGTCGCCGCGCTTGCCCGTAACAGGATCATGGTACATGTAGGTGTGTGCAGCCATGGCATTTCCCCAGTCGTTTAATTTGATGTTATAAGTGAATTTTTGATGATCATTAATTGAAATCCCTACGAATTTTAATGGAACTACAAGCTCATAGGTATAAACACCATTATTGCTGAACTCCGCAACTGCCTTTATATTATATTCATTGTATATCGAAATAAGTGTGTCAGGTAAATTCTTACAACCTAATACTTTAATGTTTTTTGAGTTAGTATTAAATAATTTGTTAGCTACCGCAACTGTCGAATCAGTCCGTGTAAGCGTTGTTGGGAGCTGGTACGCATACGATGGCAAGCCACTCCAATTAGCCTTGTCACCGGCATTAACTAAAATGCTATGTGTGTATCTATCATTTATCGCCGGATAGGAAATAGAAATATTTTCTTTTGCTTTATCGCTCTTGTTCCCGGCATTGTTAATTGTTAAGGTAATGCCAACATCCAGTATTTTCTCAATTATCCTTGCATTAATTGCTTGTACAGCTAAATACAGGTTTTCATCATCATTGGCCAGGGTGTAAAATATATTTGTAGCGCTATTATGTGCCTGCAATTGGTTGTTCCATTCTGTGGCCTTACCATCAATTTTCATATCCACCGGAATACGCAAACTTTTTTGCTGTATGTTAGGTAATTTTTGTGCACAGGCGAAAG
>Ga0206943_1205_pt1 | contig 14076 bp, 9 predicted proteins | sample Alteio_BWOrgHeat_7_FD_153243 | JGI IMG/M metagenome (GOLD analysis project Ga0206943, IMG submission 153243) | Enriched cells from forest soil in Barre Woods Harvard Forest LTER site, Petersham, Massachusetts, United States -... | ecosystem: Environmental > Terrestrial > Soil > Temperate forest > O... | reverse complement strand
ATGTGCAACTCAGCTGTTAGCGCTTCCACTCGTTGGGCCAAAGAATGTGTTGTTTTGGTCAATTCCGTGTTTTGCTGGAGCAATTCAACCAGGAGGGTTGCTTGCTGCACAGCGAGCAATTGACGTTCCGCACTGGCATTGGCCAGGTCTTCGCGGTGCTGGGCGTCGGCTTCCGCATGCGCCTTGTCCCGGTCGGCCTGCCGGGTCTGGGCCAGCAGAATCAGCGGCGCGGCATAGGCGGCCTGAAGACTGAAGGCCAGATTGAGCAAAATAAACGGATAAGCGTCGAAATGCCAAATTTGCATGACATTCAAACCAATCCAGATGGCAACGACCAGCGTCTGGCCGACGAGAAAAACCGGCGTGCCAAAAAACCGGGCAAAGGCCTCGGCCTTGAGCGCGAACCAATCGCCGCCAAAGACGGACGTTAGATGCACATGAGGCAAATGGAAGCGAAAGTGATTCTGCTTGGTTATGGGAGTGGAAGACGTAGGGGTGTTTTGCGATTGTGGCATAATTTCTTTCATTACATGCCCGGGCATCGGTCATGCTGGAAGGTGTAGGCCATATTCCAACACCCTATCTTCTTTTCGGCAAGCAGACCTTATGGTGGTGCCAGAATGTAACAAGTGTCCATTAACACAGGGAAATTTACCACCTTGCAATCCACCCACACGGCTGGAAAACAATCGCCCAAAGTGCGTTCAACTATAAGCTCCAAAACCCTACATCACGGATTGCATAAAATTTGAGCCGAAATTCATAACATCAAAGGCATGCAGGCCAAATTCGTCGGCTAATGCCTTACAGACTAGAATACCCCGCACGCTATTGCCGCGGGCATCCAAACGCGGGGAATAAACGGCTATGCCTAGTTGCCGATTTACCACCCCGAGAATACCGCCACCCACACCGCTTTTCGCCGGGAAACCGACGTGATAGGCCCATTCACCCGCATAATCGTACAGTCCGCAGGTGAACATTACCGAAAGCATGTCCTTGAGATATTTCATGTCAAAAACCTCCTTACCCGAAACAGGGTTGGTGCCGGTATTGGCCACAGTCGCCGCAATCATGGCCAGGTCGCGGCAATTAATGAGCAGGGAACATTGTGCGAAATATTGATGGAGCGTGTGCTCCACCCCCGGGTCAATCATGCCCCAATTTAACAAGAGGTAAGCGATCGCGCGATTGCGGTTGCCGGTGGCGGATTCCGACGCAAATACAGCATCGTCCAAATGTAAAGGCCTTCCGGCGGCGCGGCCCATTTGATCAATAAACGCTTTAATGCCTGCCTCCGGACTGCCGCCTTTGATTAACGATGCTGTCGCTATTGCCCCGGCATTAACCATGGGGTTGTAAGGACGCTTGGTCGTCGGTTCCAGCTCAATGGAGTTAAACGCCTCACCACTCGGCTCAACGCTGACGTGCTTAAAGACTTCCTCCCGGCCGAGTTGCTCCAGTGCCATCTGAAAGGCAAAGGGTTTGCAAATGGACTGGATCGTAAATTCCTTCGCGCAATCGCCCACTGAAAAAACCTGGCCATCCACTGTCGCCAGACAGATTCCAAAATCATCCGGATTGGCTTTGCCTAATTCGGGAATATAGGTCGCCACCGCTCCTTCATTGTTGCCTTTGAATCTTTCATGAAGATCCACAATGAAGCTCTGTAATTGAGGGAGATTGGGCATGGATATACTTTCAAAATAAGTTTGTAGTTATAAACGGACCAGCGGTTCCAAACGTTTCTTGTAATGGGATTGTTTGCTAAAGTAAAAGCCCATTATTATTTTAGATTAATTCGTAAAACACCCCCCCCCCCGCACCTCCCAAAATCGCGATTGACAGCCAAATTACCCGTACGATGGATTACTCAATCGACCTCGAGCCCTTGGCCACCACTAGCCCAGAGTCTCCCTTCGTCACCCCTGGTGTTTTTTGCGCCTCGCCGAAGGCACAAATTACGATTACCTCTTGAGCAGTCTGAGCCCGGCCGACGCCGCCAGAGTCCGGTCCTGCCCCACCCCGGTAGCCAACCCCTTCAGCAGCAAATAAACCTCATGAAGCCGTTTTTCATCCAGTTAAAATTGCTTCTGCTTGTACTTACCAGTTGGGCAATTTTTTCCGGCCAAGTTTGGGCGTTGGGCCAGGATAAGTATGTCGTTTTTACCGAAGCCCCGGACCTTTTTCCTCTTCACCAGGGAAATGACACGGCCACACTTTACGTTGATAACGCCGATTGGCCGGGTGTCGCCCGCGCGGCTACCGATTTGCAAGGTGATCTAAATCGCATCACCGGCCACACCCCCGCCATGGTCCACGAGGCGAAGACGATGAGTCCAACCATGGTTCTAATCGGCACACTGGGAAAAAGCCTGCTGATTGATCAACTGGTGCGGGATAAAAAAATTGACGTCACTTCTCTTGCCGGAAAATGGGAATCCTTCTTTTTGCAAACAGTGGCAAACCCACTGCCGGGTGTGACCCAGGCACTGGTCATTGTCGGGAGTGACAAACGCGGGACTATCTACGGTGTTTATGATTTGTCCGAGCAAATGGGTGTGTCGCCCTGGTACTGGTGGGCCGATGTCCCCGTGCCGCACCATGACGCAGTGTTCGTCCATGCCGGAAAATTCCAACAAGGCGAACCTTCGGTCAAATATCGTGGCATCTTTCTTAATGACGAATCGCCGGACTTGACGAACTGGGTCACCGAAAAATTTGGCAACGTGCCGGGACTTAATGGTGTCGCCAACTACAATCATGAGTTTTACGCCAAAGTTTTTGAACTCATCCTGCGGTTGAAAGGCAACTACCTCTGGCCCGCCATGTGGAACAATGCCTTCAACGAGGACGATCCGGAAAGCCCCCGTCTCGCCGATGAATACGGCATTGTCATGGGCACGTCGCACCAGGAACCCATGTTGCGCGGCCAAAAGGAATGGGACCGCAGCCTGCAACGCGCGAATGGCAACTGGAACTTTAGCAATGTGGCCCAACAGCCGGTCCTGGAGCAATTTTGGCGCGACGGCGTCAAGCGCAACCGCAATTTCGAAAGCATCATCACGCTTGGCCTACGGGCCGAAAATGACAGCGGCGCACCGATTGGAGCTGACTTGACCGGACAAGTCGTCGCGTTGCAGCGCAAAATCCTCGCCGAGGAAGTCAATCCGGACGTCACGAAAATTCCACAGCTGTGGTGCCTCTACAAAGAAGTGATGGATTATTACAACGCCGGTCTGCACCCGCCCGATGATGTCACCCTCCTCTGGGCGGATGACAATTGGGGCGATGTGCGCCGTCTGCCTACGACCGCTGAACGCCAGCGCAGCGGCGGCGCGGGCATTTACTATCATTTCGATTACCATGGCGGCCCGCGCAATTACCAATGGATCAACTCCAGTCCTCTGCCAAAAATTTGGGACCAAATGTCACTCGCCAAACAATATGGCGCTGACCGCATCTGGATCGTCAATGTCGGCCATCTTAAGGGCGAAGAAATCCCCATCGAATATTTCCTCAGCCTCGGCTGGAATTCAACGCGCTGGACCAACGACAATATTGGCGAATTCACCCGCCTCTGGGCCGCACGCGAATTTGGCCCCGAGCATGCCGCAGACATCGCCGACCTCGTTTCCCAATACGCCAAGTACAACGCCCGCCGCAAACCGGAGCTGCTCGAACCCGCAACCTACAGCCTGACCGATTACAACGAAGCGGATTCCGTGGTGGCCGACTATAACTCCGTTGCCGCCCGTGCCCGTGCGATTTACGATCAACTCCCCCCTCCCGATAAAGATGCGTTTAACGAGCTGGTGCTTTTTCCGGCCCAGGCTTGCGCCCAGTTGAACGAAATGTATGTCGCGGCGGCCAAAAGCCAGTTGTACGCGCAACAGGGCCGGGTCGAAGCGAATTATCAAGCCGCCCGCGCGTTACAGCTCTTTCAAGCCGATGGAGACTTGATGAGTTACTTCAACCACACCTTCGCCAATGGCCGCTGGGACCATTTCATGGATCAAGTTCACATCGGTTATACCATGTGGAACTCTCCCGCGCGGGACATTGCACCGAGAGTCGGCGGAATAGACCTCCAACCCGCGGCGAAAATGAATGTGGCAATTGAAGGTTCTGCCGAATGCTGGCCGACTTCCTCTGATGCCGGTTCATTACCAGCCTTTGACGTCTTCAACCAGCAGCATTCCTATATTGATGTCTACAATAGCGGTCAGGGCTCGTTTAATTTTTCCGCGGCCACGAGTGCCCCATGGATTATCCTAAGTGCAGACCACGGCACGGTAGACCGCGAGCAACGCCTGGGCGTCACCTTGGATTGGAGCAAAGTGCCCGCAGATTGGAGCCGAGGCACTATTACCCTTTCAAAGGGTGAAGAAAAAATCACAGTCCTCGTCAGTGCCTTTAACCCCGCCGAACCCGCTCGCACCTCTATCCATGGCTTTGTTGAGGGACGGGGCGTCGTCTCCATCGAAGCGGAACACTACACGAATAAAAATTCCACTGGAAATTATGATTGGATTAAAATTGAAGACTACGGTCGCACCTTATCAGCCATGAGAAGCGTGGCCCCTTCCACAGCTCCAAGCGCCACTCCCGGACAAAATTCTGCGTCACTGGAATACCGCATGTATTTGTTCAAGGCCGGTTCAGTGCAGACCAATCTTACCGTTGCCCCCACCCTGAATTTCGACCCGACCCGTGGCCTGCGCCTAGCCGTGTCATTTGACGATGAAGCCCCGCAAACCGTGGACATTGTCCCGCAGAACTTCACCGCACAAAACGGCAACCGTGAATGGGAGGAATCCGTCAAGGACAACGTTCGCATTGTCCACTCTACCCACAACATCACCCAGCCAGGTTACCATACCCTCAAAATTTGGGCGATTGACCCCGCTGTGGTGCTGGAAAAAATTGTCGTGGATACGGGCGGCCTGAAAAAGAGTTACCTTGGTCCGCCTGAAAGCTTTCACCGCGATTGATTTCCCGCCATCCCTGGACCAGCAACTCGACGCTGAAACATTCCTCGCGAGCCGGCCACCTACCGGCCAAAGATTGCCTTTTCACAACCATCTGATTTTTTGTACCGGAGATGTATATTCCGTTCGACAATCTCAGTTCGCTGCTGCGGTCCCCGGTTTCACTCGCCGTCACCATTTTTCAGCTCTGGATGTTGGTAGATGCCTTGCGCCGGCGTGAATGGGTCTGGGCGTTTTTCATTTTCTTTGGTTGGGGCTTCTCGGCGGCCTTTTACTACTTTTATGTGTATCGCACTTCCGCCGGGGCCATGCAGGGTTTTGAGTTACCCGGCACACAGGACCGCCGCCGCATTAACGAGCTCAAGGCACAAATTCACCACCTCGACAAAGCGTACCATTACTCCCAACTTGGCGATATTTACTTTCACAAGGGCAAGCTCAAGGATGCCGAAGGCTGCTACCGCTCGGCCATGGAGCGCGAACCGGAGGACATCAACACTCGCGCCCACCTGGGGCAATGCCTGCTGCGGCAAAAAAGGCCCGCCGAAGCTCGCCCCTTGCTCGAAGGCGTCGTCGCTGAAAACCCGAAACACGAGTACGGCTATTCGTTGATGGCGCTGGCCGAAACGCTGGCGGCCTTGGGTGAAAAAGATGCCGCAATCGAACGCTTTAAACAAGTCACGCTCGCCCATACTTATCCGCGCGCCAAAGTCCAGCTCGCCGAACTTTATCTCGCGAAAGACGAACGCGAGCCGGCCCGCAACCAGATCAAAGAAGTGTTGGCTGATGATGTCCATGCACCGCCATTTCAACGTAAACGCGATCGTTACTGGGTTCGCCGAGCCAAAAGTCTACAACGTAAAATCTAGCTTCTTTTATATTGTCCACCCCCTATCTACCCTCTATCAAAAACATCACCCCTAATGAATACACCATCCCGCTTCCCCCAGTTTAATCTTCTCGCCGTTGTCACGGCTTTTGCCTGTTTCCAAGCCGCCACGTTCGCCGCCGATCCCGCCCCGATTCCCATGGCCGGCCCGACCGCGGCGGACAGCGCGTTGCTCGATGCTCGCTTGAAAGCCCTCATCGTCCAACAGGATCCCGCCGCCCAAGCCATTTTCGACAGCAAACCCACGGTCAAGCTGGTAACGGCCAACTCCGCCATTATCCCCATGCCCTTCAACCCGGCCAAGCATGACGCCAATGTCGCAGTTGCCAAAAAAGGGGACATTGACCTGCTCTTGGCGGGCGACTCCATTACCGATTGGTGGATTGGACAAAACGGTACCCCGACGAATGCTTACACCAAATATTTCGGAAACATCAAAACCGCCGACTTCGCCATTGCCGGGGACAAGACTCAAGGCGTGCTCTACCGTTTGCAAAACGGCGAAGGCCAGGGCTTCCAACCCAAGGCCATCATGCTGATGATTGGCACGAACAACATTGGCAGCAACACCGCCCGTGAAATTGCCGACGGCATTGTCGCCGACCTCAACGAGCTGCGCAAAGACTTCCCCAATGCCCGAATCCTCCTCCTCGGCATTTTCCCCCGCGGCCTGCCCACTGACTCTGCCCGCAAGACCATCGCCGACATCAACGCCATCATCTCCAAGCTGGATGACCACAGCCACATTTTCTACATGGACATCGGCGCAAAATTCCTGGGCGAAGACGGCGCGTTTTTGCCCAACGCCTTCCGGGCGGACAACCTGCATCCGCAGGAACTGGGCTACGACATCTGGGGCCAGGCCGTGCAAGGAGCTTTGACCAGCATGCTGAATGGCCAGGCGCCGGACACCTCCAAGTAATTACGGAGTCGGCGCCCCGGCGTGGGCTGTTTTTGCCCAGGCAATTTGCGGCACTAGATGATAGGAAAAAGCTCCCAACGGGTCGCCCGTTTTTGCCGTGGTGTGGCACTCGAGGCAACTCGGGCGGGCGCGGATGACGCCAAAAACCGTGCGCTCGCCGTGATCAGTCTGCGCCACAACTTCTTTTTTGTTCGTTACCAAATCCGCCAGCATTTTTTTCTCGGAATCAGTTAACAGGCGGCTGGTGGCTGGCAGGTTCTTTGCCATTTCAGCTGGCATTAAATATGAATTGTGGTGCGATTGGGAATAAAGAACTGCCGGGTTATGGAAGGCCATGCCAATTAATTCTACACTGTTCAAACGATAAGTTTGCGACTGCGGAGATTTCCCGTCCCCTGACGCCGGATCGCTGATAGCCAACTGCATCAAATCGTCTGGCTGTAGGGATGGCGCAGGCATGCGGCTCTCGCCCCGGCCGGGTTCTGCCACAAAGCGGTTAACAAAATACGCATGCATCTCATCCTCAGTGGTCCAAATAACTGGTGCAGTTGGAAGACTCAATAGATCTCGCGCCGGTTGCCGCAAGGCAGCGAAAAACTCTTTCGCAGTGTATAATTTGCCATACTCGAAGGGAGTCCGTGTTGCGTGTGATATCCAATAAAGCAAATCGCCATCTCCTGCGTCCGGCTTGAGCCAAATAGCCAGGATCTCCAACCTTATAGGCAAGCCGCCCCGCAACAAGCGCGCTTCATAAGAGGCCGCTTTCAACTGGTCGAGTTTAGCTAGTTCATCAAGGGCATTTCCGATCCATAAAAAACCTGAACTCTCGCCAAAAGAATCAAACCGGATTGTGCCGTTCTCCAAAGCCACTTGGGCCTGTCGTACTACAACACCATCCGACTTGATCCGATATAAGAAATATCCCTGGTTCTGTACTGCGGCCAATCCCTCATCACGGGCCAAATCTTCCAAAGTAAGATTATAAATGGGCAGTGGTGGCATGATTTCCACTGGACCCGAATTCATCACCCCTCCATTCATTGGTACTAGGGCAGCTGTCTCCGCTACTACCTGTGACCCGCCCTTCGGCCCATCCACGAACCTTAATCCAAGAGGATGTTGTCCCGGAGCGGGTGGACGATCAGTGGCTGCGAAGCAACTAGGGCTAAGCGCAAGAATGAACGCCAGCAAAGAGAAATGTTTCATCGGAGGGGGTTTGAGGGGGTTCCTATAAGACATCCACAAGCGGTGTTTCTTAGTAAAAACGTAGCCCTCTTTACGGTTTGCGGCTGAAATCCAGTTCCGGGTGTAATTCATTCAGGATTGGCTTGTCCAATCCGGCGAGCAACGGCTTCGTCGGCCCAATCAAATCGAGCACCACGACTTCATTGCGACCGGCCTTGAGCCACACGCCGGGGAGATACGCCGTCTGCGTCGGCCCAATATTCCAGAACCGCGCCAGGCAACGGCCATTGACCCAAATAACCCCTTGGCCAAGGTTGCTTAAATCGAGAAAGGTGTCCGCTGGTTTATCCACGTTAAAGCTCCCGCGCCAGAACGCCGGGCCAGTAGCCGCACCGCTTTTCCACTTCAATCCCGCGAGCATCGGGTCATCGAGCCCAAGCGGATAGACCTGCCACTTATCCAACGAAATATTATCCGCCCCGGTTATCTTCACGCCGTCCACGCCTTTGAGGTCGTACATTTCCTTGCCGTAGTTGATGTGCCCCATGGCCTCGACGAGGATGTCGAGTCGCGCAGGCGCGGTGCGCGCGGGCAGCGCGATACTCCGCCCCGGATAACGCCGGTCGAGCACACCCAGCGGCTTGCCGTCGAGAAACACCCAGGCGAAGTCGTGCACTTGCTTGATGTCAAGCGACGCCGCAGCGCCCGCAGGTAACGTTGTGCGATAAAGGATGCAGCCACGGCCCTGATTGTAAGCCTCCATATTTCGCGGCACGGTGTCGGCAATGGGCGTAGGCAGATTTTCAAAAATCGGCGCTGTTTCCGTCAGGGCAAATTGCGCCAGCGTCATCACTGGGTAAGCCGCCGGGGGATCGGGCAGTTTTTCCCCAGGCTGGAGGTATTTCGAAATCACCTCACGCGTTTGGTTAAATTTCTCCGTCACCCAACCTGCTTCGCTGATGGGCGCGTCGTAGTCGTAGCTGTTGGTATCGGGCCGGAATTGGTGGTCGTTGCCCGTCCACAGTCCCGGCGTCGTTCCGCCATGCGCCATATAAATGCTGAAGGACGCACCTTGGCTGAGCATATAGTCTAAATCCGTCAAATACTGCTTCGTGTCGCCGGTGTGGTGCGGCTCGCCCCACCAGTCAAACCAGCCGGGATAAAACTCGCCGCACATTAACGGCCCCGTGGGCTGCACGGCCCGCAACGCGCGGAATCCCGCCTGCGGATTTTTGCCAAAATTCACCACCGCAAACAAATCGTCGCGATAGCCTTTGCGCAAATCCGCATTCGGATTGCAGGCAAACAGTGGCACATTGAAGCCCGCATCGAGCAACGCCTGGCGGATTTTCCCCATGTATTCCTTGTCGTTGCCAAAGGAACCGTACTCGTTTTCCGCCTGCACCATCAGGATCGGCCCGCCGTGGGTGATTTGCATTGAGCCGAGTTCCCGGCCGACTTCCTTCAACCAATTCGTCGCTGGCGTGAGAAAATTTGGATCCTGCGTGCGCAGTTGAATGCCCGGCGTCTTCAACAACCACCACGGCAATCCCCCGCCCTCCCACTCGGCACAGGCATAGGGCCCTGGCCGCAGAATGACCCACAAGCCCTCCTCCTGCGCGATGCGGCAAAACTCCGCCGCATCCGCCTGCCCGTCCCACGTATATTGCCCCGGCGTCCATTCATGAAAATTCCAAAACAGGTAGGCGCAGACCGTATTTAGCCCCATCGCCTTGCACATTTGCAGACGCTGGCGCCAGTACTCCCTGGGCACGCGGGCGAAATGAATCTCCCCGCAGCGGATTTGAAACGGCTTTCCATCGAGCAGGAAATCCTTGTCGCCGATGGCAAAGGTGTGCGCCGCAACGGCCGGCGGCGTGCCCTGTGCGAAAGAGAGGGAAATGAGGCCGATGAAAACCAGCACGATCACCAACCAGCGTGCCACAATGCGGTGAGCGAAATTAAGGGTAGAAAGCATGAGAGATTTGTCTTGAGGGGAGGGCAAAGATGTTACGCAAAGCATGCGTTGTCGTCTACCCGTAAAGATGCCTTGCTGATTAACCCCCACCTTAAAGACCACCCCTAGGCTGGACAACCCCCGAAAAAAGCAATTTCCTATCCGTAAGTGTCCTTTCTCGAGCCAAACTTGGTCGGAAATCATGAAACCCCGCCTACTTGTTGCCGTCGTTCTGATTGTTGGGATTATCGGTTTGTACGCGTTTTGGCGTTCGCCTAAATACGACATCCAAACTACGATGGCGTTGCAAAATTCTACAGCCATCCAAAAAAACGATTCTCGTTCTCCGGGATTAGTACTTAATAATCAGGACAAACCCAGCCTAAAGGACAAAACCACGCCTGTTAATGTTGTATTGCCCTTAGCTCCGCTGGCTCCGGCCAGTAATCCTGCGCCAGTTCCCGCCGAGACCGTTGCATTACCTATGAGGTTCGCAACTGTTTCTTCAGAAGTTAGTCAAATTGCCCTTGCAAGCATCACAAGACATCTGCGTTCTGGTTCGGGAAAGATAACGCTCAGCCCACCCATCGGCGAATATATTCTGGGCTTTAGGGAGAGCCTGGATCAGGCAAAACCAAAGGGGTTTTTCTTTATCGGTGAATCTTCCGGTAATGTAGCCGCTGCCGCAGACATGCCGGTGCCGGATGGATCAGACACTTATGGCTCACGGCATCTTGCCGTGGCTCCGCCCTATGCCGGCGCCACGGCCATTGCCGCAGCCATTGAGCAATTGGCTTCGCTCCCCCAAGTTCGCGCGGGCTCGTATGAGATTCGCCTCTTGAGCATTCCCTGCCCGCCCTTGGCCAACTCTTCGGTTTTCGATGTTGTCTGGCTTAAGTCCGATACCGGACAACCTGATCTCATCTACCAACTGCCAGGTGGCAATTCGAAACTCCCCCTGCCCTATCATCTGGAAGTGGGGAAACTCTACCTGGGTCAGGATTTTGAAAAAATCATCCTCACCGCTCCGGTGAAATAATTGCTCTGAATTAAAAATACGTCTATCGTGACCTTGCCAAATACTTCGAGTAGTAAAACATTCCCCCGCTTGCATGGCGGATTCCACATTCCCCGTCTGAAGGCAAATGCCGCGCAGCGGCAGCCTGGTTATGTGGATTTCGTGCTGACTCACGGAAAAGTAGAAGTAACCGCCCACCTTAAAGACCACCCCTAGGCTGGACAACCCCCGAAAAAAGCAATTTACTATCAGTTAATACCTGCCCCCATGACTTTACCCCAATTAATCGTACCTATTTTAATGGCTGCCACTTCCCCGGTGGCGGACCCTCCCGCGCCAATCGCTCAAGTGGCGACCAGCGCGGCCGCTGCTACGTCGGAGGCGGACACATCCCGGCCCGCCAAATTGGAATTCCTGCTGGCGGGCTACCGCATCAATGCCCTGGATTCCTCCACGAAAACGTCCAGCAGATTTACCATGTCTCTGCCCGTCTCAGGCAACAGTCAGTTGTCGCCTTCAGTGAAGGTTAACCGGCAACTGACGATGAAAGAGAGGCCATCCAAGCAAAATATAGCGGACGCAAAAACCCTTCGCGCTCATAATGGCGACACCATCTTGGTGGAGCGCACGCTTTCCCCCGCTGAGTGGCGAATGGAATTTACCAGCACCAAAGACGAATCTGGCAGCTTCGAGACCGGGATGAAAATTCACATCTATCGGCGGATGGTCACCGCCAATGGCCTGACCTACGATGTCAACGCCACCGCACCCGAGACCCAATGGTCAGCGCTCGGGGCCAAATTGAAGGCGTGCGTGGACAGCTTCGAACTCTCGACCGACCCAGCTCCCGGCAAAGTGGTTTTTCCCCAGCAGGGCTACCGCATTAATATACTCGATCGCGCCGCCCCGGCGGACACGAAGCAAACGCTGATCGCGATGCCCGGCGGAGTGCTCGTCGGCATCCAGCCCTACACCAAGAGCATGGAGGAGTATAAGGCCCATCACGAGCCGGACATTTTTCGAAAAGTGGTCAACGCCAAGAAGGAAAATGGAGTATGGATAGAGGCAACCTCAACCTCACCAGGCCCGATGAAGATCTTGACAGAAAACGCTCCGGCGCAAAATGCCTTGGTGACGGAGTATGCCGAAGAAATCCCGGTGTTTCCCCAGCAACAACCGCCGAGCAGCATTGTAGAACTACCGAGATCCAGCCAGCCCAGTGTGAGAACCCTCCAGCCCGAAACCGGCCAAGTGCTTATCTATGAAAAAGCGATTCTCGTTCATGGCCAACTCTATTGGGCTGCAGGCATTGACGACGGACAGAATAATGCCGTATCCTACGCGGAGATCAAAGCTTGTGTAGATAGCCTGGAGGCCCTGCCCATCCCTGCGCCCGCTCAGGCCCCCAATTCGACGCCCGCAAAATAGTTTGCCGTTTGACACTTGAACTCAAAGCGCAAGGTGACGGATTCGGTTACTGGACAACCCCCGAAAAAGCAATCTCCTATCAGTTTCACCCCGCCGCGCCACAGCACTTTTTGTATTTCTTCCCGCTGCCGCAGGGGCAGGGGTCGTTGCGGCCAATCTTCGGCGCTTCGCGATGCACGGTTTTAACTGTTTCTTCGGCGATGCCGGCATAAACCCACTTGCCGTTTTCACGGTTAAATAGCGCGACTTCGTGGTGATCATGCGCCTGTCCGCCAGTTTTGAATTTCGCCGTAAATTCCACCAGCCCCGTATCATCGCCCGGCCCGCCTTGTTCGGTGCGTTGGATCGTCAAACCCAGCCATTCGGAGCTCTCCGCCCAGCGCTTCGCATCGTCCGCGTTGAAATCCTTCCGCTGCTCGACCGAAAGGGAATTGCCCAGATGCGCATACGCCCGCTGCACATAGGCGGAATAGCGCGAACGCATCAGCGCCTCGGCCGTCGGCACCGGGGCTCCGGCGATGATGGGGCCGCAGCAGGCGTCATAGGCAAGGCCGGAACCACAGGGACAGTTACTCATAGCCGCCACTTATCCCGCCCCGCGCCACTTTCTGCAATCCCAGAAAACAAACGAACCGCCTTCAACCCCCCGGAGGGGGCCAAAGGCGGTTCGAGAAACCGCCGGGCGGGAACAAGGGGCTTGCGCCTTACTTGGTCGGAACCGTGGCGATGGTCTGCAAGATGCGGCTGGCGATCTTATAGGGGTCCCCTTGGGAGTTCGGGCGGCGATCTTCCAGGTAACCCTTGTAGCCATTATTGACAAAGCTGTGCGGGACGCGGATGGACGCGCCACGGTTCGCAATGCCGTAGTTGAATTTGTCAATGGACTGCGTTTCGTGCAGACCGGTCAGGCGCAGATGATTGTCCGGGCCGTAGACGGCGATGTGCTCGTTCTTGTACTTGTCGAACGCCGCCATGAGGGCCTCGAAGTACTCCTTGCCGCCGACGTCGCGCATATGCGTGGTCGAGAAGTTGGAGTGCATGCCGGAGCCGTTCCAGTCGACGTCCTTGCCGAGGGGCTTGCAATGCCAGACGACATCCACGCTGTACTTTTCGCACAGGCGCATGAGGATGTAGCGGGCCATCCACATCTGGTCGGCGGCACTTTTCGAGCCCTTGCCGAAGATTTGGAATTCCCACTGGCCCTTGGCCACTTCAGCATTGATGCCTTCGTGGTTGATGCCGGCGTCGAGACACAGGTCAAGGTGCGTGTCCACAATCTCGCGGGCGATGTTGCCCACGTTTTTGTAGCCGACGCCCGTGTAGTACTCGCCCTGCGGAGGCGGGAAGCCGCCACCCGGAGGAAAGCCGAGGGGAGCGCCATCTTTATAGAGGAAATATTCCTGTTCGAAACCAAACCAGGCACCCGGGTCATCCATGATTCCCGCACGGGAATTGGACGGATGCGGCGTTTTGCCGTCGGGCATCATGACCTCGCACATGACGAGGACGCCGTTTTTCTTCGTGGTGTCAGTATAAACCGCGACTGGCTTAAGCATACAGTCGGAGCTTTTACCTTCGGCTTGGCGGGTGGAACTCCCGTCAAAACCCCACATGGGAAGCTGTTCGAGCTTGGGAAAGCTGTCATAGTCTTTCAGTTGGGTTTTGCCGCGGAGATTGGCGACAGGC
>Ga0206943_1183_pt1 | contig 14084 bp, 16 predicted proteins | sample Alteio_BWOrgHeat_7_FD_153243 | JGI IMG/M metagenome (GOLD analysis project Ga0206943, IMG submission 153243) | Enriched cells from forest soil in Barre Woods Harvard Forest LTER site, Petersham, Massachusetts, United States -... | ecosystem: Environmental > Terrestrial > Soil > Temperate forest > O... | reverse complement strand
CGTTCAAGGAATCGAAAATTGTTTCGACGAGAAGGAAATCCACGCCTCCGGCGATGAGCGCCCGAACCTGCTGCATATAGGCGAGTTCTTCGTCGACGATCCGCGCGAACGTGGCGGCAGGAAAGATGCTGAGTTCTATCAGAAGATCGTGGACGATCCGGTCCTCGGCGGCCTCGCCTCGGAGATCAACGAGACCTCGGCGCGGCAGTGTCGCGAATGGGCCGAGCGCGTCGCCGACGCCACCGGACGTCCGCGCTTTGTTGCCGGAGCGATTGGGCCGCTGACTGTGTCGCTCTCGAACTCGCCCGACGCCGATGATCCCGGCTTCCGCGTCGTCACCTTCGACCAGGTGAAGCTCGCCTATATGCAGCAGGTTCGGGCGCTCATCGCCGGAGGCGTGGATTTCCTTCTCGTCGAAACAATTTTCGATTCCTTGAACGCGAAGGCCGCTCTGGTTGCCATTCGCGAAGTCTTCGAGCAGGACAGCAAGAGCCTGCCTATCATGATTTCTGTCGCTGTCGGGCGCGGTGGGGAAACCATGATCTCCGGCCAAACGGTGGAAGCCTTCTGGAACGCCGTGCAGCACGTGAAGCCATTGTCCGTTGGCCTGAACTGCTCGCTCGGTCCGGATTTGATGTATCCGTTTCTCGAAGAGCTTTCAGAAAAAGCTGAGGTGGCGATCTCCTGCTACCCCAACGCCGGACTGCCGAATCCGCTGGCCGCAACCGGCTTCGATTTCGGGCCGGAGGACATGGCACGCTATCTGCGTGAATTTGCGCAAGCCGGGCTGATCAACATTGCCGGCGGCTGTTGCGGCAACACTCCCGAGCACATCGCAGCCATTGCGAAAGCCGTGGAAGGCCTGCCGCCCCGCAAGTTTCAGCCGGCCCTTGTGTCAGAAGGGAAGCCTCAGCTTGCTCGATAGCGGAAGCCTGCCGGCACCGGGCGAATTCAGGCCATTGCGTCTCTCGGGCTCGCAGCCCTTTACGCAGCAGCAGGGCGTATACATCGTCATCGGCGAACGCACCAACGTCGCCGGTTCGCCGAAGTTCGCCAGGTTCATTAAAGAAGCGAAGTACGAAGAAGCCGTCACCATCGCCCGACAGCAAGTCGAAAACGGCGCCAATGTCCTCGATATTTGCATGGACGAAGGCATGATTGACGGCGTCGTCGCGATGACGCGCTTTCTCCAATACCTTTCCAGCGAGCCCGAAGTCGCGAAAGTCCCTTTCATGGTGGATTCCTCGAAATGGGAGGTGATTGAGGCTGGTCTCAAGGGCATGCAGGGCAAGGGGATCGTCAACTCCATTTCGCTGAAAGAAGGCGAAGAGATTTTTCGACGCCACGCCGACGCCATCCTGAAATACGGCGCGGCTGCGGTGGTGATGGCGTTCGATGAGCAAGGCCAGGCGGCGAGCTATGAGGACAAAATCCGTATCTGTGAACGCGCGTATCGAATCCTCGTTGACCAAGTTGGCTTCCGCCCCGAAGACATCATCTTCGATCCCAACATCCTCACCGTGGCCACCGGCATGGAGGAGCATAACAACTACGCAGTGGACTACATCCGCGCCACGCGCTGGATCAAAGCCAACCTGCCGCACGCCAAGGTGAGCGGAGGAGTTTCCAACATCTCGTTCAGCTTTCGCGGGAACAACAAGGTCCGCGAGGCGATCCACTCCGCGTTTCTTTACCACGCCATCGCCGCCGGCATGGACATGGGCATCGTGAATGCCGGCATGCTCGAGGTGTACGAAGAGATCGAGCCTAACCTTAAAGTATTGGTTGAAGATGTCCTGCTGAACCGCCGTCCGGATGCCACCGAGCGCTTGGTCGACTTCGGCGAGAGCCTTAAGGGCGTCAGCACCACGAGCAGCGCGAAGAAGGAACAGGAGTGGCGTGACGGTACGGTGGAAGAACGCCTCTCGCACGCGCTTGTGAAGGGAATCGATACCTACATTGAGGCCGACACCGAAGAGGCGCGGGCGAAACTGGGACGTCCGCTGCTGGTGATTGAAGGGCCGCTGATGGACGGCATGAGTGTTGTTGGCGACCTGTTTGGCGCCGGCAAAATGTTCTTGCCGCAGGTGGTGAAATCAGCCCGCGTGATGAAAAAGGCGGTCGCCTACCTCACTCCTTTTATGGAGGTGGAAAAAGCCGCGCTCGTCGCTAGCGGGCAGACCGTGAAAGCGCAGGGAAAGATCGTTCTGGCCACGGTGAAGGGCGACGTTCACGACATTGGCAAGAACATCGTGGGCGTCGTACTGGCCTGCAATAACTACGAGGTCATCGATCTCGGCGTAATGGTGCCGTGCGAAAAAATCCTCGAGCGCGCCAAGGCCGTGAACGCGGACCTCATCGGCCTCAGCGGTCTGATCACTCCTTCGCTAGACGAGATGATTCACGTGGCCCGCGAGATGGAACGCAACGGTTTCAAGCTGCCGCTGCTGATCGGAGGAGCCACCACCAGCCGCCGTCATACGGCGGTCAAGATCGCGCCCCATTACAGCGAGCCCGTCGTGCACGTACTCGACGCCAGCCGCGCCGTCCCGGTCGCTACCAGCCTTCTGAGTGACGAGGGAAAGGAAACTTTCGTCGTCCAGCACCGCGCCGACTATGAGGCCATTCGCACGGCTTACTCGGCGCCCCGTCTCCACGTCGTTTCGCTGGAAGAGGCACGCGCCCGCCGTACGCCGATCGAATGGCGACAGGAAGACATTCCGACACCGTCGTTCACCGGAGTCCGCGTCGTCAAAAATGTATCGTTGGTGACGCTTCGCCCGTTTATTGACTGGTCGCCGCTCTTCCATACCTGGGGATTGAAAGGCGTTTATCCGCGCATCTTCGAACACGAACAGCAAGGCGCGCAGGCACGGCAGGTCTTCCAGGAGGCCAACGCTCTCCTCGATCGCATCGTTGAGCAGAACCAGATTTGCGCCCGCGGCGTCTATGGTTTCTTCCCGGCACGTGCCGTGGGGGACGACGTTGAACTCCGTAACGACGCAACCCGCTTCCACTTCCTGCGCCAGCAGTCAGACAGGGAAGGCAAGGATCCTTGCCGCTCGCTCGCCGACTTCATTGCTCCCGCGGAAACCGGGCTGGCCGATCATATTGGCGCTTTTGCTGTGACGAGTGGTATCGGCCTGAAAGAACTCACCGATCGTTTTCGCGCGGAGAACGACGACTACAATGCCATCATGGCGGAAGCCCTAGCGGACCGCCTCGCCGAGGCCTTCGCCGAATACCTGCACCAGCAGGTGCGCTGCGAGTGGGGCTATGGCCGTAACGAAAATCTTACCCCCGACGATCTGATCCACGAGAAGTACCGCGGCATTCGACCAGCTCCCGGTTATCCGGCGTGCCCCGACCACACCGAGAAGGGAACCATCTGGCGGCTGCTCGAGGTGGAGGCCAATACTGGCATGAAACTTACCGAGTCGTTCGCGATGTGGCCGGGCTCGAGCGTGAGCGGCCTCTATTTCGCGCATCCGGAATCGAGGTACTTCAGCCTCGGCAAGATCGATCGTGATCAGGTTGCGGACTATGCGCAGAGAAAAGCGATGAGCGTATCGGAAGTTGAGCGCTGGCTTGGGCAGAGCCTGAACTACACCCCCGCCGAGTAAGCCGCCGAGAGTTTCTTCGGCGCAATCATCTTCCATGCCTCGCGGATATGCGCTGACAGAGCTTCATCCGTCACCTTGTCCAACTCCACGCCTACCCAGCCCTTCACGCCCACGTACGGCGGACGAAAGTAAATCTCCGGCGCCTCTTCGATCAACAACTGCTGCATCCCCTCGCGCGTCGGGATCCACACCGCCACGTGCCCATCGTCATGATGGTTGTTGGCAAACATCACGAACACCTTTTTGTTCACAAAGAACGTCGGCTCCCCGTGCGAAAGTTTCTCCGACGTGCCGGGCAGGGAAGTGCAAATCTTCCGCACCCTCACAATCTGCTTCTCGCCCTTCTTCAGTTTCTTCGCCGGACCTTGCATGGTTATTTCTTCTTCGGCTTCATCGGCGCGCCCTCGGCGTACATCGTCCCCCGACACTCTTTCGCTCCGCAATGGCAGATCGCGGGATCGTCTTCGTCGCCGTCGTACAGGCAATAGTCGTAGGTCAACTCTTCGCCAACTTTGATGTCGCGCATCGCCTGGATCCACACCCGCAGGCCATACTCCTCGGTCTCGCAGTTCGGATCGCACGAGTGGTTAACGAACATCGCCATCGAGTGCCCGTCGATCACCTGCCTCCCATCACCCACGCCAAACAGGTAGGTGTCGTTGCGGTCCTCGTAGAGCACATCCGCCGCTGCCTTCGAAAGCCGCGGCCCGTCATATTCCAGGATGCGCGTCATTCTTCGTATTGGCTGGGTGGCGAAGACGCCGGCAGCATGAATCCGCGAGCTGCGAATGATAGCCAGTTGTGAATTGCGTTTTGATTTCACCGAGACCTTACTCCGCATTTTGGCACCCATGCTTCGCCACGTGATGCTCAATCGCCGCCGCCACCCGCGCGATCTTCCGCTTCAAAAACTCGTGGGTACTCCCGTGCGTATGCCGCAAATCTTCCCGCCGGTCCCCAGCATGGGCCGACGCGGTTTTCTGGCGCATCTCTTTCATCTGCGCATTCAGCGCGCGCACCGTCACCCGCAGTTTCTCCAGTTCCTCGCAAGGCATTGCAAGCAGTATAGCGGAACGATAAAGATCTCAGCAGGATCGCTTCTTTAACTCGTCAACGGTGCGTTTTGGCGCTCGCACACAAGTATGTCCGACAACGATTTGATCCGTGAAGCTTGCGGGCTGTTCTGCACGCGATTCTTGAAGTCCGAGTCATCTGTGATGAAAATCGTTGATGAATCGCACAAGTAAATGAGTTGTTGTCCGTCGACGAGATCGGAGGTGTGCGTTTCGATTTTGAAGTTCCCGTTTCGAAGAAAGTTCCGGACGCTCATCTCAAATTCATACGACGCGGAGAGGCTTTCGAACGTTCTTCGCTTTAAGTCCTCGCTCGCATTCGTCACTCCATAGAACCCAAGAAGGCTCGTCACCCAATCTGAAGGTGCCACCGAATTACCTTCGACCTCTCGTAACCGTTGCATGTGAGCAATGTAGGACAAGTGCATTCGGTCCACTTCATCTGCAAGGCGATCGAGCCTGACTCTCGCAGTTTTGTCTGGGCTGAAGTCGGGTGAGAATCCACCCTCTAGGGACGCCTTCGAAGGCGCTGAGAGAATCAACCGAACGGTGCCCAGGAAATCGTCTTCAAGGTGCGACGGTCGCTCGATCTGGAATCCGAGCACCTTCGCTGTGAAATAGGGGATAAAGTCAAACACCTCGGGATTGTCCGACGGTGCGAGGAGAATTCGAAGCCTTTTCTGATGCTGCTCAAAATACCTCTCATCAGATCGCGCCAATGCCGCGAGCAGTTCCATTAAGGTTAGCGAGGAGACGCAATAGCGCGTAGTTTCTTTCAGATAGCGCGCGCACCGATGCCAATCTGACTCCGCGATCTTGCCGGATGCGGCATTTATCAAGATTTGCGTGTCGACATATGATTTCGGAGGCAATTCAATCATCACAGTACGATACTTCGTCTCAGCTTTTCCAATTCCTCGCAAGGCATGGCAAGCAGTATAGCGGAGCAGGGGATCAGAAGATCGGAGGGGTATCCGCTATACCTCGCTCACTACGCCGCTCTTAACGGCGCTTAGATGCGCACGAAGATTTCGCTCAACCGTCTTCTTGCCCGCGATGCTGTCGTCGTAATAGATTGCTCGATAGGATTTGAGGTCGAACGGCACTTGTGCGCTATCTTCCCGCCGAACGAGGAGGATCGCAGGTTTTCCAAGCGCGTGTGCGTACCCGAGTTCATAGAAGACATTTGGATTTCGTGTACTAATCTCGGCAACGACGGCGTGGCTTGCAAGGATTTGTCGTTGGATGTCGTCGAGAATTATGCCGGGAGCTTGAATTTCGTCGACACGAAGTATCTCAAAGCCGAGTTCATCTTCTGCGACAGGCTTGATTACATCCTTATAGAGGCTATCGAAGGGTTCTGCAAATGGCATGATGACAAATACGCGAGGCTTTCGACCTTCTAGCGCTATGTTCTCGAACGTTACGGTCGCGTCTCCCCATGCGAAAAGTCCAAGCCCTTCGCCATCCAATGGTTGTCGAAGTAGTGAGTTGAGAACATTCACGCCATTCACGAGCATTGAGAACACCTGGCCCTCGAGCTTGATCGTTAGCTCATAATCGACGTTAGCGACGAGGTTGCTAAGCAGTCCTGCGGTGGCGATCGGTTCCCATCCGAAGGTTGGTAGGAATTCGGAAACCGCGTAAGCTTTGTTGTATGCGCCTATCTGCGCAATGATGTAGGGCGCGGACATCGATTTATAGCCGATTACTATGCCAGCCGTCGTATTCTCGCTCCGAGAAAGACGAACTCTCGTGTGCACAACGCCGTCACGAAACTTCTGTTTAGCAATCGCTAGCCCAAGAGGGCTTGGCGATGTTCCGTCTGGTCCGGCAAATATTGCTGTTCCGTCCTTGAATGTCCATCTTCCAGAGAGTGCCGCCCAATTTGTCACTCTGTCGGTCGACACCACAGTCTTCGCCTTCTTCTGTTTACTTTGCTTGTCTGCTGCTGGCATCGGGTGTTCCCCTTCGAGGTATGTTGAACAGATTCCCTCTGTGCACTCATCTGGAGTTGGAAGTATAGCCGACTTGGCTGAGATAGCCCGGACCGCAGCAAGAGAAAGCCGCCTGCTCTCGCTGGCGGCTAATTCATAAATCGCAAAACCTGCTAGAACGGGATATCGTCGTCCGTAATCTGGCCCGAGTTTGCCGGAGCGGAATCAAAGTCATGTCCCCCGGCCGCCGGACGCTGATCGAACCCACCGCCCGACGCAGCGCCGCGCTTGAATCCGCCGCCACCTTCTTCGCCGCCGCCGCTATCGCCACGGCCGCCCAGCAGCACGATCTCGTTGGCCACGACCTCGGTACGATACTTCTTCTCGCCCGTCTTCTGGTCTTCCCAGCTATTGGTCGTCAGCCGGCCCTCGATATAAATTTTGTTCCCCTTCTTCACGTACTCGCCAATGATCTCGGCCAGCTTCTGCCAGGCCACAATATTGTGCCACTCGGTGCGGTCCTGCCACTCGCCCTGTTTGTCCTTGTAGCGCTCGCTGGTCGCCACTGAGAACTTGGCCACCGCGGTCCCCTGGGGCGTGTACTTCACCTCCGGGTCCTTGCCAAGATTGCCGACCAGAATAACTTTGTTAACGCTCTTTGCCATAAAAATGCTCCTGTTTTCCGAAAGGACAATATATCAGTCGCAACCACCTAACGCGAATGAGGACGAGGGGCTGCTTTTGTGGGATGCGGGAAAAAACTCAATGCGCGCTTCTCTGGAAATCGAGGTACGCGAAGTTCATATTCCCCTCGGTCAGCACGTGTACCGTAAGCACATTCGTTCCCGCCGGAAGGCTCAGGCGCACGAACTTGTGCAGAATGTTCCAGTGATGCCACTGCCGCCAGGCGATCGGCTCGTCTTTATTAAAGGTGGTTGGGATCGCCAGCGGGCCAGTCGCATCCTTGCCATTCACATCGACAGAAATCGTGCCGCCACGGTTCGATGTATAAAGCAGGTCCCCCGCATACTCCCCCGCCTTATCCACTTCTACGGTAATGTTGAACCACTCACCCGGCTCAGTCCATCCCACGTACAGCAGGTTCTCGGGCGGTTGGACGAGGTCGTACGGACTGTTGTCGATGCTGTCGTGAAACTTGGTGTACGAGGTATCCACGGCCTCGTGCATGCGGAACTCGTTCAGATAGGTTCCGTCCGCGGGATTCAGCGCGCCGCTCCCGCTGTTCTTCGCATCGCTGTCGTGATAGGCAACGCCCTCGCCGCCAAGATCGTAGTAGGCGCACAGCACCCGGCCGGGAATCTTCTGCGCCCCGCCGTGGTACCGCGCATCGTGATAAGGCGTTCCCCGATAGCCAGCCGGAACCTGTGCTCGCAATGCTCCCGGGGTAAGCGCGAGAAGCATTAGCATGAGAATCTGCGTAAATCTGCGGGAGGCCATAAATCTACGGATAAAGCTGATACAACATGAAATAAATCACCACGCCGGTAACGCTCACGTACGCCCATAGCGGATACGTCCACCGCGCAATTGCCCTGTGCCTCGGATATTGCGCCTTTAACCCGCGCGTCAGCGTGATCAGCACCAAGGGCACAATCACAATCGCCAGAATCGTATGTGAGATCAGGATGGTGTAGTACACGTCTCTCGCCAGCGGAGGCCCCCCAAAATGCTTTCGCACCGACCCACTCTGCGCCCCCAGTAACCCGTGGTACGTCAGGTAGCAGACCAGGAAGAGCGCCGAACAAATCACCGCCGAGATCATGAACTTTTTATGGATCGCCGGCCGCTTCGTCTTGATGAAATAGACGCCTGTGCCGATCAGCACGGCGGCCGTGCCATTCAGCGTGGCATTGATGACAGGAAAAATACTGAGGTCGATTTGCATTTCTTTTACGCAGCTGGTTTCGTAGTGCGGCGATTCGCGAGCGCGAAGGCGATGACAAACATTATCACGGCAAACCCGCCCAGGATCGCGAGGTCAAGCCCGATCGGGAACTCCGGCGAAGCCGCCTGCGGATACATCAATCCCCGCAACGCCTCGGTCCCGTATGTCAGCGGATTGATCCTCATCAATATCCGCAACCAGATCGACGCATCCTTCACGGCAAACAACGATCCCGACAGCAGCCACAGCGGAATCAGAAACAAATTGATGATGGCGTGAAACGCCTGCGTCGAATCCATCGGCCAGGCAATCGCGAAGCCCAGCGCCGTGAGTGAGAACGATACCAGGAACACTGTCAGCAGAATCAGCAGAAAGCTCTCGACGGTGAAGTGCACCCCGATCAGCGGCGCAAACACCAGGAAGATCGTCCCCTGGATCGCGGCCAGCGTCGTCCCGCCCAACACCTTGCCGAGCACGATGACCGACCGGCTAACCGGCGCTACCAGCACGCTCAGCAGGAAGCCCTCGTTGCGGTCCTCGATCACCGACATCATCGTAAAGATCGACGTAAACAAAATGATCATGGTCAGCGCGCCGGGGAAGAAGAAGTCCAGGTAGTGCTGTCCCGTCCCATTCGCCCCGCGCATCGAGTTCCCGAAGCCCGACCCAATCACCACCCAGAAGAGCAGCGGCGACAAAATCACGCCCACCACGCGCGCCTTCTGCCGGTAGAAGCGCACAATCTCGCGCTGCCACAGCGAGAACGACGGAATCACCGTGCCCGGGTTGATCGGCTGAATTCGTGGTGCGGCTGCTGCAATCGTTGCCATGGTTAGTGTTTCTTCTTTTTCTTGCCGACGGCTTCGGCCAGCTTCGCCTGCTCGTCTTCCGTCCAGAACCGGTGCCCGGTGCGGCGAATGAACACATCTTCCAGCGTCGGCTTGCTCACCGAGAGCGATTGAATATCGCCGGGGAAGGCCTCCACCACATCGGTTACGAAGCGGTGTCCTTGCTCGCGCTCAAATCGCACCTTGCCATCCAGTGCTGTCGCTTCCACTCCAAATTGCTGATTGATCCTCAGCGCCAGCGACTCCGGATCGTCCGTCTCCAGCACGATCACATCGCCGCCAATCTCCTGCTTCAACTCTGCCGGAGTGCCCAGCGCAACCAACTTGCCGGAACTTAAAATCGCCAGCCGGTCGCACTTCTCGGCCTCTTCCATCAGGTGCGTCGTGACGATCACCGTCACTCGTTCCTCATCGCGCAAAATCTGCAGATACTGCCAAAGATCGCGCCGCGCCCCCGGATCCAGCCCCGTGGTGGGCTCATCCAGCAACAGCACCGACGGGTGATGCAACAGCCCCTTCGCCAACTCCAGCCGCCGCTGCATGCCTCCAGAAAATGTCTCGGCCTTTTCATTCGCGCGATCGTCGAGCCGCACCCGTTGCAGCATCTCGTACACTCGCTGCTTCAGCGCGTCGCCCTTCAGGCCGTACAGATGTCCAATGTGCGTCAGGTTCTCCGCGGCAGTCAGTTTCACATCAATGCTCTGCGCCTGGAAGACCACGCCAATCTCGCGCCGTAGCGCCGCCGGATCCTTCGCCGCATCGTGTCCCTGGATCACCGCCTGCCCTGAAGTCGGCAGCATCAGCGTCGACAAAATGCGGAACATCGTGGTCTTGCCGCTGCCGTTCGGCCCGAGCAACCCGAAAATCTCCGCCGGACGCACCGCAAACGACACGCCGTCCAGCGCCACCCGCTTGTCATAGGCATGCCGCAGGTCCTGCACTTCAATCACAGGCGTACCTGTGAACGCCGCAGCATCGCTTGGTGACGGAGGAATTGTCGTGGAAACACTCACACTGCCATTGTAGTGCACAAAAGAGGGTCACGCGGTCGGACGGAGGAGTTCAAACAGCGACTCATCAAGAATAAGTACCTGATTGCGAGCTCTCGTACACTGATTACATGAACAGCGCCAGCCGGTCGATTTCGAGCATCGCAGGGGCATTCGTTCTTGGCGTGTGCCTCGTTGCCGCATTGGGAGCACAGGAGAATCCTCCAGCAGAGAACGTGAAAAGAGCCTCGGTTCCCGTTCAATTCGTGGGATGCAAATCGGACGGTCAGATCGGTCCTCAAGACGCTCCCAAACTCGAATCGAAGCCCATCGCGTTGGCGTCCGATTTGGCACAACGACTCGCTTTTTACGAGGCAGAGGATGGCCCCGGTGTACTCGCGCCGAAGGGATGGTATTGCTTCGGCATCTATGGCTCGAATGGCGCGACTCTCTTCGTCAGCCCCGAGCCGATCACTTCCGCTAATCTTTTCTCCGATAGATGGAACGGTTTCGCTGGCCCGGTGATCCAGATTTCACTGTCGGTCGGAGACACTTCGGGCCGATTCGAAGTTGCAAAAGAAATCGCGCGGGTATTTCCTGACTACGCAGCATTCGTTAAAGGCGTCATCGCGGAAGGGATTGTGCCTGCGAGTTCCTTTCCATCAGGCCCATACCCGGGTGACAGAATCAAACGCCGAAGCAAGACAATCGTTGAATTCGAAACGCCAGCCAATGCCGAAGGCCTTGGCACAGATTCTCGCCTACTGAAGAACGGAAGCTTGATTTGCGGCATGCTGAGATTAGTTGGGGAGGAACCCAACCTCGTGCATTTGTCGCTGAGACTTCCTGCAGCAAACGCGGACCTAACCAAGGCGATTATCGAACACGCAGAACACGAAACTTATTAGGCGGCTAGTGACCTTATAAATCAGGCCGAAGCGCCCGAACTGGTTTCCGTGACCGTAGGCGGTGCGACGGCTTCGTCTTGCAAGTCCTTCAACGCTTTTTGTCCGCGGAACCAGCGATACACAAAGTAGGAGTGCACGCCGAACGCCCATAGGGAGAACGTCATCACGAGCGTGATCATATCGGCCGCGTACATCACAAGCCCGATCCAGAATGCCCAGCGATAGCCACGTCGCGCGGCAAAACCAAGGCCAACCAGAGCGCCAATCCACAACAGCGCCGCGCTATAAAGCATCAGCGGATAGAGAGTGCCCACGGACTGGCCATAGAACCGCAACAGATCAATGCAGCCGATGCCGATGAACAAGGTAAACCGGATCGGGAGAACTCCCGTAGCAAGCGCCGATAGCCCCGCCGCCCAGAAGAAATGGTCCGCGTCGGTGCGAACCTGTGCGCGAAGCTCCTGGCGCTTCTGTTCTATGTCTGCTTTGTAATCGGCTTCGCTACGACCTGCGCCCACATTTAACGTCTGCATCGCGACTCCCCAAAAAGAGAAAGCGTCGTGAGCAACTCTACGCGCTGGCAGCTCGGACTTCCACGATTCTTTTGTACGGATCGCTCGCCGCTGGTGAGTTAAATCGTTCGGTCCAGCATCATCACCGTAAACAACAACGGCAGGTATGTCACCGACGCCAGCAACAACTGTCGCGCGTATTTCTTCGAGTGCGGAGAACTCGGCGCCAGGTTCATCGTCCACATCCGCAGACTCGCCCAGAACATGAACGACCCCAGCAAAATCGCCGCGACAAAATAAATCCATCCCGCAAAATGCAGGAACGTCGGCGCCAGCGTGACCGGAAAGAGAAGAATCGCGTACGCCAGGATCGCGCGCGCCGTCGAGCGGCCATCGCGCTCCACTACGGGCAACATCTTGATGCCGGCACTCTCATAGTCATCGCGGTACAGCCACGCGATCGAGTGGAAGTGCGGGAATTGCCAGAAGAACAAAATCGCAAATAGTACGACGGCCTCCCAATCCAGCCGTCCACGAATCGCCGTCCACCCCAGCACCGGAGGCATGGCCCCGGGAAACGCCCCAATCGATGTACAGATCGGGTGGATCTTCTTCAGCGGCGTATAGGCCATCAGGTAGACCATGCTGGTCATCAGGGCCAGCGCCGCCGTCAGCCAGTTGGTCATGAGCCCCAGGTAGCCCGCGCCGCCGATCATCATCACCAGCGACACCACCATCCCGTGCCCCAAGCTCATCGACCCCGTCACCAGCGGACGTATCGCCGTCCGCCGCATCTTCGCGTCCAGGTCGCGCTCGATCACTTCATTCATTGCCGCCGTGCCGCCGCTCACCATGCCGATGCCGAGCAGCGCATGCAGCAACGTCCAACTCACCAGGGGCAGGCCGGACTTCGCGGCGCCGAAAAACGCGCCGGTCCATGCCGTCATCACGATCAACGTCGTGACGCGAGCTTTCGTCAATTCTGCGTAATCTCGAACGAGGGAAGAGAAGCCCGTCCGTGGGACCGCAAGCGGTTGCGAAACCGAACTCATGCGATCTCCTTCATGACCCACTGCTGATGGCGAAACCCGTATAGCTTCAGGACCGTGCTCCCCGTGTAGGAAAAGGGCGTCTCCATCGGCTCATGCGACGGCTCAGCCCGCTGGCAAAATGTGGTTGGTAACACCCCAAAACATTCGGTGAAAGTATCCAGTCAACCCCGTATGCCGCTGGAACTCACCTATTCGTGCCGCATCAACATAACACGGCGCGTCAAGTCACTCGAAAACAACTGGTAATTCTATATCACTGCGCCGCGAACTTGAACTCCAGCCCGCTCTTGTTTTCCTTCGCGCCTACGTGGATCTGCATCGCCTGCTCGCCCAGCTTCTCGTGTACCGCCGCCAGCGTGTAATCGCCGGGAGGTAGTTGCTTGATCTCGAAATGCCCCTGCGCATCCGTCACCGCGAAGAACGGGTATTTCATCACGCTCAGGTACATCTTCATCCACGGGTGCTGGTTGCATTGGATAGGAATCATCATCTCCGGATTCGCGAACGTCTTCTCCACCACCGGCGAGGTCGGCATCTGGGACTCATTCCACTTCGGGTTGTTCTGCGGACTCGGATGAATGTTGTGGGTTGCGGGGTCGCTGTTCGTGAAACGCACCGTGTCACCCGCCATCACCGCCACCACATGAGGCAAATAACGACAGCCCTTCTGATCGATCGTCACCGGCGCCTCCGCCCGCACAAAAACAAACGGGGCCTTGAGCCCATCCTTCACATACACCACCACGTTCGCCAGCTTCCCGTCCTTCACCATGAACGTTTCGACCTGGTTCTCGCCGCGGCAGCCGGGATCCATGCTCATGTCGATCTTCTGCGCCTTAGCCACCGCCCCCGTAAAACTCACGCTGCCACTGATGCTCCCTGCCGTGGCTGCATCCACCGGAGTTTCTGCCTTCGCCTGCGTAGCCGCCCCACGCTGCGCCACGCTCGAATCACCCTTCTGGCTGCAAGCCGTGAATCCCAGACCCAGCAGAGCTGCTGAAAAAATTGTCACAATTCGATTGCGGAACATGTCACTCGCTTTCGTAGTACTTCTATTCTACTTCTCTCAATTTGCGGCGATTTCCTTGCAGGAACTCGCAAGCGGCAGCAGCTCCCGATGCACCAGAACTCGGCTGCGAAAATATTGCCTGAGCTGTGTGAGAAAGAATTTCCCACGTCGTGCAAAACCTACTATGTCCGCGTGAGTAGCACCTTGGGGAAAGCACTGTGTTTTCA
>Ga0206943_1204_pt1 | contig 14091 bp, 12 predicted proteins | sample Alteio_BWOrgHeat_7_FD_153243 | JGI IMG/M metagenome (GOLD analysis project Ga0206943, IMG submission 153243) | Enriched cells from forest soil in Barre Woods Harvard Forest LTER site, Petersham, Massachusetts, United States -... | ecosystem: Environmental > Terrestrial > Soil > Temperate forest > O... | reverse complement strand
CGGCGGCACCAACACCAACGCGCTTTTAAATTTTGCGTGGCCTGATGGGCTGACGGCCAAAGTTCGCTTGAGCTGGGATACTCCTTTGCTTTCAGGCTGGCGCGTCCGTTGCGAGCAGGGCGAATACCAATGGGACGGCTCCTGGAACGGCGACGTACTTCACCAGAACGCTGGACAAAGTTGGATTAGGATAAACTCCGGAGTAAGGACAAGAAAATCTCCAGATGAGGCCGCGACTCCCGCTATCATGCAGGGCTGGAGCGGTGTTTTTGTAAACCAAGTGGAAACCGTTCTCGCGGCCATCGAGGGAAAAGTCCCTCTTCTTGCCTCGGCCCAGGATGTATTACCCAGCTTGCGTTGCCTTGAAAACGCGCTTCGCCACTCCAGTTTGATGCCACAACCCTGGCTCGCGCCAGTTGAGCAGGCCGCCGCCGCCAAACTCGCCAAGTCATGAAAACGATTGCAGTGCTTGGAGCTTCGGGCTTCGTTGGTGTGCGTCTGGTGGAAATGCTTCACCTCGGCGGAGTCGCACAAGTGCGTCCCATTTTTTACCGTCCGGCGAGTATGGCGCCACTGGCGCGCTTCCAGCTGGATTGGCGTATGGCGGAATACTCCAATCCCTCGGCTTTGGCGGCCGCGCTACAAGGCTGCGACACGTTGGTGCATTTAGCCACGGGCGATCCCAAAATTATTCGCAACTTGACGACGCCCGTTTATGAAGCCGCTGCTCGCGCAGGAGTACGGCGGATGGTGTTCCTCAGCTCGGCCTCGGTCTATGGCCAGGCTCCCGCAACCGGCACAAACGATAGTTCACCACTGCCCCGTCGCCATCGTTTTCCGTATAATGCCGCCAAAGTCGAAGCCGAGCGCCGGTTGCGCGTCGCCCGTACGCACGGTAAAACGGAACTCGTGGTGTTGCGCCCGGGCATTGTCTGGGGTCCGCGCTCCCGTTGGATTGTAGACACCATGCGCACCATCCGTGCCGGAACCTTTGGCTGGCTTAATAACGGCCAAGGAACCATCAATCCCATTTATGTGGATAATCTTGTCCATGCGATCGTTTGCGCAAGTTCTGCTCCTGCAGATGGCCAAAATTTTCTACTTAATGATCCGGAACCCGGTTCTTGGCGGGAATTTTTCACTCCCTGGCTGGAAGCGTGTGGAAAAAATCCTGCCGATGTTCCGGGAGCGCCGCCTTACGTGCCTGCGAGGGGTCTCAAAGCCCGTTTCGAACGCGTGCGCGTGCATGAGCTGACACAGCAAATTGCGCCCAAAATTCCGTCAGTACTCAAACAGATGGTCAAAGCGCTGGTCGCCAAGGCCCCTGCTCAATCAATTGGTGCAATTGAAACCGTCAGCGGCCCTCCCCAACCAGCCCAACTCTCGGAGGAAATGACGGTGCTGGAAGAATGCCAGTGGCGCTTTCCCGTCAAGCACGCGCACACCCAACTTGGCTGGACCCCCCCCGTAAGCTGGCCCACCGCCGTTGAGCGCACTTTGGGCTGGTTGCGCTTTGCCGATTTATTGCCATCCCCAAAGTAGCTGAGAATTTCTCGTGTTGGAATCCACTTCCTATTCAGCCTACGTCCCGGTTTACAATCAGGCGGCCACCCTCGGCGCCACTTTGGCCGCGCTGCGGGCGCAAACCAACCCGCCCACGGAAATAATTGTGGTGGATGATTGCTCGACGGATGATTCGGCAACTATCGCAGAAGCTGCTGGAGCAATTGTTTTGCGCCAAACCCAAAATCTTGGTCGCGGAGCGGCCAGGGCGCGGGCCATGGAATCAGCACGAAATGAATTCATTCTTGGCTGCGATGCGGGCAATCGCCTGCCGCCGGATTTTGCCGAACGTGCCTTGAAACATTTTCAGAACAATTCCCGCCTGGGCGCAGTCCATGGCTGGTTTTTACAATCCAATTCCGGTGATGTTGTAAGCCGGTGGCGCAGCCGGCATTTATTTGCGCGGCCCGCAACTGCCTTACAGCGCAACGCCACCCATGTAACGGCAGGATGCTTGGTTCGCCGCAGCGCGGTGCTGGAAGCGGGAAATTATGACGTGAATTTGCGCGCAGGCGAAGATGCCGAACTTGGACAAAAACTGCAAAAGAAGGGCTGGGAGGTGTGGCTGGATCCCGATCTTGGGATTGAATGCCTGACGCAAGATACCCAAAAATCCGTTTTCGAACGTTACGCGCGTTGGAATGAAACGGATGCGCCGAAAGCAGGCGAACCCATGGCGCGTAATTATTTGAAGCGTCTGGCCTACGCGGTCAAAGTTTTGGCGGTGAAGGATATTCGTGCGGGCGATTGGGCGGCTGTGCCGCTGTCATTGGCGTTGCCCCAATATTTGGCCAGGCGGGCACGCAATAGAATACCGGCAACCGGTGGAACTACGGCTTCGCGTCCGACCATTTACTATGTAAATACCTATAGCGAAATTTGGCTGGATCAATGCTGGCGGCGGGAAAATATTTCACGCGCCCATCTTTGGGGGGCCGATGCCTTGGAAGCCGCCGGCTTTCCCGTGCGCCCGATTCGTTCTCTCGGCTCCCACCCTTTTCTGCGCGGCGCGCGCTGGCTGTCGCGCATCACTGGTGGACGCTTGGGCGATCTGGCGGCTGATTTGCTGGTACTGCAAAACGCACGACGGGGAGATTTGATTTATGTGGCCGGCGGGCAATTGCTGCTCACCCCCCTCGCCATTCGCTGCGGTTTTCTGCATGCAAAACTTATCGCATGGATTTATAAACCCACTACGCCTTTTTCCCTCAAATCTTATCGGGGGCTGGTGACGACTCATTTCTTGCGCGAAGCGTACGCCGGTTGGCTGGCCCTGACACCGCACGTAGAAACCTGGCTCAAGCAGGAACATCCCCAAGCGCGGGTGCGGCGCGTCGTCTGGTCCGCCGACACGGTTTATTATCCGCCGGCTTCCGGGCCGGGAGAATATTTTACCGCCACCGGGTTCACCCAGCGCGATTATGCCGTGCTCATTGCCGCTGCGAGTAAAGTGAATTTTCCTTTCATTATCCTTGGCCCACCCGAATTGCAGGCACAAGCCCCCGCCAATATTGCGTGGCGCACGCGTGACCCCGCCCAACCCCACGCGACAATTGACGACGATCAATTGCGCAAGCTGTACCATGGCGCCCGCGCGATTTTAATTCCTTTAAAACCGGATCCGGATGATGCCTCTGGTTTTACCAATCTACTGGAGGCCATCGCGTGCGGCCGCCCGGTGGTAATGACCCGCACTGGAGCCCTGGATCTCACCCCGGAGAAATTGGGCATCGGGTATGACATAGCCCCCGGTGATGTTGATGGCTGGATTACTGCGCTGACGAAGCTCAGGCGCGAACCGGATACGGCAAATCGCTTTGCCATTCGAGCGGTTGAATTAGCGCGCGACTATTTTAATCTCTCCCGCTTTGAGCAGGATCTGGTAGGCTACTTTAAGGATTTTGCGGAAAACCGGACGGAACCTTCGCCCGTGAATGTCCTGACCCAATTGAACGCAGCTTATTCCGCCACCCCGCAATTGACCAAGTGAACGCACCCGTCCGCATCCTCGGCTTGGACTTTTTCCAGGGCACCGCCATGGAAGCCGTGCATATCGCGCGCAATGGCGGCCTGATCGTGGCGCCGTCAGGCCCAGGACTGGCAACACTACCAGATGACGAAGTTTACCAAAAATCCTTGGCCAGCGCGGATGTTTGCCTCTTGGACAGCGGCTTGCTGGCCTGGTTGTGGGAACTGCGCCACCATCGCAAGCTCTCGCGGCTTTCCGGGTATTACTTTCTCGAGGAATTTTTAAAAATATCCGAAATTGCTCAACCCGGGGCAAGCTTGTGGATTGCGCCTAACACGGAAGCAGCCACCCATACCCGCCAGTGGCTGGAACGCGAAAAGAATATTATCGTGCCGCCGGAGGCCTGGTACGTCGCTCCGCAATATGGCGCCGGCGTCGTGGCCGATGAGGCATTGCTCAATTTAATTCGCGGCCAACAACCACGATTTGTTTTTATTGGCGTTGGCGGAGGGCCCCAGGAAAAACTGGGCGGCTGGCTCAAGGCCCGACTCGACTACCAGCCGGCAATTTTATGCACCGGAGCCGCCATCGGATTTTTGACGGGCGAACAGGCTCGCATCCCCCACTGGGCGGATCGGGCGCGGTTGGGTTGGTTTTTCCGCTGTTTGCAAAATCCACGCAAGTTTGTGCCGCGCTATTGGCAGGCTCGAAAACTTGTATCGCTTTATCGCCGCTGGGGTGAGGAAGCTCCCCGCAAGTAATTCATCTGATGTCCGTTAAATTTTCCGTGGTGGTGCCCGCCTATGCGCGGCCGGAGCAACTGGCGCAATGCCTGGCGCGGTTGGCTCCCGGCGTCCAGACCTTCGCTGCATCGGACTATGAAGTGATTGTGACCGACGATAGCAAAGACACATCCGTCAAGGATTTGGTGCAGGCCCGCTTTTCCTGGGCGAAGTGGACCGCCGGGCCTAAACATGGTCCCGCAGCCAATCGCAACCATGGCGCAGCCCAAGCCAATAATGAATGGCTGGCATTTACCGATGATGACTGCCTGCCCGAACCTGGCTGGCTCGCGGCGTTTGCTTTCGCGCTGGCAGAATCTGGCAATACGGCGCCCGATGTCATGGAAGGTCGGACATTTCCGGACCGCCCGCAACGGAGCCTGGCCGAACGCGCACCACTCAATTCCCATGGCGGCTATCTTTGGTCCTGCAATCTGGCTGTCCGCACCGAACTTTTTCAGCAGCTTGGCGGCTTTGATACTGGTTTCCCCTATGCGGCAATGGAAGACGTGGAGTTTGCGCTGCGGTTGCGCGCAAACCAGGCCAAGGAAAAATTTGTGCCCGCCGCGAGTGTCTGCCACCCCTGGCGCGAAATCAATGGCTTCCGCGCCATGTGGCAGGTGGAGGACAAACATTTGGCCTCGGTAAAATATTTTTTGCAACACCACCCCGAAGCGTGGCCCAACCACACCCCGCTCGCCTATTTAAAAAATAACCTCCGCCAGTTCATCCGCAATACACTGCCGGAATTGTGGCGCTGGCATGGGCGCGGCGCAACCGTGGCGCTGGCCTGGCACCTGCATACCCTGGTCAATTCATTCGTGATGCTCAAAAAGCCGACGACATGAAAATTTTGCAAATCGCCAATTTTGCTCCCGAGCGCAATGTCGGCACTCCCGGGACAATTATGGATTTGGGCGACGCATTAACGGCCGCCGGGCAGGAAGTCTCCTACGTCTGGCGCGGTGCCCCGCCCAGCCCATGGGGCCAGAATTTTTCGCGATTTATTGAAGTACCTCGCCGGCAATTGCACCAGGCGCGGACGGCATTGGCCCAAGCCCGCTACGATGTGGTTTTGGTTCACCAACCGCACGGTTACAGCATATTTGAGCAATTGGCGCCGCAATATCCCAAAACTTTGTTCCTAAACTTCTCCCACGGCTGGGAATTGTGCTCGCCATCGTATACTCCGCCCAACGCCGGGGTTGTTCGAAAAATAAAAGATCGTCTTTCGGCGGCGCTGACCCGGCAACATTGCGAGCGGGCGGCCCAATTTGCCAATGGCGTAATTGTACTCAACCGGCTCGATGCCGAATTTCTAATCCAGCAGCAAAACGTTCCCCGGGAAAAAATCTGCGTCCTGCCCCTGGGCCTGGATCCCCAATTGCTGCTCCAACCCATCCGCCCGGCTGCTGCCGCAGGACAGCCTGCGCGATTTTTATTTACGGGCAATTATGTCGCACAAAAAGGCATTGAGATTTTAGAGACTGCACTGCTGGCGCTGGCAAGCGACGGTGTGAATTTTAGCTATACCTGTGTCACCCATACCGACCAACACGCTGGAATGCAACAACGTCTGGGCCCGCATTTGGACACGCGCCTCAACCTGCTGGGCTGGCAACCGCGGGAGGCGTTGATTCCCCTCTACCACAACCATGACTTTCTGTTATTTCCGTCGCGTTATGAAGGATTTGGCAAGGTGGCCCATGAAGCGATGGCCTGCGGGTTGCCCGTGGTGGGTGCGCGGGTCGGCGTATTGGCTGACCGCGCCATTCACCAGGAAAATGCCTTGCTGTCTCCTCCCGGCGATTTGGAACAATTCCTGGCCAATCTGCGCCAAGCTGCTGCCGCCCCCCAACTCGCCAATTTATACGGACCGCGTGCCAGGACAGCGGTCTCGGGCGATACCTGGGCCGGCGTGGCTAAAAGTTTTCTTTCCTTCGTGGAACAGCGACAAAAGCAAAAAGCGTCTGCGGCCAACTGAAAAAATCCATGTCGAATTCCGAAACTGTGATTGTTGCCAGCCTGATTTGCGAGGCGCACCGTGACCTGTGCCTGCAATCTTTTCGCGGACTGCTCCAGTACAGCGCCGAGCCGGTGCAACTGCATTTGTTCGAAGATGGCTCACTTACACCCGCCACTACCGAAGCATTGCGCAAGGCACTGCCGGGAGTGAAAATCTGGTTCTTCCGCGACTACAACGCGCAAACGCTGGATTGGCTGGCCAAACAACCCAACCTGCGCAATTTCCGCGCCTTGACGCCGATGGGTCTGAAGATTTTCGACATCCCCCTGCACTTGTATAAAACGGTGGGCCGGTTCTTCTATATTGATTCCGACGTGCTGTACTACCAGCCCTTTTCCTGGCGGGCCTTGCGGGCTTTGCCCGAGGACGCCGTGCTGTTTGCGCGGGATAGTCAGATGTCCTATTCCATTGGCTGGCGCGAATGGCTCCGCTGGCGTACGCGCCTCCCCCTCCCCTTCGCGGCCAACCTCGGCTTTTATAATTACCCGCCGGCCCGCTACGACCTCGACTATTTGGAATGGCTCTACAGCGAGCCGGATTTTTGGCGGTACTGGACGGTCATCGAGCAACTCGCGTGGGCCGCGATGAGCAAGGGCAAGGATGTCTATTATGTAGATCCGCGACAGTTGGTGCAGTCCTGCCCCGGCTACACGGTGAATGAGCGCACGGTGATCGTGCATTACCCGGATGTGTACAAAAAACGCATGCGGGCCCAAACAGACATATTGCCCGCCGGAATTCCCGCACCCGGCACTCTTCCCGTGGAGTTGCGCCCGGAGCGCGCCCCGAAAGTAAATTTCTGGAACTACGGTTTAAACGTCCTCCACCGCCGCCGCCTGGTGCGATTGATGGCCACGGACGATGCCTACCAAAGCTAAACATGCGGCTGGTTTTTATTTGTTCAGGACTTGAGCCCGGCCGCGATGGCGTGGGGGACTTTGCGCGCACGCTGGCCCAAGAATGTGCCAAGCTAGGCCACGAAGTCCGCCTGGCGGCAGTACGAGATGCGGCAGGCAGTGGCAAGGCCTCAATTGATGGCCGGGAATTCCGGGCCAAAGATATTTTTCGAAACCCCGTGGAAGCCCGGGAAATGTCAATCTGGCTGCGGAATTTTAATCCGGATTGGGCCAGCGTCCAATATACGCCCTTTGGCTTTCACCCGCGCGGATTGGGCAGTAAACGCGCGTCGTGGTTGCGTGAGCTGCTGCCTACCACCACCCGGCGCCACATCATGCTTCACGAAATCTGGCTCCAACCGGGCCGCGACGGTACGTTCCGCCACCGGGCATTGGGTTGGGCCCAGCGTCGAAGTGTGGATGCTTGGATTCACACCGGCTGGAACCCGGAAATTGTTCAGACCCAGTCCCGCTTGCATCAAGTCCGGTTGCAAACCCGGGGTGTGAAAGTGGACTTGCTGCCGCTCTGCTCGACATTTAGACCGGTCAGCATTGCGCAATCCGCCGCCCGCGCTTCGGTTGCAGATTGGCTCAGAGCAGCCGGGCAAACGGTGGATGAAAACGCCTTCTGGTTCGGGCATTTTGGCGCTTTTCATGCCCAAGCGTGGGACTTTACGGATTTCGCCCAAAATGTAACCGTTCAACTCAAGGCTTCCGGCAAGCGGGCCTGTTTTCTGGCCTTGGGGCGGGCTGCCGCAGTGGGAAAAGTATTTGCCGACGCTGCGCATGCCGTACCTGACGCAGATTTTCGCGTTGTGGGCGAATTATCGGAAGAAAAAGTTCCCGTAGCCATGCAAGCTTGTGATGGCGCGTTTACCAGCACGCCCTGGGATATCATCGAAAAAAGTAGCGCAGTGGCCGCATGGCGCGCCTTGGGGGTGCCCGTTTGGGTAACCCGGGCCGGGGCAACGGACTCGACCCAATTACCTGCCTGGCCTGATTCGGGATTAATCCTCGCCGATATAAACTCCGTCTGGCATTTACCCAAATACCCTTCGCGGATTGCCGGCCCCTTGCATCTTGATCCGGCCCAGACCGCGCAAACCTTTTTAGCCACGCTGGCTACCCCACCTCATGCTTAATTCCCGTCCCCTGCGCGTCCTTATCGCCGCTCCCTCCCAAGGCAAATACGGCGGGCTGGAGGCCTTTGTGCTGGCCCTGGCGGAAAGCATGGTAGGCGTGGCCGATTTGTCTCCCAGGATTTGCCTCAAACTCGTACGCGGGGCGGTATTGAGTGATGAATTGCGGGCCCGCTGTGAAAAAATCGGGGTGCCTTACTCCGTCGTTTCGCGGGCCAGTTTTTCCCTCTACCAAAATCTTTATTGGGCGGATTTAGTCCATGTGCAAAACCCCTCCCCGGATATCACTTTTGGTACCCATCTCAGCGGGCGTCCCTTGGTGATGACCATTATTAATCACCGCAGTAAAACGAAATCCCTGCATACGCGGTTATGGGATTGGGCCGTGCGCGCAACGGTTTTTCGCTGTTACATTTCCGAGTTTGTCCGCAGCACCTGGGAGCCCCATGGGAAAAAAGCCGGTAGCAGAGTTATCCCCGCAGTCCCCCATCTCCCCGAGCGTGAAATCACCTGGGGGCGCAACGGCTTTTTCTTCATCGGCCGCTGGATAGCCAACAAAGGTCTGGAAGAATTAATCACTGCCTATGCGACGGCCCAAATTGACCGCACGCGTTGGCCATTAACGCTGGCTGGCGATGGCCCGCTGCGCCCCGAGATTGAACAACTAATTGCCAAACACGCGCTCACGAATGTGCGCCTCGTCGGGTTTATCGGTGATGAGGAAAAATTCACCCTGATGCGCCACGCGAAATGGAACGTGGCCCCGCCGCATACCCAGGAGGACTTGGGCATGACCCCCATTGAAGCACGCTACCTGGCCGTGCCGTCCATAATTACCCGTGATGGCGGTCTGCCGGAAGCCGCCGGGCCGGAGGCACTGATCGCCGAGCCGGGCGATGTGGCCAGTTTGCGCTCGCGGCTGGAAGAAGCGGCGGCGATGCCCACAGCCGAATATAACCGCCGGGCCTTGGCCAGTCTGGAGCAATTGGATAAATTTTTGGTCCCACTTTCCGAGTATCACAACCTTTACCGGCAAACGGCTTCGTGGCGCGAATAACGGCATGAAGGCTTCTGCCCATCCGGCTTTTCTGGTTGTTCACCCCACGGGCAACACCTATGTGCGTCATGATTTGCAAGCATTGCACGAGGCCGGATGCTTGCGCGAGTTTTTCACCGGCGTTGGCTTCAGCGTGGACAGCCCTTGGGCAAAAATGCCCGGCCCAGTTTCACTGCGTCATGAGTTGGAACGCCGCTCCTATAATTTGCCGGAAGCCTTGATTCACGCCCGCCCGATGCGGGAGGCAATACGATTATTAGCGCCGAGGATGGGCCTGGCCTCACTCACGCAACATGAAACCGGCTGGGCCAGCGTTGATGCGGTGTTTAAAGATCTGGATGAAGCGGCGGGAAAAGAAATTTCCCGGTCACACTTTGCCGGCGCAGTGCTGGCTTATGAAGATGGCGCCGAGGCGACTTTTACTGCGGCCAAAAAAGTCGGATGGAAAAGTTATTATCATCTGCCGATTGCCTACGGACCGTATGCGCGGAAAATTTTTACCGACGAAGCCGCCCGGCTGCCGGACTGGGCCCCCACGCTGCAAGGCGACCGCGATTCTCCCGCAAAATTGGCCCGCAAGCAGCGGGAGCTGGAGTTGGCTGATGAAGTCATATGTCCGAGCAAGTTTGTCATCGAATCGTTGCCGGATTCCGTCCGAAAGGCCAAACCATGCCATTGGGTGCCCTACGGAGCACCCGCGCCACCCTCACTTTCACAAGAAAATCCCCGCGATGGCATGACGAACCGGCCATTGCGTTTGCTGTTCGCCGGCGCCTTAAGTCAGCGCAAAGGTCTGGCGGATGTTTTTGCCGCCCTTCGCCTGCTGCATTGCCCTAAAGATATTGAACTCGTTTTACTTGGGCGGCCCTGTGCGCCGTGGGAATTTTACCGCGGACAAGGCGTGCCCTTTACCTACGAAGCCCCGCGCGCGAATTCCGCCGTGCTGGAGCTTATGGCGACATGCGACGCGCTGGTTCTTCCTTCGCTGGTGGAAGGCCGCGCCATCGTTCAACTGGAAGCGCTCAGCCGCGGCCTGCCACTCTTTGTCACACCAAATGCCGGGGGCGACGACCTCATCGTACCCGGGGAAACGGGCTTCCTCGTACCCATCCGCGACCCGGCGGCTTTGGCGGAAAAAATCACCTGGCTGCGCGAACACCGGTCTGCGTTGCCCGAAATGCGGGCGGCGTGCCGGGCCCGGGCCGAAAAAATCTCCTGGACGGCCTATCGCAGATGTTTGCTGGCCGCATTCGGGATTACCTGCTTAGATTGAACCCATGGCGACCGCCGCATCCCCGGTTAAATTACTGAAGCGCCTCATCTGGCTCTATCTGGTGCTGTTGCTTGTTGAGGGGGCTTTGCGCAAATGGGCCGCCGGGCCCAGCTTGTCCAATGTGCTCCTCATCATCCGCGACCCCGTGGTGATTTTGATTTATCTGGTGGCGATGTCGAGCGGGCGCTTTGTTTTTAACGGCTATGTAGCCGGGTGTTTGATGCTGGCTGCGGGAACTTTTTGCGCCAGCTTGCTGGCGCCGGACTCGAACCTCTACGTCACCTTGATTGGGATGCGCTGCTACTTTCTGCATTTGCCGCTGATATTCGTGATGGAACGGACCTTGAAGGAGGAGGATATTTGGAAAATCGGCAAGTTTCTGCTCTGGTTTGCCATTCCGGAAACACTTTTATGTGTGCAGCAATTCCTGTCTCCGCAGACGGCTCTGGTCAATCTGTCGGTGGGTGGGCAGTTGACCCAGGGCATGTCCGGTGCGTTGGATAAATTCCGGCCTTCCGGTACCTTTTCTTTTACCACCGGAGTGGCGGCGCTTTATCCGTTGGTTCTGGCAGTATTGTTGGGCTTTTTGCTAACCCGGAAAAAAATCCCCACCTATTTGAGCATCGCCGCCGCCGTCTGCGTAGCGGTGGCCATCCCCGTCTCCATCAGTCGGACAAATGCGCTGACTTGTGCACTGGTCTTGTTGGCCAGCGGCGTGGCGGTTTTTTTCCTGCCCAGCCCGCCCAAGGCAATCCTGCGGGTTGTCCTCTTTTTAGGCGTAGTCGTGCTGATCTCGTCTTGGCTCCCGCACTTTGATGAAGGCGTGGCGGCTTTTAGCGCACGCTGGTCGGACTCCACTGGCCAGGACGTGCAAGGTTTTCAGACTAACATTGTCCAGCGATTCTTTGGTGACTTGCTCCCCTCGCCCGGCCTGCTATTTGACGCGCCCGTGCTCGGAGTTGGCGTCGGCTTGGGCACGCCCATGGCCCAGGCGTTTTTGACTGGAGCACGCCAATTTGCCCTCGGTGAAGCGGAATGGCAGCGTGTTATTTTGGAAATGGGGCCGATCTTCGGCATCGCCTTTATTCTGCTGCGGGTGAGCATTTGCATCCGGCTGGTGCGCCTGTCCATCTTGTCCTTGCGCCGGGAAAATATCTGGCCGACTCTTTTTGCGGTTGAGGGCTTTTTCCTGGTGCTCAATGCGCAGTGGGGTCAGGCAACGACGCTGGGCTTTGCCACTTTTTCCGCCGGGCTGGCTTTTGCCTCCGTCCACATGGTGCTCGCCCCGGCGAAGATCAAGGTTCGGAAGAAGTACCGCCGCCCACTTCAGCCTGGCTTTGATAATTACGAGCCCAAGCCGGAATCCGGCACCTCCTACACCATCTGAAGCTTGTCCTTGTGAGTGATTTTCAAGTCGTGCTTTTGGGTAACTACGCGCCTGCGCGCCAGCAAAGCATGCTCCGCTTTGCCGAAATGCTGAAAGCCGGCTGGCAACGCCGTGGCATCAAGGCCTTCCTCGTGCAACCCGAGCCTTGGCTGGCACAACAGACGCCGCCGAGCCTGCGCAAATGGGCGGTGTATGTGGACCAATACCTGCGCTTTCCCCGGCGGGCTGCGCAGATGGCGGATGCAATTGGCTGGGATAAAACCAAACCGACGGTGTTTCACATTTGCGATCACTCCAATTCGATTTACCTGCGAGGCTTGCGGGGACGAAGCGTGGTGCTGACGTGCCACGACCTGCTCGCAGTACGCGGCGCCATGGGCGAGCCAACGTTTTGTCCGGCGTCACCCACTGGAAAAATTTTGCAGAAAATGATTTTGCATTACCTGCGTTGCATTCCCTGGGTCGCTTGTGATTCGGACGCAACTTGCGCCGACTTTCGCCGTTTAACGGGTCGAGTAGATGACAAGCACGTCGAAACCATCCACTTGGCACTGAATGCACCTTTTGCGCCTGTTCCCGCTGTCGAATGTCAGCAGAGATTGGGGAAGTATCGTGAATTGCGCGCGCAGCCCTATATACTCCATGTCGGTTCTAGTCTTCCGCGCAAAAACCGTGCCGGCGTGCTTCGCGCGTTCGCCTTGGCTCGAGCAAACTGGACTGGTCGGGTCGTATTTGCCGGTGAGCCCTTGAGCGAATCCGAGCGGTCCGTGATTCGGGAATTTAATTTGCCGTCTTCATCTGTGTATGAAATCCCCAATCCAACGCATGACGAACTCGCGGCGCTCTACAGCCGGGCCCACGCCCTGGTTTTCCCGAGTTATGCGGAGGGCTATGGCTGGCCGGTGCTCGAAGCCCAAGCTTGCGGCTGCCCGGTGATTTGCAGCAACGTGACTTCGCTCCCAGAGGTGGCCGGTTCCGCTGCCCTGACCTTTGCACCCGAAGACTTTCAAGGTATGGCCAACGCCATTGTGTCTCTCGCCGATAAAGGAAAGCATGCGGCTCTCGCTGCCGCCGGGATACTCAATGCTGCGTCCTACAGCGAAGATCGCATGTTTGACCGCTACCGCAAACTTTACGAAAAAGCCCTCGCATGAACTCACGACTCTTCATTGCCACCCTGTTGGCCCCCCTGCCTTGGTTCTTAAAGCGACCGTTGATGCAATCGTTGCTGGGTTACCGCTTACATCCGCAATCGCACATTGGCCTATCCCTGATTGCCGCCGGTGAAGTTGAACTCGGGGAAGGTGCGCGCATCGGACATTTAAACATCGTGAAAGGTTTGAGCCGCCTCGAACTCGGGGCCCACTCCATCATCGCCCAACTCAACTGGATTACCGGATTCCCCGCCGGTCCCTCGCCGCATTTTGCCCACCAGCCAGAGCGAAAACCCACGCTAATTTTAGGCCCCCACAGCGCCATTACCAGCCGCCACATTCTCGACTGTACTAACAAAATTTCCATTGGCGCGTACACCACCGTCGCTGGCTTCCGCTCCCAAATCCTGACCCATAGCATTGATCTCGCGGCCAACCGGCAGAATTCCGCACCGGTGGAAATTGGGGCCTATTGTTTTGTCGGTTCGGCCAGCGTCATTTTGTCGGGAGCAAAATTGCCCGACTACTGTGTCCTCGCCGCCGGGGCGGTATTGCCCAATCCTGTCAACGAAACCCATACCCTTTATGCGGGGGTACCGGCGCACGCCGTCAAAAAACTGCCCGCCGATTTAGCTTACTTCACCCGTCAGCGCGGATTTGTAGAATAGCAGACGGAATATGCGGATTTTAAAAACAGTTCATTCCCTCAACCCCGCTGGCGGCGGGGTGGCCACCGCCGTGGATGCCTTGACTCGTGCGGAAATTGCGCTGGGCCATGCGGTGGAGATTGCCTGTCTGGACGAGCCCACATCACCCTGGCTGGCGAATCTGCCTTATCCCGTTCA
>Ga0206943_1203_pt1 | contig 14122 bp, 18 predicted proteins | sample Alteio_BWOrgHeat_7_FD_153243 | JGI IMG/M metagenome (GOLD analysis project Ga0206943, IMG submission 153243) | Enriched cells from forest soil in Barre Woods Harvard Forest LTER site, Petersham, Massachusetts, United States -... | ecosystem: Environmental > Terrestrial > Soil > Temperate forest > O... | reverse complement strand
GGAAGGACTTACCGTCGCAAGTGTCATGAGGGCCGGGCACAGCAGCACGCATGCAGCACGAAATGCAAACTTCATGCTCCCGGCTGCCACGCTCGCCGGCGCGCTTTTTGTTCTGCTCTTTGTTTCCATCGACGCCAGTTTTATAGGATTCCTTTTTGCATTCAGCGCCGGCAGCGCGGTGTATGTCGGCGCGGCGGATCTTATCCCAGAGATCAACCGTAGAAGCAATCACGATGGCTCGTTTCTTCGGGGACGGACTGCCTCGATCCTGGTGTTTCTCGGAATGCTCCTCTTTTGGATCGGAGCGCATTTTTTGAACAGCATGGTGAGTCTATGAAATACTTTTTAACGCTTTGCCTTTTTCTCAGCATCGGGTCCGGCTGCCGACGGAACGATCAGCTTCCTTCATCACTCGATTCGATGCGACCTTCGGCAGATAGCGCGGGAATGAAACCATCTGCAAAAGACTCTGTACAGCCAAAAGCAGATTCCGTAAGATCCGATCTCCCTCCGATGGCGAAAGCTATCGAACCGGACCGGCTCTCCACTTTTCTTTCACCTCCGGTCGGATGGGCCGCACAGGGAGAAGTGCAAAAGGAAATTCAGGTTCGAGAGAATTTCAACCGCTCCCGTGTCACAGAGAATTTTGTGGTGGGCACCAAAAAGCTGAAAATTCAGATCGACGATTTTGCCTATGTTCCCTACCTCTACGATCCGTGGCAGAAATTCAAGGGAATGTATCTTGACGATAACAATGAGGAGCGGACGGAAACGACCACCATTGCAGGTTACCGTGCCGTTCAGTCCATGGATAAAAAAGAGCCGCATGGAGAGATCACGGTGTTTCCGGGTAAGCGATATGTTGTTTCGATCGTCGAAGATGGCGCAGACAACATTAACGAGATCCGCCGCCTTGCAGAGAGCTTGAACTTGAAGGGATTGGAAACGCTCCAGTGATCTTACTCTCGATCTTGGGCGCGTTGCTCTTTCTCATTTCTACTATCGTCTGTTCGATCCTTTCGGTCGTTCTGGCACTCCTCGATCGCAGCGGGAAAAGCTACCTTTGGCTGGCAAGGATCTGGAGCAAGAGCTGCCTGCTCTCGTTCGGCATCCGTGTTCGTATCACGGGAGCGAAGCATATTAAACAGGGACAGAATTACGTATATGCATCCAATCACACGAGTTATTTGGACATACCCATTCTTATTGGTTATATTCCGGATAATGTTCGTCTTACCTTGCGAAGTTCCCTAACGCGCATTCCGATCTGGGGTTGGGCGCTGCTTGCAAGTCCGTTCCTCATCCTCGATCGCTCCAATCCGATCCGGGCACAACGAACGATCGAAAAAGCCATCAAGAAAATTAAAGGCGGCGCATCGGTGCTTTTCTTTCCGGAAGGAACCCGAACGAAGGACGGCACCATGCAGCCATTCAAGCGCGGAGCGTTTCATTTGGCGAGCGAAGCGGAAGTACCCATTCTGCCGGTTGCGCTCATCGGGGCATACACGATCTTACCACGCCACAAATGGCTGCCGACATGGGGACACCGCACCGAGCTTCGCATTGGTGAACCAATTTTCCCGAACAAGATCGCTCCGGATTCTCCCACCACAAATCGCGCCGATGAGATCCATATCATGCAGGAAGCAGAGCTGCGCGTACGGAAACTGTTGACTTGACGGAAGGCGGATTACTTGATCGCTATCACCACGATGGAATCGCTGCCGTAACTATTCGAGGCGATAGTGACGGTCGCGCGGTTAGTATCGGCAATTAGTTTGGTGCGGTCAATGGAAATAGGCACATCCGTTTTATCGCCGCTCTGATTGGTTGGAAATGAAAGCCACAGCGCTTGCGGCGAAACCGTAGCATTCCATGAAAATGGGCAGGTGCACGTATGTGTGATCGAAACGGTGGAATCTTGTTGTGGTGAAGAAAAAACGATTGTGCGCGGCGCAATGACCATGTGTTCCTGAACTGCCGGAGCTACGGAACATCCGGAAAGCAGCGCTAACATACAGGAAGTAAGCAGATATTTCATTCTGCTTGATCCTCCCTTGTTCTTGCCGAACGGACGACCGCATTCGCATCCACCGTATCGAAAAAGCGAGCAGGCCGACGTTTGGAGCGTTTCTTACGCTTGGTCTGCTTTACATAGTACAGTCCCTGATTGAGGGCTAATGTGAGAAGAAACGGAACCCCGAAGGATGCGATCGTAAGCCAGATCGCGCTCGTATCGTCGGGCGTGAACTTTTTCAGAAAGAACGAATGGGATATGACGGTCAGAAGAAGCCCGCCCACAAGCGAGAAAGCCCAGAAGTATGGCTTATAATAGTGCTGGTAGTAAAACAGCCCACAGATGATCCCAAAAAAAAGGCCAATGATCGCCGCGCTTACATCTTCGGGTAAGCTGAATTCTTTTCCGGGCGCAAGCAAGAATGCGATCATGCCCGACCCATGTATAGCAACGACATATCTACCATTAAAGCCTATCCCCGTGAAATCTGTTCCGCTTCACGGGCACCCTGCTCACCAATAAACACTTCTCGAACGGATTCCTCACGTGAAGCCGAAAGCCTCGGGAGCTTTCGGACAAACAGAAATGCCGGAACCCCAAAGCATAACAGCAGCGCGGCATTGAACCGGAATGCATCCGCCACGCCGAATTGCGAGGCAACCCAACCAGCGAGGAGACTTCCGAACGGGAACAATCCGGCGAACGATAGCGAATAAATACTCATCACGCGGCCGCGAAGTTCATCCGGTGCTCGCCGCTGAAGTGTTGTATTCGCGGTAATGAAGAATGTGATAAGTCCCCATCCAATAAGAATGAGAAGGACGGCTGCCGCCGCAAGCGTATGCGCGAACGAAAGTCCCAGCAATCCCAAAATAAAAACTCCCAGTCCCACAAAAAGCATTTTGCGAGCATCGAGCCGACCTGCAAGCGCAGCCTGCGAAAGCGCCGCAAGCAGCGCGCCCACGCCATTGGCCGAGAGCAGCGCACTGAACGTCGAAGCGCCACCATGCAGCAAATGCCCGGCAACTACGGGAAGGTTAACCGTATAGCTCCATCCAAACAGCGTCATGCCAATGACGAGGAACATCAGCGAGCGAAGCTGAGGAACAGAATAGAGATACCGAATTCCTTCCGTCATTGCGCCCACGCGCGAACCTTCGCGCGATCGTGCCGGAACTTGAGGCCGGTCGAACCGCATCATTAAAAGCCCGACGATGACCGCAATATAAGAGATCCCATTCAGGAAAAAACACATGTCAATCGAGAGCGCATAGATGATATACCCCGCGAACGCCGGACCGATGAGACGCGCGGCATTGAAGATCGCGGAGTTCAGCGCAACGGCATTCGTCACATCCTCTTTGCTTGCCATTTCGACAACAAAGGCTTGCCGCGTTGGAAGATCGAATGCGGTAATAATTCCCAACAATAGATTTGCAGAGCCGATCACAATGATGGTCGCGTTGTGCGTCCAGATCGCAATAGCGAGGAGTATCGCCTGCACGGCAGCGGAAGTTTGCGTGATGACAAGGATCCGCCGCTTGGGATTTTCATCGGCATAGGTACCCGCAAAAATAGAAAGGAAGAGCACCGGAATCGAGCCGAGAAAACTCATGATCCCGAGCATCATCGAATCTTTCGTTAGTGACCATACGAGCCACGCCAGCGCGGTATTTTGCAGCCACGTGCCGACCAGTGAAATGATCTGGCCGAAAAAGAACAGCCGGTAGTTGCGGTGCCTGAGCGAACGGAATGTTCCAGTGAACAAGCTAAAAACCGACCGCTTGATGGCAAGAGGCTGAAGCGTCATTGCATAACAATACGGAAAAAAAGGCGGGTGGATTCATTGATTTCTTCCCGGCTTTAGTGGATCACATTAAATGAATCTTGTTACAAACATGACAATAATGCGTATTTTTGCATAAAAATAATAAGGAGTTCTTTTCATGTATAAAACTTTTTCCGTCATTTTTAGTATAGCGCTGCTTTCAACCATACTCATATCGTGCGGCAAACGTACAGAGCAAGCAGCTACAGATTCGACAAGCAATGTTGGCATCATTCCCGTGCCTCAGCGAGCATATCCCGATGTTTCGCTCAGCATTGTCTCGCCAAAGGAGGGCGAAACGCTGAAAAATGCAGGAGATTCTGTTAAGATCGTCATGCAGGTTTCCGGAACCGAGTTGGGCACGCATACCGATGGCGACAGCACGATGGGTATTGCATATTCCAAGCAAGGGCAGCACATTCACGTCATTGTGGATTCAAAACCCTATATGGCCGACTACAAGAACGGAGAGTCCTTCAACATCGGTGTGCTTACGCCGGGGATGCATACCATCCGTGCTTTCCCATCGTTTTCATGGCATGAAAGCATGAAATCACTTCACGCCTTTGCAACGCGGACTTTTTATATTGGGAATCCTGCGTGTGACACAAGCCAGATGACCAATCTCAACGGCCCGATGCTCACGTATTCCAGACCCAAAGGTACATACGCTACCGGAGAAAATTCCAAAGTATTGCTCGATTTTTATGTATCGAACGCCATGCTCGCGCCCGACCAATATAAAGTCAAGCTTTGGATCGACACGACCGCCATGCCTGACATCGTGAAATGGCAGCCTTATTATATTACTGGCCTTGCAAAGGGAGATCACACCGTTAAAATGCAATTAGTAGCTCCCGATGGAAAGGCAGTGCCTGGAACGTACAACAACCCAAACGGGAAAATTACGATCGAGTAATAGAAACGGGAACGCTTCATCCATTTTTCGCTTATAGTATTTTCTAACATTTGTTTCCTCGTTTTATCCAATTCATGCATAAATCATTCAAACATTCCATCATGCTCGCGGCCGCATTTATCGTGTGTGCCACGACGCTCACTATCACTAATGCCGCCACAATAATGAGCACAAGCTCGAACTACAAACCACCGATCACAGGCACCAAGCTCGACGCCTATACATCCCACCCGAAACGCCATCTTGTCATTGTTACCAAGCAGGGCACGATCAAGCTCCAGCTTTTCGAAAAAATGGCGCCGAACCACGTTGCGAACATCATTAATTTGGCAAAGACGCATTTTTACGATTCTACGTATTTTCATCGCGTCATTCCTGGATTTATGATCCAGGGCGGCGATCCGAATACGAAGGATAATGATTATTCGAATGATGGGCAAGGAAACAATGGCTCGAACAGGATCAATGCCGAATTTAACGCGATCCACCACGAGCGAGGCATCCTTTCGATGGCGAGGACAAATGATCCGAACTCTGCCTCCTGCCAATTTTTCATTTGCGTTGCCGACGCTGGTTATCTCGATCAGAAATATACCGCGTTTGGACAAGTGATCGATGGAATCGACGTCGTAGATAAAATCGTGAATCTTCCTAATGTCTCCGGTCAGCCGGGAGGGACGAATCCCGGAAGAGCTGCAGAAGTATATAAGATGTACGTCGAGGGAGAGTAATTGCTCACGATATTTTTCAAAAAAGGCCGCGAGTGTTCGCGGCCTTTTTATTGCCATTAACTATTTGGCATTATCTCAATCCCACGTGCGTTTTCCAATCTCATAAATCTCAGTCGTGTTAACGGAATTCAGCCACGTATTTGCTTTCGGGATACTCGCGATCATTTTTGTCGCGGGCGGACTGCTCACGAGCAAAATTCTGCGCCCAAAGAATCCGAATCAGTTCAAGCTTGCCTCGTATGAATGCGGCGAGGACCCCATCGGCGGCGCATGGGTGAAGTTCAACATTCGGTATTATGTGGTTGCGCTGATATTTATCTTGTTCGATGTAGAGATCCTTTTTCTATTCCCATGGGCGATCGTGTTTAAACGCATGGGCTGGTTCGCCATAGGAGAGATGTTTACATTCCTTGGAATTTTACTTGTCGGCTATATTTATGTATGGGCGAAAGGCGATCTCGACTGGGCGCGGCCCAAACCTTATGTTGCCAGGCTGAAGGATGTGGTAGTGATGCCATCACGGAACGGCCACAACCTGCCTCAGCCTGAATTAGTTATCTCCGAATAACATGGAAGTTGTTACTAATCCTCGATCAAAGCTCTTGCTGGAACAATACCACTTCATGCTCGCGTGGGTTGATATGTATTTGGACCAATTAACGGATGAGGAACTTCGGTCGGATATCATTCCCGGTAAAAATCACGGCGTTTGGATACTCGGTCATCTTGTTGCAAGCGATGACACGCTTTCGGAATATTTAGGCTATGGACCAACGCTTTTTCCCGAGACACAACGCTATGCACAGGGGCAGCCGATGCTCCCTGTGGATGAATGCAAACCACCAACCGTACTCCGCGATGAATGGAAGCAAGTATGTGCAAAAAATGAAGCGATCTACCAAAAGTTGACAGACGCAGAACTCGATGAACCTCATGCCTTCCTTGAAGGAGATCCCGAAAAAGATTATTTCAAAACAAAACAAGGGGTGATTATCAACTGGTCGCTGCATCAGGTGCATCATGCGGGGCAGCTTGCTCTATTGCTTGCAAAATTTGGAAGGAGATTGGCGTAAATGGGATATTTAGATAAACTCGAACTCTCTGTCCTTCCGAACGATAAGACGGGTGAATCCAACATTATCGTGACAAACCTCGACACGCTCTTCGATTGGTCGCGCCTTTCGAGCTTGTGGCAAATGAGCTTCGGCCTCGCCTGCTGCGCCATTGAGATGATGGCTACGGCCGCCTCGCATTATGACATGATGCGTTTCGGTGTTATCCCGCGGCCGAGTCCCCGCCAATCGGATGTGATCATTATATCGGGAACTGTGACGCTAAAAATGGCCACGCGAATCAAGATGCTTTATGAGCAGATGGCCGATCCGAAGTATGTCATCTCCATGGGTAACTGCTCCAATTGCGGCGGGCCGTATTGGGAATATGGTTACCATGTGCTGAAAGGCGTCGATCGTATCATTCCTGTCGATGTCTATATTCCCGGATGCCCGCCTCGCCCGGAGGCATTGCTCGAAGGTTTGATGAAGCTGCAGGAGATAGTAAGAGAACCGGGATTACGCGGATGATGCGGATTACGCGGATTGATTTTAGGATTATTCAATGATTCCTTCAGATATAGTAGCAGCCATACATTCTTCCTTCGGCGAAGGGATTGGTACATGGCATAAGTCCAATTCCGAGAATGCCTATCAGCGCAGGATGGGTTCGTATCTCGAAGTTGCCGATTCCTCTACCATTCGCGATCTCGCTTTTTTCCTTCGTGACGAGCGGGCGCTTTTCTTCGATAGCTTGCTGCTCATTTCTTCGGTGGACAATGGGAATGGTACACTATCCGTCATCTACCATCTCGAATCGACGAAGCATGGGCATCAACTTACGCTCAAAGCAACGATGCCGGCAGAAAACGCCCACTTGCCTTCCGTAACCGATATATGGCTTCACGCTAACTGGCAGGAACGCGAAGCATGGGATATGATGGGCATTCGTTTCGATGGACACCCAGATCATCGGCGTATCTTATTAGATGACGATTACCCTGGGTTCCCACTTCGAAAAGATTTCAAGGAACCTGATTTTTATCATGGAATGAAAGTTCCGTATTAAATGCTCCGGATTACCGCTATTGCAATGCCAGAAATTCTCGAACGCCACATACTCTCGCACAATCCGCTTCATGCAAGTGCGCCGGTGCACGACCCTGATTTTGTCGAGCGCGGACGCCTGCACACCGAGGAAATGGTGCTGAACATGGGGCCGCAGCATCCCTCCACGCATGGCGTACTGCGTTTGGAGGTGGTGCTGGATGGTGAATTGGTGGTGGATGTCATTCCTCACATTGGTTACCTTCATCGCTGTTTTGAAAAACACGCGGAGCAGTTGACGTACCCCCAGATCATTCCCTACGTTGACCGGATGGATTACATTGCCGCGATGTCTGGCGAGCATGGGTATGTAACGGCTGTCGAGCGGATGATGAATATCGAAGTTCCAGAAAAAGTCGAGTTTATTCGAGTGCTTTTTGCCGAGCTTCAGCGCATTGCGTCGCACCTGATCGCCATTGGAACGTTCGGGATGGATTCCGGAGCGTTCACGCCGTTCCTCTATTGCTTCCGCGACCGCGAGACCATCCTCGAAATGTTCGAGAAGACCAGCGGCGCACGATTCCTCTATAATTATATGTGGGTTGGCGGACTTTCGCACGATCTGCACGCCGATGTCCTCCCCATGTGCCGCGAATTCCTAAAAACTTCCCGTGCAACGCATAAGGAGATCAACGATCTGCTTACGTTCAATCATATTTTTCGCCAGCGCACCGCCGGTATTGGCGTGCTCGATGCTGAGGTTGCAATTAACGGCGGCGCGTCCGGACCGATGCTGCGCGCGTGTGGCGTGAAATGGGATGTCCGCAAGAACGATCCCTATTCTATCTATGACCGCTTCGATTTCGAAGTCGCTGTCGGCTCAGATAAGCTCGCCACGCTCGGCGATTCCTTCAACCGGAATTGGGTACGTATGGTGGAGTGGGAACAATCGCTCAACATCATCGAACAGATATTAGAGCAATATCCAATGAATGATCTGACGGATGTTCAGTCCGCCATTCCTAAGCGACTGAAGCCACCGGAAGGCGAGATATTTTCCCGCACCGAAACGCCGCGTGGAGAACTTGGTTATTATATCGTCTCGAAAGGAGATGTAAAACCGTGGCGCGTGAAAGTCCGCTCGCCTGCATTTTCAAATCTCAGTTTACTGCCGCTTATCTCACGCGGGTATCTCATCGCCGATCTTATCGTGATCCTCGGCTCGATCGATATTGTGCTGGGGGAAGTGGATAGGTAATGGCATCTCGCTACAAAACTGCACTTGGCGAAGAAGGCGAGTTTGAGCCCGGCTCGCGAGGCCGTGTTCTTAAAAATTTATTGGGAATTATTTCGAAGCGAGAAATGGATCGGGTTGAGGATGAAGCCATGCTTCAATGTTCAGAATATTTTGCAAATAACATAAGCACAAAGACGATATTCAGCGTCGAACTTATATTCGAAATTCATCGATGTATTTTTGGAAAAATTTATTCCTGGGCAGGAGAACTCCGAACCGTCAATCTCACCAAGGGAGATTTCACATGGCCGCCACCACAACATATTAGCAACGCATTAAAAGAATTCGGGCAGACTAAACTGCGACGTCTGACTCCGGTTTCTCCAGAAGCACCTGAGAATATTCCACGTGCATTAGCGGAAGTGCATGCCGATTTATTGATCATACATCCCTTTCGAGATGGCAATGGTCGCGTTGCCAGAATGGTAGCAAACCTGATGGCGTTACAAGCCTCACACATACCGCCAAATTATGGGTTCTCAGGGAAAGGATCTCAAAAAAATAAACTACGGTATCTCAACGCGGTCAGACAAGGTTATGTCGAGAACTACGATCCATTGACACGTTTTTTCAGAGATGCTTTCGAGCGACGGGATTTGTGAGAAGATTTAAAAATATCCGGCACGGGTGGTCTCTTAAGTCCACGAGCGCCTTCGAACACACTCGATTCATATGCCAAAAAAGCGAATATCTTTCGGCGCTCATCCTTATCCCGCAGATACGGATTTGCTTCGATCAGCGGAATGCCCTTGTTCTTGTCAACCATGATATTAGTTAACGGCACTCTGGATGCAGTAGTTCGCTTCGGGGATTAGCTAACTTCTGACTTTGTTCCTTTATCAAATGATAGACGAGATCGACGATGAAGCCCTCGAAGCGGCCCGAATGGAATTGCGCGGCGAAGTGAACGCGCCGATGGAATTCACGTTCGCTTGCACCGTTGAGGAACTTCCAAAAAATTGCGAACGTGGGAAGATTGTTATGATCGACGACCAGGAGATCGCGATATTTAACATTGATGGCGTGATCTATGCCACCTCGAATATCTGCCCTCACGAGATCGCGCCGGTGCTGGCAACGGGAGCGATCGATTGCGCGGCCCGAACCATCACTTGCCCGCTGCATAACTGGATATTCGATATTCCGTCCGGCAAGCTTATCACAGACCAGCTTTCCGGCTCAAGCGGAAGCATTCCCGTCTATGACGTGAAGCTGGCCGATGGCGAGGTGTGGGTGAGGGAAAAGCCCATTTGAAAAATGCCCTTTTTGAGCTAAATTGACCACCCCTGCAATATTTCTTAATTTATTTTTGTAACCCAAGCGACCTGGTGCGTTCTTGTTCATATGAAGAACTTCTTAGCTTTCGTTATTTTGTTGATTTCACTTATCCCACTGACAGGTGAAGCCCAATGGACGCGGACTTCTTTGCCCGATTTTGGAGATATTCAAACGCTCACAATCCTCGGCGGTAATATTCTTGCCATCGACATTGGGGGAGTAATTTACCGATCAAGCGACAGCGGAGCGAGTTGGACAAAGCAGCTTGGTTCTCGCACCAGAACTACATTTTGTAATTTCGCCACCATTGATGGACAGATATTTGCCCCGCTTTATGGATCTGGAATTTTTGTTTCCTTCGATAGTGGCGTAAATTGGACCCTACAGAATTCGAGCTTCCCGATAACGACTACGGTTGCTCTTGCTACATCTGGACCCTATCTTTTCGCAGGAACTTCGTACGATGACCAAGATGGAATTTATCATAGTGCTGTCTATCGATCAATCGATAGCGGTATAAGCTGGACTCCCGTAAGCTCAGGATTAGATACGAGTGGTCCACTATACGCACTCCAAGTAATAGATACTAATCTTTTTGCATCTAATAATGGAGTATATCGATCAACAGACAATGGAAAAAGCTGGATTTCTGTGACCAAGCATAACGCCTTCTCTTTTGCTGTAATTAGCTCTTCTCTTTTTTTAGGAACAAGTGATAGTGGCATTTTTCGCTCAACAGATAATGGAGACCACTGGATTGCAGTCAGTAACGGACTTCCTGGAAATTATACCGATGTTTGGAATTTTGCAGTGTTAGATACGCTATTGTTTGCAGCGACTCTTTCTGGTGGTCCGACTGGGAATGTTTTCCTATCAACGGATTTTGGGGCCCATTGGATCAATGAAGATTCGGGCTTAGCTGCAAATGATGTTAAATCAGTAGCTGTAAATCACGCGTTCGTATTTGCAGGCACAGGTAACTCTGGGCTGTGGCGTCGCCCTCTTTCTGATTTCTTCGCCCCATCGTCTGTGTCCTTCCCACAAATTGCTGGACATTCTATTCAAATATCTCAATCCGGCGACCATCTCTTCGCGAATGATGAAGGATTGCCGATCGAAATACGCACCTCAAATATCCTCGGCGCAGAAGTGCTTTCACAGCAAGCTTCGGGAGCACTGGATGTCGATCTCTCGGCGCTTCCGGCGGGTGTGTATTTTGCAGTGATCGAGGCTGGGAACGATAGACAAGTGAAGCGCATTGCGGTAGTCCATTAGGACCCTGCATGACACGCGCTGAACTTACCAGACAGATCAAAGAAAAAGCAACCCAGATCGGCTTTACCAAAGCCGGGGTAACTTCCGCCGCGCCATTCGAGGAAACGGCCAACCAATTTGAAGCATGGGTGGCAAGCGGCGCGCATGGCGTGATGAAATGGCTGGAACGCGACCACCACAAGCGGCGCGATGTGCAGAATATCCTTCCCGAAGCGAAAAGCATTCTCTCTCTGGCGCTCAATTACTACACCGCCAATGACGCAAAGGACAACAGGGACCTAAAAATATCGCGGTACGCTTGGGGAACGGATTATCATGAAATTATCCCCCCGATGCTGCGGAAGTTGCTTGCGGAAATTCAGAAGCTTGTTCCAAATGCAGAGGGACGATACTATACCGATACCGGTCCACTGCTCGAAAAACCTATCGCCGCACGCGCGGGCATTGGCTGGCAGGGGAAGCATACGAATATCATTACGCGCGAAGTTGGCTCGTGGGTGTTTCTCGCGGAGATCATTCTAAATATCGAGCTGGAACCCGACGCGCCCGCCGAAGATATGTGCGGCACCTGCACCCGCTGCCTCGATGCCTGCCCAACGGATGCGCTCAAGCCGTATGAGATCGATGCAACACGCTGCATTTCCCATCTCACCATCGAGCTAAAGCCGGAGCATAAGATTCCCAATGAGCTTGCTTCTAAAATGGAAGGCTGGCTCTATGGCTGCGATATTTGTCAGGATGTGTGCCCCTGGAACCGGTTTGCAGAGCCAACGCACATCGCGGAGTTCGCTCCGAGAGAGGAAAATCTACTTCTCACAAAGGACGCAATCGGGCAGATGGATCAGGAAGAATTTTCGCGGCGCTTTCAAAAATCTCCGGTGAAGCGGACGAAGCTGGCGGGGTTAAAACGTAACGTAAACTCGGATTTAGTGTCAAGACCATAGATCGAACCGAATTGTCATTCCCGCGAACGCGGGAATGACACGACAATTCACACCCAATTTCAAATTGAGCCGCTACTTAATGGGACTTACTTTTCTTTCGAAAGCAACCGTTTCGCTTTCTCCATCTCACGCGATTTATCTTTCGTCATTTTTGGGAATTCGAGTTGCAAAGATTTCAGCGTACTGACAAGAACATCCGCAACCGCAATGCGCGTGTACCATTTGTGATCGGAAGGAATAACGTACCATGGAGCGTACTCCGTGCTGGTATGGCGCAGCATTTCTTCGTAAGCCGACATATAATCCTTCCAGAAGGTGCGTTCATACACGTCGGCGGTGCTGATCTTGTAATTTTTGTCTTGTTCATCAATGCGCGCGAGCAGGCGTTTACGTTGCTCTTCTTTTGAAATGGCAAGATGGAACTTCACGATGCGAATGCCATTGCGAGTAAGATATTTTTCGATGGCGTTGATGTCTTCATAGCGATCTTTCCAAATATCTTTCTTTCGCGCGGATCTTGGGAGCTTTTCGTTGGCAAGAAGTTCGGGATGGACGCGGACGGTCAGCAGTTCCTCGTAATACGAACGATTGAAAATGCCGATGCGTCCTCGTCCGGGAAGAACTTTCATCGCTCGCCACATGAAATCGTGATCTAACTCCTCGGCACTCGGCACACGAAAATTATGAACTTCCACACCCTGCGGATTTACGCCGGTCAGCACATGCTTGATCGCGCTATCCTTCCCAGCGGTATCCATCGCCTGAAAAATGACAAGGAGCGAATATTGATCCTGCACAAAGAGCATGGATTGCAGCTTCGAGAGTTCTTCGATGTCGCTTACGAGCTTTTTCTCTGCGCCCGCTTTGCTGCGAACACCTGGTGTCTTCGCCGGATCGAACGAGCTTAATGAAAAATCGCTGCCGGGTTCTATGTGGAAATGATCGAGTGGCATCGTGTTACTATGATGAATTATCTTTTCACGATACTCGTTCCCGGAACAAACTTATGTAACATTCCGATACCTATGAAATCAGTGATCTTTTTTGTAACTATTCAATTATCGATACTTGGTTTGGCAGAGTCGGCTTCTGCTCAATATCCGATCCTGGATTTTGGGCAAGTAGCCGTGGGGCAGTTCCACGATGACAGTATTCCAGTGTCTAACCCCGAAATGGATACCCAAATTTACTTTGGGCTGGTACTTCCACCGCCATTTTATTGGCTGGATCATGATAGTGTGAGAGTCAACCCGCTCGATTCTAATGAATTTCATTTTAGATTTGAGCCAACAGTTGCCGGACGCGATTCCTTAGTCGTGTTTGCTGTTCCCGGCAAACCAGTCCTGTTTATCGGTACCGGTGTTGCCTCTTCCGTTGACGATCCATCCGAATCGGCACCATCCCTTCATTTCATAAGCTATCCAAACCCAGCTTCATCCTCGCTGACAATCTCCTATGATCTTCTTCAATCCGGAAGAGCAGTTCTAACACTATATGATATGAGCGGGAATGAAATAGCAACGCTTGCCGATGAGCATGAAGCGAGTGGCAAGCAGGTTCATACAATTCGACCGGAAGAATTCCCGTCCGGCCATTATCTTTGCAGATTGCATGCGGTAAATGCAAACGGCGAGACGACGGTAACGTCCTGCAAGGTTACGATCGAACACTAAGTAAACCTTGTGGATCATACGGCAACTCCCGAGTTACGTCGTATTTTTGTATTATGCCTCT
>Ga0206943_1202_pt1 | contig 14234 bp, 12 predicted proteins | sample Alteio_BWOrgHeat_7_FD_153243 | JGI IMG/M metagenome (GOLD analysis project Ga0206943, IMG submission 153243) | Enriched cells from forest soil in Barre Woods Harvard Forest LTER site, Petersham, Massachusetts, United States -... | ecosystem: Environmental > Terrestrial > Soil > Temperate forest > O... | reverse complement strand
CGACGTATCAGGATTATCAGGACTGGCGGGCGCAACAGAAGAGCTTTGAGCAGGTTGCGGCTTATTCGGTGGTGAACCCGAGCACCGTGTCGCTGGTGGTTGACGGCGCGGGTGAGCAGGTGCATCGGGTGCTGGCTTCGGGGAATTTCTTCTCGACGCTTGGGGTGTCTCCGCTGCTTGGGCGCGTGCTGAATGAGCAGGATGAGAAGGCGGGGAGCGATCATGTCGCGGTGTTGAGTGCGACGGCGTGGCGGCGATATTTTGGCGCCGATGCGGGAGTCGTTGGACGCAGCATCGATCTGAACGGAACGAACTTTACGGTCGTGGGCGTACTGCCGCCGGGGGCTGCTTATCCCGCGGAGGGAGAAGTATGGCTGCCGCTTTCGCTGCTCGATAAGCCGACGCAGGCTTCGCGCGTGTGGCACTCGGTGAATGTGCTGGCGCGGTTGCGGTCTGGCGTTACGCTGGCGGAAGCCGGGACCGATATGCGGACGATTGCGGCCCGGCTTTCGGCGGCGTATCCGGCGACGAACAAGCTTGAGGGCGTGGCGTTGAAGCCGCTGCGCGAGCAACTGGTGGGATCGTTGCGGCCGGCGATTCTTTGCCTGATGGGCGCGGTGCTGCTGGTGCTGCTGATTGCGTGCGCGAATGTTGCCAACCTCATCTTGGTGCGTGCGACGGCGAACCAGCGCGAGGTGGCGATTCGTCAGGCGCTGGGTGCGGATCGTGCGCGGCTCTTCTCGCAGTTTCTGGCGCAGACTTTGATTCTTTGTCTCGTGGGTGGCGCACTGGGAACGGCGCTGGCTTGGCTGGCTTTGCCGCTGCTTCGTCTTGGGCTCTCGCATACGGCCGGGGTCGATCTTGCCCTGGTTCAGTCGATTGGGCTGAATGTTCCGGTACTTCTGCTCACGCTGAGCGCGTGTGTGTTGACGGCAGTGTTCTTCGGGCTGCTTCCGGTTACGAAGACATTTTCGAGTCTGGCGGAAGCCTTTCGGCCGGGGGATCGAGGCGCGACCGCCGGAAACCGCCGCAGTCGTGGTGCTTTGATCGCCGGTGAAATTGCCGTTGCGGTGATTGTGCTGTTTCTGGGCTCGCTGGTGGTTCGCAGTTTTCAGAAGCTGACTGCTGTCGATCCCGGGTTTCGCACGGACCATCTGCTGAGTTTTGAAATGATGTTGCCGCAGCCGCATTATTCGGACAGCGGCGCGGAGACAACGCAGTTCTACGAGCGGCTGATCGAGAAGATTGCGCAGATGCCGGGCGTGGTTTCGGCGGGCAGCACGACGGCAGTGCCGCTGAATCCGTCGATGCTGATGACGCGGTTTTTGATTGAGGGCGCGCCACCGCTGGCTCCGGGGTCGTTTCCGTATGCTCAGATTCGTTATGTGAGTCCGGACTTCTTTCGCACGATAGGGATTGGGCTGGTGCGCGGACGCGGGTTCGATCAGAAGGATGTGGATTCACCGACCGGTTTCTTTGTGGTGAATCAGGCGTTTGTGCAGAAGCATCTGGCGGGAAGAGATCCGATTGGCGCGCACATTCTGATTGGTGTGATGAGCCCGCAGCCTTCGAGTATTCCGGTGGTCGGAGTGGTGGCGAATGCGCATGATCTGGGAGTGGAGACAGAGGCGCAGCCGGAGATTTATTTGCCTGGATATGGGCTGCATGCCGTGTTGCTGGTGCGGACGGGATCGGCGCCGGAGAGCATTGTGCCGCCGGTGAGAAATGCGGTGCGGGAGCTGGATGCGGGGTTGGCGATCTACAACGTGAAGGCGGTTGACGATGTTCTGTCAGACTCGCTGGCGCGGCAGAAGATGACGGCGGTGCTGCTCGGTATTTTTGCCGTGGTGGCGGTGGTTCTGGCGGCGATTGGGATCTATGGCGTGCTGGCTTATTCCGTCGAGCAGCGGACACGGGAGATCGGCGTGCGCATGGCAGTTGGAGCGCGGCCCGAGGACATTCTGGCTCTGGTGTTGAAGCAGGCGGCGTTGTTTGTTGCCGTTGGCATTGCGACCGGGCTTGCGGTTGGCTTTGCCGGAGCGCGGCTGCTGAATGGTTTGCTGTTTAAGACGAGCGTGGCTGATCCGCTTTCTATTTCTGTCACGATTGCCGCGCTGGTTGCGATTGCTGCTCTCGCGGTGAGCTTGCCTGCTCGGCGGGCCGCCTCGGTTGAGCCGACAGAGGCTTTGCGCGCTGAGTAAGCAAGCAGAATTTGACGGGACATTCAGAATCGCCTTCTTTGCCTCACTACTCTAAATTGCCATGAAGGCTATTCAGCTTGTTACGTCTCAACCGGCGGTCGTGCTCGCGAAAGCGGAAGTTGCCAAACCCAGTCCAGGCAAGGGAGAGATTTTGGTCCGAGTGCATGCAGCCGGAGTCACGCCTACGGAGCTCATCTGGTATCCGACTTCTTACACCAAGGATGGTCAGCCGCGTTTGCGCGCGATTCCCGGGCATGAGTTTTCCGGCGTTGTCGCAGAGCTTGGCGAAGGTGTTCAGGGCTTCGCTGGTGGAGACGAAGTCTATGGCATGAATGACTGGTTTGCCGATGGGGCGACGGCGGAATACTGTGTTACGCAGCCTGCGAGCATTGCTCGCAAACCCGGGCGCCTCTCGCATGCCGAGGCGGCTGCTGTTCCGATAGGCGCGCTGACAGCGTGGCAGGGATTGCTGGATCGGGCTAAGGTGCAGGCTGGCGAGCATGTTCTAATCCATGGCGGCGCGGGTGCGGTTGGCGTCTTTGCGATTCAGCTGGCCCGGCTGCACGGTGGTCGCGTGACGGCTACGGCTTCGGGAAAGAATGCCGCATTTGTGACGCAGCTTGGTGCTGAGAAGGTGATCGATTATGCGACGATGCCTTTCGAAGATGTTGTGCGCGAGGTGGATGTGGTTTTCGATGCGGTCGGTGGTGAGACTCTGGAGAAATCGTGGAGCGTGCTCAAACCAGACGGCCGGATGGTAACGATTGCCGCGGATGCTGAGGGCACGACGGATGAGCGGGTGAAGGCTGCGTTCTTCATTGTGGAGCCGAATCAGAAGCAGCTTGCGGAGATTGCCGACATGCTGGATGCGGGGAAGCTACGAGTTTTCGTAGATGCTGAGGTTCCGCTGGCGGAGGCTCCCGCCGCGTATGAACGTAAGGTGCAGCGCAGGCTTGGGTATGGCAAGGTTGTTGTCGTCGTTTCTTAAGACCGTTGTTCGGGCCAGGGAAAGAAAAGCAGATCCTTCGCGTTGCTCAGGATGACAAGTCCTTCCCCTGTTTGCTTACTCGTGCAACTCGTCGAGGGCGGCGGCGAATTCGGGCATGAGCATGGTCTGGTCGCGGTCGGGGCCGGTGGAGATCATGCCGATCTTTGCGGCGGATTCTTTTTCGAGGAACCGCAGGTAGTCCTGCGCGATCTTCGGCAGCTTGTCGAACTCGGTGATACCCTCGGTGGATTCGTTCCAGCCCTTTAGTTTTGTGTATACGCACTCAATCGATTCGAGTCCGCGCACGTCGGCTGGCATGGTATCGATGAGCTTGCCGTCGATCTTGTAGCCGGTGCAGACGGGGATTTCTTCGAGCGCGTCGAGCACGTCGAGCTTCGTGACAACGAGCCATTCCGTTCCGTTGACCTGGTTGGAGTAGCGCAGCAGCGGCAGATCGAGCCAGCCGCAGCGGCGCGGGCGTCCGGTGACGGCGCCGAATTCCTGTCCGCGTGCACGGAGGAGCTCGCCGGATTCGTCGAAAATTTCTGTCGGGAACGGGCCCTCGCCTACGCGAGTGACGTAAGCCTTGGTGACGCCGATGACGGTGCCGATACGAGTCGGGCCGACGCCGGTTCCAGTGACGGCTCCGCCTGCTGTTGCCGAGGATGAGGTGACGAAGGGGTAGGTGCCGTGGTCGATGTCGAGCATCGTGCCCTGTGCGCCTTCGAACATCACGCTGCCGCCCTCGTCGATGGCTTTGTTGAGCAGATAGCCAGTGTCCGTTACGAAGGGAGCCACCTGTTCGGCGGCGTGGGCATACTCGTCGTACATCTTGGCCGGGTCGAGCGGCTTCGCGCCGAAGAGCGCGTTGGCGATCGTGTTTTTTTCGTGGCAGGCGTTCTCGATGTGCGTTTTGAGCAGGTTGGTGTTGAGCAGATCGACGACGCGGAGGCCGTTGCGAGCCATCTTGTCTTCATACGCGGGGCCGATGCCGCGGCTGGTGGTGCCGATCTTCTGGCGGCCGGGGGCGCTCTCGGCCGCAAGCTCGATCATGCGGTGGTACTCGAGAATGACCTGCGCGCGGTTGGAGACGAAAAGCTGCTCGTCGACGTTGATGCCGAGGTCGCGCAGCTTACCGACTTCGCGGAGGAAGGCGAGTGGGTCGAGGACGACGCCATTCCCGATCACTGCCTTACTGGTAGGCCGCAGGATGCCGCAGGGAATAAGCTGCAGGATGAACTTTTGGCCGCCGATGATGACGGTGTGTCCGGCGTTGTGGCCACCAGCGTAGCGGGCCACAACGGAGAAGCGCTCGGAGAGCACGTCGACGATCTTGCCTTTACCTTCATCGCCCCACTGGGCGCCGACAACAACTGCTGTTTTTGCTCGCATCTTAACTTTGCACACCTGCCTTGAACTTGAGCCTGCCTTGCACACGTTGCCTCTCGCGGTAGGTGTTTCGAAATGACCTGGAGAAGCGGGTGCCGGATGGGGACCGGTGATCCGGCCCAATTTCTTATGATATACGCGGGCGGTTCGACTCGCCAAAGCGCGAGGCTCCGAGGATGTTAGGCTGGTGTGCGAGGTGATGGTGATGCGACGGATGATGGTCTGTGGGGCGTTGATTTTTCTGGCTCCAGTATTGATGTTTGGGCAGGCGGCTGCGACTTCAGCCCCGGCGGCGACAGCGAATCCCATGTCGGCTGAGGTTCAAGGGCGGTATACGCCGATGAAAGGTTTCATTCTGAAATCGGCGGATACGATGCCGGCGGAAGACTACACCTTCAAGCCGACAGCTGATATCCGGACCTTTGCACGGGTCGTGAACCATGTGACCGAGGCGCAGAACCGTACTTGCGGCGCGCTGAATGGGACTGCGGCTCCCAAGCCGGCTCCTCCGGAGACTGCCGACAAGGCGACGATTGTGGATGCGCTGAAGGCTTCATTTGCCGAATGCGATAAGGCATTTGCCGCGCTTACTGACGCGAACATGACGGAGATGATTCAGATCGGGCCGGTGAAGCGTTCTCGGCTGGGGATTGCGTGGGGAACCGTAACGCATGACACCGAGCAGTACGCGACGCTGGCTTTATATATGCGGCTGAAAGGTTTGGTGCCTCCTAGCAGCGAAAAGTAGCCGTCGGGATACCCCCGACATTTGTAAATTCCTCTTTCCATTGGCGGTTAGGGTGCTTGGTGAGCGGGGGATTCAGACCCGGCCCGAGAGTCGGAAACCTTTGCCGTCGTGACGCTCATTCGAGACCCTTCTACTTACCCTTCATAGCGCTTACGGGCGGGCCTTTCCTAGACCTGTCTTTCTGTCCCCCACATTGTGTAAATTCGTCTTTTTATTGGTGGTTACGAGACTTTGTTTCGTGCATGAATCTCTGTGGCACTGATGATCCGCATAGCCGCTGTCTTTCGCTAATGGGGTAAGGATAGGGATCGCTCTGGGCTATTTCCCTCCCCCTTGAATTGCTAAATTCCTCTTAGATAATGGGTTACGAGGCATCTTCCTTTTAGAGTCTCTTCGCTTACCTTTGCTTCTGAAAAGCAGAAAGCCCGCCAACTACAGCGGGCTTTTTCTCTACCTCTATTTTAGCAATTCAGGGCATAATTGCCGGCCAAGTTGTTGCCACTTTTTGCTCTTTGGAATGTGTGGGTTAGGAGACTTCTTGCGTAGGAGGGGCTTGACAAGGTTTGGTGGTGGGCTGTGGAAACTACCCCACACAAGCCAAATTCAGACTTCTACAGCCACCCGTCCTGTCTTTCACTACGGGTAAGGAAACGCTCAGGCATTTCTCTCCACCACTATGTAAGCGCTTAAGAAGTAGATCACCTAAACCTCAGTGGATGGGAGCGTTTTATGGCAGACACCCTGAAATCGGAGCTCTTCCGCGGCGACACCAGGCTCGAAAAGACCCTGGTCAGCGATCCACATCACGTCGTCACCGGAAATCGCGGCGATTATGTGAGCAAGATCCAGTTTGCAGTGCTAACGCTTGGAGGCGGCCGGATCGGTCCAGGCGAATTGCAAGTGAAGCTATATGGGCCGGAAACGGCAAAAGCCGTTCTGCAATACAAGACCCAGCGTCGGATCGTCAATTTTGCCTACCAACGAACGGCGGACAATATCGTGGGCAAAATGACCATCCGCGCTCTCGACGATGAGATGGTGTTGTTCGAGGCGAAACAGCGACTGAAACCTAACACGCAAAGCGTCCGCTCCTAGATTCGGGTCTAGATTCTTAGAAAGGGCACACCTCCGTGGCAACTCGCATCAATGATCTGGTCTTCATCTTTAATGGGGGCTTCCCGTTCTCGCAGCAATTTCCCGTGTCGAATGACTTCGACTTCGCGCCCTATAACAACGCCAAGGCAAAGCTGAACCACTTTCGCGACGTACGCGCGGATTCGCGCGGGGCCGACGACGACATCAACGCCAACGTTGACGCTCTCATGGGTACCATCCGCGGGCTTGTCAAGGATCGCCTGGAGACTATTGGCCACGTCGTTTTGCGCTCGGGCGCAGCAATGGCTGTGCGTTGGCGCTGGCCCTTGCGGCAGAGCTCAATGACAAGGGGGTCACCGACCTGACTTATGTTGGCGTGTCGGATGTTCCCATGTGGGACAACGGGAGAGTCCCAACGGTACGCAGGGTGGGGGACTTCAAGCCGGTCAACAATCCGATTCGAAAGGGTGCGGTGGGTCCGAATCCCGGTATTGGTGGATTTCTGAGCGTGGGCCCGGTTCCTGGAGGCGAGATTCCCTCCTACGAACTGCCCCAGGAGATCAAGGCCCTGAACAGGGTCAATCTCCTGCAAGTCCAGGGAAACCACATGAGGTACTCAAATAGCCTCAAGCGCTGGATCTGGTTTTCTGACTTTTCCGGCGGCGAAGTGCACGGCACCCTGGACAAAGGCTTTGACAACCGGCTGTTCCAGGTGAAAGGAAGCTTTTTTGGCAGTGATCTGGCCTTTCACGTGAACTTGAATACGCAGCAGCCCTGGAAATCGATGACAGCCGAGGCTGCGGCAAAGTTCGCAGAGTTCCGGCCAGCGCTGCTGTGAGCTGACCAAAGAAGCTTAGAAAATTCGACCGGCCAACATCCTCGCGACGTGAAAGTGGATCGCGCAGGCGTTGATGAACAGGCGCGCCACGGATACTTACGGAGTGGCTCCAAAGAGAGCCCCTGCACCGGCGGTAACTATCATCGCCAGTGCTCCCCAGAAGGTTACGCGCAGGGCACCTTTGATCAGGCTTGCGCCGCCTGCGGATGCGGCCCATGCTCCGAGCACCGCGAGAAACAGGAGCGAGGATACGGCCACAATGGGGATTAACAAAGTCTGCGGTGCAACAATTGCGGCCACGAGCGGAAGCGCCGCTCCTACGGTGAAGCTGGCCGCTGAAGACAGTGCCGCCTGAATTGGGCGCGCCGCCAGGGTCGTTGATATGCCCAGTTCGTCGCGGGCGTGCGCGTCGAGCGCATCATGCGCCATTAACTGCTGCGCGACCTGTTTCGCGAGTGATGGATCGAGACCGCGAGCGACGTAGATGCCCGCCAGCTCTTTGTGTTCACCGAGATCGTCCTCTTTCAGTTCCCGGCGTTCGATAGCGAGATCGGCCGCCTCAGTGTCAGCCTGCGAGTGTACGGACACGTATTCTCCGGCTGCCATCGACATGGCTCCGGCGAAGAGGGCGGCGATGCCGGCAACCATGACGCTGCGATGAGTGCCCTGGGCGGCAGCCACTCCGAGCACGAGGCTTGAAGTGGAAAGAATCCCGTCATTTGCACCGAGGACTGCGGCTCGCAGCCATCCAACACGCTCGGTGCGGTGTTGCTCCTTGTGACGTCGAGCCATCTTGCGGCCTCCGTTCTCGTGAGCTTATCCAAAGGCACAAGTAAAGTACCCTCTCCGGGCGCGGATTGCACACCTATCCTTCAGCCAGGCCGAGATTTTCATACTTCAGGATTCCGGCACCTTAGCTGCATGGTCTTTTTCGCGGTCGGACGCACAGGACAGGGTGGCCTCCCGGCATTTCTAGGGGGATGTTTTATTTTCAATGGCTTAGATGGCTTCTTCGGGCCGGCGGGGAGATGTTGGATCGTCCGAGGTCAGGCGACTTGCCCGCTTCGCTCGGATTCCCAATGCTTGTACCCGTCGTTCACCTGGCCCAGCCGGTAGGTGGTGTGAAGCGTCTCAACGACACCCTGGTTCAAATCGACGCTTACGATCGGAGAAGTGCAGCTCACGCTGGTGGGCGGGAGGCGGTCGTGTCCGAAAATATGCCCGATCAGGCGATTGCCTGTATGCAGATGCCCGAAGGAGTGGGAGCTGACGCTTTGTACGACTCCCCAGTCCTCAATCGTTAGTACTGGTTTTGGCATGTTAGCTCCTGAGCGATAGATGAGCCGGGGGTAGGCCAAAGTTGCCAGCGATGAGGTTTTCCGTGTGCGGAGATTGGGCAGGAGCCTCGATACCCCCTCAGCCACCCAGCCTGTCCGTTTCTGAACACGTTTGACCTTAAACGGACATTCCGCTCTGTGAATAGCTGATGAATCCGTTGGTTTTGGGCGGGTTGTGGCTCGTTCTATTTGGCCCGGCGCGTGCACTTATTTATTGTCGAAAGTTTTGAGGAACTGCCATGACACAGCCTCCGTATCGTCTCCCAGAGGATCGACCTATGCGCCGTTTCGCTATTTTCGCAGCCGTCTTTCTCATCATCGTAGCTGTTGGTTCCCGGCCCGCGCATCGCGCTTCCGCCGAAGGCTCCTTCTGCGTCTGTGTTCCGTCGCGGGTGGGATTGATGGTGAAAGCCATGTTGAATAGGCCGACGGTTACGACTGTGCAGGCTGCTTCTGTTCGCCGAGTTGCAGACACTGCTGCCACGTCACAGTAAAAACTGGTTGGGTCGCTTCAAGTTCCCCTTGGGAATCAATTCACGGCTTGACAATCAAAGACAATGCCACCTCCGCCTGGCCCTTCATCCAGAAATCGGCGGCTCCTGATGTTTTCAACTCAACCAAGGCGGCATGGAGACAATTCGTCTCGCGGACACCATCGCCTTTCTTGAATGTGTAAAAGGGATACACCGGGTGCCATTCATAACGATCCTGGAACCAGACTCGAACGGTATCCTGACTAAAATCAACTGCGAAATCTACCCGATCAATCGCGCCGAATGCGAAGTGGAAATCCTCATTTAGAAATTCCGACTGATCAAAGAAAAAAAATCCCTCGCTGCGCGGTTTTCTCCCGACCGGGAAAATTTCGCGTTTCAGTCGCCTTCTAATTCCGCTGTCTTTATTTATCCATTCCCTGATATTCGCGTCTTCGACAAAATCGGCACCATGACCATCCTTCAAATAAAAGTCGAGATGTTTCTTTGCGATCGGCTTATCGGAGAACATCAGGCTCTTTGAGAGTGCCACGAGCGCATCCGGGCCCATTCTGGGGCATGCGAGATCAAGGGCAAAGCCAAAAACCCCCGGGCCATTATTGGGATTCGCCTGTACATCGGCATACCGGCCGGACGGTGCATGCGCGTGATTTACCCCTTCAGTGAACTTTGGCGGATCAAAGAAGGTCTTGACCACGACAGCGATAGACGCTGAGGAGCCGAAAGCTGTGGCTGTTATCTTTGTTTCTCCCAGCGTTTTTCCACTAAAAACCTTGAAGGTTTGCGGATCGTCTACCACAAGAGCTTTGTCGCTGGGCACCACAGGCGCATCTGGCGCGATTTTGAGCATGGCAGGATCTTCAACGGTCAGATCGCCAAAGCTTCCTCCAATCACAACTATTTTGGCTATGTTGTTTCGGCGCATTTCCAACACGACAGCTGACCCGTCATTGGGGATGATTTGAGGCGCACTTACCGGAGCAGAGCCATTATTGACACCAGCGGTGATGTTTGCCCTGACGGGTAGAAGGCTGTCGTTGATAGCGAATTGAAGGGCCGGAGAGCGTGGAGCACGAAGACGTGATTGAGATAGAGGCTTAATTTGAAGAGTCGGACGCAGCGCTTCCTGCTGCACCATTTCATTATCGAGACTGGCTATCGTCATCTTGCCGACGATGTTGTCTGCCTTTGTCTGATAGCTTCGATTTACAATATCGCGATTTTGTTTATAGTTGAGGACGGCAAGGGCAGTGGCAGGACCATACGACTTGTTCCGTAACTCGCCATCGGCGATAACTGCACCGTCTAACAGATTCAATGCAGTCTGAATTTTGCCGACGTGCGATCCCGATGCGCCACTCTTGACATGCGCGGGATCCGAGACAGCTGCTGCTTCCAGCTGAGGATCACCAGAAAGTAGTTTTGACCTGAGGCCCATTCAGATTACTCCTCCTGCGGCTCCAGTCGATGTATATCAGCTAGTAAACAGAACATCTCCCGGACATAATTGACACAAGTGAAAAGTTCTTCGCAGAAGTAGTGATGGGAAGCTCACTCTCGTTTCAGAATATGGTTCTCCAGACAGTTCCAGTTGGTTACTTTTCCTCGACTATCGCGACATCCCATGGCTGCAGAGTCATCTTTGCGGATGAGGTGACTGCGTTTCCTGTGAGCAGGTCGGTTCCTTCTTTGTAGGGGTAGGTGAAGGTTTGTGCTTCGCTTGAGTAGTTGAGGTAGTAGTGGAGTTGTTTGCCCTGGCGGTTGACTCCGTGTTTTACGTGGACGGGGGCGGGGAGTTGCTGGTCGGGGCCGGTCAAGGATGCTTCTTTGAGCACTTGCTCTACTACGGCTTTTTGCAGGGTGTCGGACAGGTAGGTTCCTTCGTAGGTCAGCGTGCCGTTGCCGTAGTTGTTTTCGGTGATGGCGGGCCACTTTCCGAAAAATGGATGGTCGTAATAGGCCAATGCTTTGGCGTGTTCGGGCATTAGGAATTCGGCCCAGTAGCTTACTTTGTTCTCGTCTGTGCCGGCGTGGAATGGGTCGTCTTTGAGGGCTAGCGGTTTTTCGAGGTTGGAGAATTCCTGGTAGCTGAATCCGGCGGCTTCGCGCATGGGGCCCGGTGCGCGCACCCAGCGGACGGCTGAGTTCTCGTTGGCAAAGCCGCTCTTGAAGGTCATGAGGACGTGGCCACCGTTCTTTACGAAGTCAGAGATTTTTTGTAACAGGGCATCGTCGGCGATGTAGAGCATGGGCACGATGAGGACTTTGTAGCGGGAGAAGTCGGGGTCTTCAGGGAAGACGAAGTCGGTGCCTACGTTGAGATTGTAGAGAGCGGTGTGGAGCTGGTTGACTTCGGAAGAGTAATCGGCGCTGGCAGGTCCGAAGGTCCAGCGAGGGCCAGTGCTGGCGAAGGGCATGAAGTCGATGGCGTTGAGCGAATCGTGGCTATAGAGAATGGCGACCTGGTTGGTGATTTTGAGGTCGATGAGCTGCGGGCCGATTTTCTGGAGTTCGTGCGCGGTGCGGGAGACTTCGGCGTAGGGGCGGTTCGGTTCGAGGTCGTGCGAGAGGACGCCTTTCCAGTAGGTTTCCTGACCGGAGTGGATGGAGTGCCAGTGCCAGTACTCGACCATGTTGGCGCCGCTGGAGAGATGCGTGTAGACGTCGAGGCGGAGCTGGCCGTCGTAGGGCGGGTACTGGAAGCTGGAGGCCCAGTAGGTGGTTTGCGCGTTGGTTTCGGTGACGAGATAGTTGGCGTGCTTGAGGGAGCGGTAGTAGTCGCCGGCCTGGGCCTGGATCTGTCCGTCCATGTGATCCTGGGTGCCGTGGTAGGGATTGACGGAGACGATGTCGAGGGCTTTGGCGACTTCGAATTCATTGACGTCGCGATGGACGGCGTCTGAAAAGTCCTGCGTGACGAACTGGTCCGGGCGGCGGTATTCGCGGACGATAGCGGCCTGCCAGCTTAGGTAGTCGGTGACGCGCATCTGCTGCCAGCGGGACCATTCGAGCTTGTAGCCGGTGCTGGTGGCGTTCTGGCGCGGCGGCATGTTCTCCCAGCCGTTGACGTCCTGGCCCCAGTAGTTGAGGAACCAGGCTTTGTTGAGGTTGTCGGTGGTGCCGAATTTCTGCTTGAGGTGATCGACGAAGCCGGTGAAGACCTCGGGGTTATTGGCGTTATAGGAGCCGGTTTCGTTGTCGACCTGCCAGCCGATGACGTCGGGGTTGTTGCGGTAGTGCTCGACGAGATTGCGGATGAGTCGCTGAGCGTAGAAGCGGAAGGTGGGGTTGCTGATGTCCATGTTTTGGCGCATGCCGTAGGCGGGCTTGGGGCCGGTGAGCAGGTCGACGAGGACTTCGGGGTGCTCGTGGTACATCCATGTGGGGATGGAGTAGGTGGGGGTGCCCATGATGACCTTGATTCCGGCTTTGCCCATAGCGTCGACGACGCGGTCCATCCAGGCGTATTCGAAGCGGCCGTCTTCGGGCTCCCAGAGGCTCCAGGTGGACTCGCCCATGCGGACTACGGAGATGTCGGCTTGCTTCATGAGGGCGATGTCTTTGTCGAGGCGGCCGGGCTGCAGGTCTGCGGGCATGTACTCGTTGTAGTACGCGGCGCCGTAGAGAACGTTTTCCCACGGGGCGGCGTTGTAGGGCTGGGGTTTTGTCTGGGCCAGGGCTGTGGTGGCCAGGAGGGTCAGGGAAAAGATAGTCGCAACTCGTAGCGCTTTTGAATCAGACATTTTTTGTCTCTCGGAAATCCTTCAAGACTATCTATGACTTGGTCGAGGGAATCAAGAGGATGCTTTTGGAGCTGTGGTTCCCACCCTATCGCTGCGCGACAGGATGGGGCACCCTTTTTCGTGCTCCTGCTTAGAAAAAGCAGGTCCTTCCCCTTCCCCTTCGCTTTGCTCAGGGTCAGGGTCAGGATGACAGCCTTTTATTCCTTGTTCTGCGAAGATATAGGTTATGCCGGAACTTCCTGAAGTTGAGACGGTTGCGAATGGGGTGCACGCGCGGGTGCGTGGCGAGGTGATTGAGTCAGTTTGGCTGGGATCGAAGCCGGAACCGTTTAAGACTGGCGCGGCCGTGATGACCGAGGCGCTGACAGGGCGGCGGATCGAGCGGGTTTATCGGGTTGGGAAGCATATTGTGTTCGATCTCGAGGGCGATCCCCAATGGATTGTTCATCTTGGGATGACGGGGCGGCTGCTGGTTTCGGCTGGTTCGGTGGCGGTTCCGGCGCACACGCATGCGATTTTGCGGCTAGGATCAGGGCGGGAGGTGCGGTTTGTCGATCCCCGGCGGTTTGGGCGGCTGGCTGTTCACTGGCGCGCTTCGGATAACGGGTCGGGCGCTGGTTTTGCAGGATCGGGGCGGGAGCCATTAACCATTTCGATTGAGGAATTTACGGCGCTGTTTCGGGGGCGGAAGACGCCCATCAAGGCGGCTCTGCTGAATCAGAAGCTACTGCATGGGGTGGGCAATATTTATGCCGATGAGAGCTTGTTTCGGGCTGGGATTCGGCCTACCCGCCGCGCCGGGCGGCTGAAGAAGGAAGAACTGGCACGATTGCATGAGGCGTTACAGGCTGTTCTGAGGCATGCGATCGAGCTGGGCGGGTCGTCGGTGTCGGATTATGTGGATGCGGATGGGGTGCGGGGCTTTTTTCAGCTGGAGCACCGGGTTTATCTGCGGGGCGGCCAGCCTTGTCTTGTCTGCGGGACTCCGATTCGCAGGACGGTTCTGGGTGGACGCGGGACACATTATTGTCCGGCCTGTCAGAAGTGAATCTTTAGGTTGCCAGCGAGGAAATCTGTCGCCGCCGCGCCGTGAGCAATGTATGAATTTGTGAATGTCGCTGGATTCTGCCTTCCATAAACTGAAGAAGCGACGGTGCGTGGCTCGCCTAAGTTATTGATTATAAACAGAAGAAGGTGCGGCATAAGAATTGCTTATTACAGTAATGCCAGCGACGTACGTGCCTTCCGGGATTTGAATCGGGGGAGCACGATAAGGACAGGCCTCGGCACGAGAGAGTTAGAGCCCAATGAGGCTCACCCCAGCCGAGGTTGTTGCCCAGAAGCCTAACGGCGGACGGGCTTTTCAGGGAGGCCAGTGATTGGCCTTTGAAAGGCAGAACG